>Ga0209206_10000218_pt1 | contig 11314 bp, 13 predicted proteins | sample ZodSprsou2mmetaG_FD_185478 | JGI IMG/M metagenome (GOLD analysis project Ga0209206, IMG submission 185478) | Hot spring sediment microbial communities from Zodletone spring, Oklahoma to study Microbial Dark Matter (Phase II) - Zodletone Spring... ...
GTTGTATACCGCATCATAACAAATCCCGTCGCTCCCTGTCCGTCTGGCATCAAAAAGTGATGCCGTCACCATAAAAAAGTAGGAACGACTGAAGAACCTTTCCAGGGTGAGTTCAATCCCGTAATTGTTGCCCTTTCCTCTGTTTACAAGGCTGTCAGGAAAAAACCTGCTCAGATCGTGGCCTTCATCCAGGACCGAATAGGAGGAAGGAACAACCTCGACGGGTACATTGTAAAGTAACTGGTGGTAGGTCTCAACCTTGAACCGAAGGCCGGGATTCGGCATATAGTCCCAGCACAACATGTTGTGGTAGCTCCTCAGGAAGTCCAGTCCCGCGTTTGGCCGTACCCGGTAGCCGTCCTCTCCTGCAAGTTCAGCAAAATAGATGTATGTGGGCAGCATCTGGCTGTGCAAACCCATGCCAAAACCGATGGAATTTTTCCCGTTGATCTGGTATCTCAAGCCCATTCTTGGCTCAACCGACTTACTCAAATGGTTGCCAAGCATTAGGAACTGTCCGTGGATCCCGGCGGTACCTGAAAGCCTTCCCGAAGGTTTATACTTCCACTGAATATAAGGCTGTGATAAAAGCCCATTCCCCTCGTGGTCGAGCCTGGTCCTGTATACATAAAGGGATTCATTGAATACCGAATCATGCATACCGAAGCCGTACAAATCCTCAGTAAGTCCCAACTTTAAGGCGTGTTTCCCGCTGATCTTCCAGTTCCATGAAAGAGACAGGGAATATTTATCCTGATCCGATCTGTATCCGTTAAAGGGCTCCCTGATCGAATCGATCACAAACATATCATATTCAATATGCCGGTATACTTTGTCAAGGTGATTCCTCTGATGATCTTTGGAAGTGGACAGGGTCAGCCTCAGGAGTGAATTCGATCCCATGGTCCGGGTATAGTTTGTTCCCAGAACTCCCATACCGGTCCTGAAATGCTCATTCATACCTTCATCACCATAGATCTTATCATCGTTCGGATCCAGAATTTCACTCGAGAGGATGTCTATCCTGCTCAGCCCACCGATCCCGAAAAGTGAGATATTCCCTCTTTCCCCAACCGGAAAGTTCAGTTTGAATGAAGCATCCTGGTAATTGGGCACCGCATCCGTGCCGATGCGTATTCCTATTGCACGAAAAATAGCCAGGGTGGAGTAACGATACGCAACCAGGTAGGAAGATCTTCCTTTTTTTGAGATCGGTCCTTCGGCGGTCAGGTCAGTGCCCAGAAAACCCAGCTGCCCTGAAAATTCATGGGTTTCATTGTTGCCATTCCTCATCTTCAGATCGAATACCCCGGCGATGCTGTTTCCATATTCTCCTGGAAAGGCCCCTATCAGAAAATCTGAAACCGACAATACCCTGTTGTTCAGAATCGTAACCGGTCCCCCCGTGGTGCCCGACACACCGAAGTGATTGGGATTCGGAATGTTGACACCCTCCAGTCTCCATAATACACCAAGGGGAGAATTACCCCTGATCACCAGGTCATTGTTCGAATCGTTGTTCCCCTGTACACCGGCAAAATTTGAAGCCATCCTTGCAGGATCCCCCCGGCTTCCTGCATATCGTTCCGACTCCTCCACCGAGAATGTCCTTGAACTCACAAAGGCCAGTTTGTTCATGGCCGTACCTTTTTTTTCCGAGGCAATCACATCAATCTCATTGAGCGCAACAGGTGATTCCTCCATCTCTATGTGAAGGATCACCTCCCTGCTCGAATTGATAATGACATCATGAATCACCACCTGCCGGTAGCCCATAAACGAGGCAATGATATGATACCTGCCAACCGGTAAATGCTCAATCCTGAAATTTCCCGATGAATCGGATATGGCAGCACCGGCAAGAACAGAGTCCGTATACACGGCAACGGTTGCATAACATAAGGGGGCCCTGGATTCAAGGTCCGTGACAGATCCCCTGATGGTCTGCCTGATATCCTGCGTGAAGGCAGAGATGCTGCAGGAGATCAGGATAGAGCAGATGACTTTTTTTGTGTTCATGTATTTCGTTTTTAGGGTCAGAAGAGCACTAATGTTCTGATAATCACATGACAAAGTTAAATGGCGAAGGACCCTCGGCAAAATGGAAAACCGCACCCCGGACAGCCGGAATTGCAATTCCTGCAATTTCCTGTTGCAGTGCACCTCAGATAGGTATCCGTCTTGTAATTATCATTTCGCTCTGCAATACCGGAATGAGAAACTGCCATTTATTGATTTTCAGGAAAACATGTTCCGGCAGGATTTACTAACTTTCACACGTGCGATGATCAAAAATCAATACCCATGCAACATATCGTGATCACAGGAGCTGACGGAGGTCTTGGAAGATCTGTCGTTTCTAAATTTCTCGAAGAAAAATATCAGGTACATGCGATCGTTTCCCCCAAAGGAGATATAGATTTCATGGAAAGCGACAACCTGAAGGTCTACCGGGCCGACCTGATGAAAGAGGAAGAAGCAGATAATACCATCCGGAAAATAACCGACAATGCCGGGGAGATCGCAGGGGCTGTCCTGATCGTGGGCGGATTCGGTATGGGAACCCTCCAGGAAACCGGCCTGGAAGAAATGGAAAAGATGTACCGGCTGAATTTTGTCACCGCCTACAACTGTGCCCGTCCCCTGCTGATCCACATGGAGAAGGCAAAGCGCGGGGGACAAATCGTCCTGATCGGGGCAAGACCGGGCATCGAGCCGGCGGCTGCCAAAGGGATGGTGGCGTATGCGCTGAGCAAGTCGCTTCTGTTCCGGCTGTCGGAGATCATCAACGAAACCGGCAGGAAAAGCGGGATCGTATCCTCCGTCATTGTTCCCAGCATCATCGACACCCCTGCCAACCGGGAGTCCATGCCCGATGCAGATTTCTCAAAATGGGTCACAGGGGAGGAGATCGCCGAAAACATCCTGCACCTGTTCTCCCCCGCCGGCAGTCGCCTGCGCGAACCCGTTTTGAAGGTATATGGTGAATCCTGATGCGGTCCGGTGATGAGCTCAGCGAATACAATCGTGATTGCGGTACAGGATCTGGCAAAAAGCTACGGCAAAGTGGTTGCCGTGGATGGGATCTCCTTCGAAGTACATGAAGGGGAGATCTTCGGGATGGTGGGGCCCAACGGTGCCGGGAAGACCACGACCATTGAATGCATTGAGGGATTGCGGAATCCGGATCAGGGGGGCATCCGGGTTTTGGGGATGGAACCGAAACACAGCAAGTACAGGCTCCAGAAACGCATCGGTGTCCAGCTCCAGGAATCCGCCCTGCCCGACAGGATCAAAGTATGGGAGGCGATGGACCTGTTTGCTTCCATTTATTCCCTTTCTGCCGACTGGCATCCTTTGCTGGAAAAACTTGGCCTGGCGGAAAAAATAAAAGCCACCTACAGCAAGCTGTCAGGAGGCCAGAAACAGCGGCTCTTCATCGCCCTTGCACTGATCAACGATCCCGAGGTGGTATTCCTGGACGAACTGACCACCGGGCTGGATCCCCATGCCCGCCGGGCCATATGGGACCTTGTGCTGGGGATCCGGGACCAGGGAAAAACGGTTGTGCTGACCACCCACTTCATGGAGGAGGCGGAGAGGCTTTGCAACAGGGTGGCGATCGTGGATCAGGGACGTATCGTTGCACTGGATACACCGGAAAACCTGATCCGTTCCCTGGGTCCCGAATTCCGGGTGACCTTCCGGGTAACCGGACCTTTCGAACAGAATGCATTCAAAAAGATACAGGGCGTCAGCCGCATTGAACAGAAAGATGACAGGGTAACCATACACGGAAAGGGGGACAGGTTGCTGAGCGGGGTGGTCAATACACTGGAAAAAGGCGGCGTCGGGTTCAGGGACCTGCGCACCGAGCACCCCACCCTGGAGGATGTGTTTTTAATACTTACAGGCAAAAAAATAAGGGACTGATGGCAGGAACGCAGATCAAAACCCTGTGGAAGATGACCTGGGTGGAAACAAAGCTGTTTCTTCGTGAACCCATGGCAGCCTTTTTTACCCTTGCATTTCCTTTGATGGTCCTTTTCCTTTTCGGAGGCATCTATGGCAATGAACCGAATGAGATGTTCGGGGGCCGCGGAACGGTGGACATGCTGGTTCCCGCCTACATGGGGATGATCATCGGAACCGTGGGGCTCATGTTTGTGACCATCAACATGGCCACCTACCGTGAAAAAGGGATCCTCCGGCGTTTCAAAACCACCCCTCTCCGTCCGGTGATCATCCTGCTGGATACCGTTCTGGTGAATTTTGCCATGACGCTGGTGGGCACGGGTCTGTTGATCGTGGCTGCGATCCTGGCTTTCGATTTAAGATTCGACGGACATGTATTCCCGTTCCTGCTGGCATTCATCCTGGCATCGCTGAGCTTTTTCTCCCTGGGTTTCGTGATCGCCAGCCTGGCCCCCACCTCGCGGGTTTCGCAGGTTATCGGAATGGTGCTGTTTTACCCGATGCTGTTCCTGTCAGGGGCATCCATCCCCCTTCAGATCATGCCCGGCAGCATCCAGAAAATTGCCGATTTCCTTCCCCTGACCTATGTGGTCAAACTGTTACAGGGAGCATGGTTCGGAGAACCCGCCGGAGAACATCTTTTTGAGATCCTGATCCTGACCGGGCTCCTGGTCGTTTGTACGGTCATATCCGCCCTCACTTTCCGGTGGGAATGAACTTATATTGTGCTGGAGCGCAAGAATACTTTACAGATGGGGATAATTTTGAAGTAGAAAACGGAATATTAAAGTTAATAGCAGATGATGAAGCTGTCTATGAAAGAATTATGGACGATTGGGCAGATGATACTCCGATGTACTGTTTAGATGAGTTCAATGGATATAATAAGCGATGGTTCGACTATACATCAGGTATGATATATTCAAACCCAACAACTGCAGGAAAGCAAATTACTTACTCATATCATCGGAATCTATACTGCAATGACAATAACAAATTACGCTGCATAGATGACCAAAATACTGGTACAGACATGTCTCTTGATATGCATACATACTCCGTTGAATGGGATGAACATAAAATCATTTGGAGGGTAGACGGTAATGAAGTTTTAATAAAATATAAATGGTCCAATTTATCTGGACAAGAAATGCTTTGTTGTGGTCAAATACCTGCCGCATATTATTCAATGGACAGAATATATCCCTTTGATGATCAGCCAATGAATATTATAGCAAGTTTAGGAGTAAAGCAGGATTCGCCCTCCAGCTTCCCAATTGATATGGAAATTGATTACATAAGGGTATATCAGAGGATTAATACATCAAATTCTGTTAAAATTTGCTCAAGTTCTGATATACAAGGATCAACTGTAGCAGGTCAGGATATAATTGTTGGAGGTGCTAGCTGCAATATAACCGTAGTAGATGGGGAGTATCTAGACTTAATTACTAAAAATAGTATTGTACTAAACTCAAATTTTTCTGCGGCTGCGGGAGGGCATTTTTCAATGAGAATAGATGATTGATAAGATTACATTAATGTTTAATAGACATGAAATCAAAATTAATAGTTATTGTATTCTTGTGTATTGGAACATATGTGTTGCCACAATCTAAGAAATTTCTTTTACAAGGTTCATATGATTATGTTTTATATCCTTTCTTGAATTATGAAAATCACCACAATATTAACAGTTATAAGTTAGGTGGAACAGCTACCTATTATTTTACAAATAGGATTTCATTTGCCAGTGGATTTCATTACGAAGTAGCCAATTACAAGGTTAAATACCCTTTAAACAATTCGCCAGCGTTAAGATTAACTAGCGAGAAAGTCACTCTCGCCTACGTTGGGGTTCCAATTCTATTGGAAATAAAAACTCTTTATACAACTTTCCATTTATTATCAATTCAGACAGGTTTTGAGTTAGAAAGTTTAGTCTCAAAGGAGATAGTTTTAAGTTACAATGATGGTTCCACTAGAGATGGCTCGAATGATACTTATGTCCATAATTTCATAAATTGTTTGTCATTAGGTGTGGCTTATAGATATATATTTCTTAATCATTATTTTGCGGGTGCTTGTCCAAAAGTTCGATATAACCTTACTAGTCATGGAATAAGTACTGGAGAGAGTACTTCCCTTTCTTTCTTGTTTCAATTATCATTAGGTTATCTATTTGATTTTGATTAAATGGGTTATGAGCACCTTCTTTAATCCATCTACCGGCGGCAAAATCGGTCAGCTGTCCATCGCCAAAACGAGATGCAAGATTGAACAAACCTTATACTCATCTTCTACAGTTGCAAATTGTATCTCTTTATAAGAGAGCCCAATATGGGCATAGAAAATTTCTTTGGCACTACATTTCGCTATTTGACCCCTGTTTTATTGTAGGCGGTAGAGCCATCCCCAGGGACCTAAAAGTCTAGGAACAAACACCCCTTGCTTCAGTCCTTATGGTAACTTCTTTACCTCCATCATCTATGGTGACCTCTCTCAGGTTGTTCAGATCCTGTTTGATATCGAACCATTCATAGTTCATCCCGGATAGCTCCAGGTATAATACTACCCAAAATTCGGACCACTGGTTAAGTTGAAATTTAAGATATAATTTTAACCAGTGAATCATGAAACAGAAAAGGAGAAAATTTACAGGTGCCTTTAAGGCGACAGTGGCAATTGAAGTGCTCAAGGAGCGAGAAACTCTTGCTGAATTATCAAAGCGATTTGAAGTACATCCGAACATGATCAGCAAATGGAAACAGGAATTTGTGGAGAGATCTTCGGAGGTATTTGAGAAGAAATCCGAAGGCGAATCATGTAGATCTCCTGGCCCAGGTTTCCCGAGGCGAAGAACCGGAAGGTGGAATCGCAGGCGGTGTGTCCCCTCCAGTGGTATTTCTAGTAGGTGCGTTCACATCCTCCGCCCATCCATTCGGGGTAAATATCGCGCCGAACGGTGGCATCTTCCGTCACCGATTCCCTCACCCACTCAGCGGATATGATCTGCTGCCCGTCCCAGTTTCCTTTTTTCAGGAAGAGCCGGCCGAACCGGGCATAATCGATGGCCCTTGCGATGCGCCTCATAAAGGATCTCCGGCTAAGTTTCAAACTGAAGTTTTTTCCGGGATACGCTCCCGGCCTTCCCGCCCCGGATGATCAGCCAGAGGGCGAACAGGATCTCCCCCAGGGCCATGGGCACGCTAAGGATTTTTTCCACGGCTGCCACCGCACGCTCACTTCCCGGGAAAACAGACCCGGCGAAATTGAGAAGGAAATAACTGGCTCCGGCAAAAAGCAGCAATATCCCCAGCCAGCGGGGTACACTCACAGAGCGCATGCTCAGAAGCCCGAGTCCGATCAGGTGGATCCCGAAGATCATCAGTCCCAGCGACCAGATCCCGGTAAACGACCCTGCCAGTGTCAGGATCTGCTGTCCGGCCGTTTCTGCAACGGTTGTCTCCGCGCCCTGGATGAAAGGAATGATCCTGAAGAGATGGACCAGGGCCAGTCCCAGAAATGCGGTATAGGCGAATCGCACCAGTGCGGTCATCAGGGACAGATTCCTGTTGACGTCCCTGAAAAAGAGGTAAAGGGTCCATGCGACGATGAGGTCGGTGAGGAAGATCAGGATCCATCCTCCCAGTCCGGCATAGAATTGATACGCCAGCAAACTTAACTGGTTGTAAGTCGCCTGGGGATCCTCCTCCAGGATCGTGTTTCCGTAGACATATCCGTAGGAAAAGCCTGCTGCGATTGCCATGACAAGCAGAGAGATACCGGCGATGAGTGCATTTCTTCTTATGTTTGTGCTCATGATATGTTTGTTTGGACAGGAGCTGTCCAACCATTAACCACCGGTAAAGGATAATGTTTATTTTTTTAACAACCTTATTTTGGTGCCGGGATGAATCTGGATACGCGCTTTTTGTATTCCGCATACTCCGGATATTTCCGTGAAGAGATGGATTCGCTGAAGTTGCTGCTTCCCCAGAAAAGCAATACCAGGAGGATGGCTCCCATGACCGACCAGTTAAACCAACGGCCGGTGGCCGCCACACTGAAAAAGTAGAAAACGATCCAGACGGCCTGCTCGGCAGCATAATTGGGGTGACGCGCATATTTCCACAAACCTGTATCCAGGAATCCTTTTTTATACATTTCCGGGATATCTTTCCCCTTTCCTGCCAGGATTCTTTTCTGCTTCTGATAATCCCATTGTTGCTGGTCTGCGATCGTCTCCAGAACAACAAACAACAGGAAGAGCGCTGCAAGCAGGAAGTCCGCCCAGAATAGCGGTTTCCCGTTCATGCTTTTCAGCGCCGGCAGGGTCATCAGCAGGATCAGGCCCATCTGGTAGAGCGAAACGAAAACCAGGTTGAACAGGCCCCATTTCCAAGCGGGATGGAATTCGCGCTTGCTGCGAAGTACCGCCCACCTGTAGTCTTCCACCCCGTCCCATATCCTGATGGAATAACCTCCCTTCCGTCCAAAATTATAGGTCAGCCTGATCCCCCAGATGGTCACCAGCACTGCCAACAGCACCAGCCTGGGTTCAAATCCCGCCTCAAAGGAGATGAACCAGGTGTAAATCACCGGCATGATGCTCCAAAGCTTATCCACCTGGCTGAAGTTGCCTGTGATCGTGCTCACCGTAAAACAAAGAAGCGCTGCGGCAATATACAGGATGAACAACCTTGTGAGTACGATCTTCTGGTGGTCGGTTAACGGTTCGTTGAACTTAAAAGCAAGGAAAGGGATCACAATAATACCCAGGATCAGCAAAAGGGCGGTTTTCCACATGAGATCTCGTCGTTAAAGGGTTATACATACAAAATCAATCCGGGTTGGCAGGTGGTAAATATACACATTGATTTAAAAAGTGAAAATCCCCCAAACGAATCTCATGCGGAATTCATTCATCCCGATTTAGTATATTTGTCAGGTAGCATTCATTTTATTCATATCATGAAAAAGAAATCAATCATTGTTATTTTCGGCATTATCCTGAGTCTGGGCATCTGTTCCGCCCAGGATATGGAAAAGATAAAATTGCCTCCCGCGCAAAAAACCGGAGGGATGCCGCTGATGGAAGCATTGCAGAACCGGCAGTCTCAGCGATCATTCAGCAGTAAAGAATTATCAACGCAACAAATATCGAATCTGCTGTGGGCTGCTTACGGGATTAACCGTCCCAACGGTTACCGCACTGCTCCTTCAGCACGAACCGCCCATGAATTTGATATTTATATCATTCAATCTGATGGCTGGTATCTATATGACCCTGAAGAGCATGCTATCTTGAAAATGGGCAATGAGGATTTGCGTGAATATGCCGGCACGCAGGATTTTGTAAAAAATGCTCCCGTAAACCTCATATTTGTGGCAGATTTCGACCGGATGGCAAGCTTTGATCAAGAAAAGCAAATTTTTTATTCCGCTACAGATGTGGGCTACATTTCACAGAATGTTTATCTCTGGTGCGCCTCGGAAGGGCTGGCCACCATTGTGCGTGGACAGATAGACAAAACAAGTGCTAAAGAGGTTCTCAAATTAGCTCCTAACCAGTTTGTAATCCTTGCGCAAACCGTTGGATATCCGGGCGATTAAATCCAGATTTTGCTATTTGAAAAATAGTTCGTAATATTACGAACAGTTTGTAAAGATGATGAAGATATTACAGGACATTCTTACCGATGAACAAAAGAAGGCGGCCCGTTACGCCAAGGCAATGGGGCATCCTATCCGGCTGTATGTGCTGGAACTGCTTAGCAGCCAGAGCTGCTGTTACAGCGGGGATCTGTCCGATATTTTGCCCATCGCAAAATCCACCCTCTCGCAGCATTTGAAGGAACTGAGGGATGCTGGACTGATCCAGGGAGAGATTGAAGCACCGAGGATCAAGTACTGTATCAACCAGGAGAACTGGAAGGAAGCAAAGTATTTGTTGGGGAAGTTTCTGAGGTAAAAAAATTTATCATAATTGTTCGGCGTTTTGCGAACTACGAAATATAAACATAAAAAAATGAGATGATGGAAATAAAAGTACTGGGCACAGGATGCCCGAAATGTAAATCGCTTGAAAAGGCTGCTCAGGATGCAGCCGCCGAACTGGGAATGGAAGCATCCATTGTCAAAGAAGAAGATATCATGAAAATCATGGGATACGGCATTATGCGCACACCCGGACTGGTGATCAACGAAAAGGTGGTGCTGTCAGGACGTGTCCCCTCTGTGAATGAGTTAAAACAGATTCTTACACAAAATCAATAATCCCATGAAACGAACTTATCTGTTTATCATCGTGATGGTATCACTGGGCTTGAATTTTTCCTGCTCGGCACAACCCGGGAATAAAGATGGGAATCCGGCTGTTTCGGAAACCGGGGATGTGGAAGTCTTCTATTTCCATTACACCCGCAGGTGTGTCACCTGCCAGGCAGTGGAAACGGTGGCGAAAGAAGCCGTCGTTGATATGTATGGCGACCGGGTTTCTTTTACCGGTTATAACCTGGAAGAAACGGACGGAGAACAGAAAGCCCGTGAACTGGGCGTATCCGGTCAGACCCTGCTGATCGTCCACGGGGATCAGAAAATCAATATCACCAACGAAGGTTTTATGTATGCCCGCAGTGATCCGGAAAAATTCAAAAAAATCATTTCGGACCATATCACCCCGCTCCTGTAGAAGCGAAAGATGGAAGCGTTCCTGAGCAATCTGGCCGGTAACAGTTCTGTTCCTGTCTTTACTGCCTTTCTGCTGGGACTGATGACTGCCGTCAGTCCCTGTCCCATGGCCACGAACATCACGGCCATCGGGTTTATCAGCAGGGAGGTGGAAAGCAGAAGGAGGGTGTTTATCAACGGACTGGTATACACCGCCGGAAGGGCGCTTTCCTATACACTGCTGGCCTTGATCATATTCTTCGGGGCGGACCAGCTCAGGATTTCCGGCTGGTTTCAGCAGTATGGTGAAAAGATCATCGGTCCGTTGCTGATTGTCATCGGATTGTTGATGCTGGATATTCTGAAGATAAAATTCCCCGGTCTCCCGGGCCTGACCGGTCGTTTTCAGAAAAAGAAATTTGGAAGATACCGGGATGTGCTGATCCTTGGGGTTGTTTTCGCGCTTGCTTTCTGTCCTTACAGCGGGGTGCTTTATTTCGGCATGCTGATCCCCATGACCATCGGAAGCGCTTCAGGGCTTTATCTCCCGGTGATATTTGCCCTTGCCACCGGTATACCGGTGATCATATTTGCCTGGCTGCTGGCCTATACCGTATCCGGCGTGGGAAAACTGTACAACAGGATGAAAATATTTGAGATCTGGTTC
>Ga0209206_10000222_pt1 | contig 11151 bp, 8 predicted proteins | sample ZodSprsou2mmetaG_FD_185478 | JGI IMG/M metagenome (GOLD analysis project Ga0209206, IMG submission 185478) | Hot spring sediment microbial communities from Zodletone spring, Oklahoma to study Microbial Dark Matter (Phase II) - Zodletone Spring... ...
GAAGTACTCTGCCTCCCCTTGTCGGTGGCGCGGTGGCAAGTCATGCACTTTGCCATTCTTGATGATGTACGGATGCCTCCGTCCAGGTACGCTCTTGTAGGGGAACTTCGCCACATCACACATCAGAGGTAGCGTGTCATCCTCCGGATCTAGCCAGAACAGTACTTCTCGCCTGATCCACTTATCGAGTTCGTAGTCCTGTGCATCTGAACGTTTCCCATGAATCATGAACCCCGCTGGGCAGTCGCCGATGTGCTTCTCAGCAGCCCAAGCAATGCAGTAGTCGGTAACATCTGGTTGTTGCTTGGCGAAGTACACAATCGGATGCGCTGTGTACTTCCCGCCCGCGACGGGCAACTGATGAATGACGGCACACATTGTCGGCAAGTTTAGCACGCGGGGCTTTACGAAGGGTACTTCAGAGGCCATCCATATATAGTCGCTTTGCATAGAACTATGCCAGGGTCTTGCTTCAGTTGGCTCGTTTCCGTTCAGGTTGAGCGCCCCGTCCACACAAAACAAATGCTCACATGCCGACGATACCCCTAATCGACCATCATTCCACTTCTGATACCACTTAACACTGGTGAGAGTAAAAAGCATCCCCGCTTCCATCCAGATTTCCTGCGCACAATGCGGGCAGCGAGAAATGAGTACGTGAGGTATATTTCGCTTGAATTCCCGCCAACTCAGTTCACGAGAAGCTACCCGTCTCTGCTCTTCGTACTCTTCCAGAGAAGTAATCGGATTTGATGGATTGTGGGGATATTTAAACTTCATAGCATTACAATTTTTTGCTATTAGCTACCTATACTCTCGGATTATGATGAGCGCCCCAGGTATTGTCGTACCGTGAGCTCTTGTTTATCTTCTTAATCAGTATAGATAAAGTTCCTAGAAATGTCAAACTATGGCTGACTGTATACTACTTACGTGCAACGAAAACTGAGGGCTTAACAAAGTTTCCCGTTTTGGGCATACCTCTGAATGCAGAATAAATATTCGGCCCGCCTGAAACACAAACATTCCGGGGCTTCTCAAGTTGAGAAGCCCCGGTTTTGAGTTTAGACCGCTGGCCCTGTCTAGCATCGCTGTTTACTGTCCCACCATTTCTGGCTCCACCACGGTGACGGGCGTCAAACGTCCCCGGCGGGCGTTGGCCAGGGTGCGGCGCACGCTGTCCATCAATTTGTCCAGCGCGAAGGGTTTGCTGATGTGCTCCGTCGCGCCCCAGGCCGGGCCGCTCATCTTGGGTTGGATGACGGACACCACGATCACGGGGATGTCGGCGGTGTCGTTATCGGCCTTGAGACGGCGCAGTACCTCCATGCCGGTGATGTCGGGCAGCATCATGTCGAGCGTGATCAGGTCAATCGGGCGCTCCCTGGCCCAGGCCAGCGCCTGCTCGCCGTGTGCCGTGGTGAGCACGTCAAAGCCCTCGCTGCGCAGTTGCAGGGCGATCAACTCGGAGATGTCGCGCTCGTCCTCGACCACCAGCACCGTCACGCGGGACTCCTGCTCGGTAACCTCCTCGATCTCATCTGAGACGCGGCTGTCCTGCCGGGGCAGAACAAACGTGAACGTGCTACCTTCACCCACCTGGCTATCCACCAGCAGGCCGCCCTTGTGCATCTCGACCAACTGCTTAGCAATTGGCAGGCCCAGGCCGGTCCCCGTGCTTTCCGTGATTGCCGGATTGTTTACCCGGTAGAAGCTCTGGAACAGCTTGTGCTGCTCCTCCTGCGGGATGCCGGGGCCGTCATCAGTCACATCTACCCGCACGGCCTTTTCGGAGCACGAGACGGCCACCGTGACCTCCCCGCCCTCCGGCGTGGAATAAATGGCGTGGTGGATGAGGTTCTGCGCGACCTGCGTCAGACGATTGGCATCACCCCGGACGGGCCAGATGTGCGGGTCAATCCGCAGCGACAGATGCACGCTCAGCTTGTCGCACAGCGGCTGCATGTTCTTCGTGACCTCGCGGATGATCTTCTCGATCTGCACCGAGCGATAGTCCAGTTGCAGCCGGCCGCTTTCGATGTGGCTGATGTCGAGCAGGTCGTTGGCCAGGGCGACCAGACGATCCGCGTTGTCCTGCACGATCCGCAGAAAGTGCTCCTGCTGCACGTTCAAGGGGCCGATCCCACTGAACAGGAGCAAATCGCTGTAGCCCTTGATGGCCGTCAGCGGGCGGCGCAGTTCATGCGATACGTTTGAGACAAACTCGCTCTGCGCGCGTTCCGCCTCCACCTGCGCCGTGACGTCTTGCAGCGCGATCGCAACCCCCAGGAACTCGCCAACTTCGGCAAACATCGGCCACATGCGCGCCCGGATGACGTGCAGGCCCAACTCGAAGATCACGTCAGAGACGACGGTGTTGGGATTGCGCTGGTAGGGGTCGGCGTACAGGCGCTTGAGCGCCTCCGGGATCGTGATATGCCCCTGCGTGAACGTGGGATCAAAGAGCACGTGCGCCGGTTTGCCAAGGGCCTCACCGGGTGCAAGGTTCAACATTCGCCCGGCGACCGCATTGAGCCAGGTCACTTTTCCGTCAACGTCGGCGACAATCAAGCCATCATTGATCGCAGCGAGCAGGCTGTGCTCCAACTGAGCGCGCTCTGCCCCTTCGTACATCGAATAGCGTTTCACACTTTCTTTAGCCATGTTTCCTCCAAACTGTAAAACGTAATGCGTAAAATGTAAAGGCTGTTTACGTTTTACGTTTTACGCTTTACGAACCACACTCTAAAATAAAATCCCCAATCTCCTTATGGTACTTACCTAAACCTTATAATATTCATTAAGGCGAATCAAAAATGCCGCAATCTCATCCGGCGTCAAGACTTGCCGGACGATGCCCTTTTCAATGGCGACTTTGGGCATCCCAAAAACAACACAGCTTTTTTCTTCCTGCGCGATGGTGTAGCCCCCCGCGCGCCATAAACTTTCCAGGCCTGCCGCGCCATCGTTGCCCATCCCCGTCAGGATGACGCCGACGGCGGCCGATTGGTAGATGGACGCGACTGAGTTGAACAGGCGCGTCGCCGAGGGGCGCACCCCACTGATGGGCGGGGATGTGTCGAGCTTGATGACGCCGCCAGATTGCACCGTCATATGCTGGCCTTCCGGCGCAATCAAGGCACATCCCGGCATCAGTAATTCCTTATCCTGCGCCAGCCGCACCTCAATGGCGGTCACGCTGTTCAACCAGCGGACAAAGCCCGCTCCAAAGCCCGTCGTGATGTGCTGGACAATGACAATGGGCAGGGAAAGGTCACCGGGCAGCGCCTGTAGAATCTGCTGCAACACACCAGGCCCGCCAGTGGATGCCCCAATCGCAATGATTTTTGGGCATCCCTTGCCCGGCTGGAACTCCGACGCCCTTGGCAAATTCCCAGACAGCGCCACCAACTCCACGCCCGCAACCAGCCGTATCGCGGTCACCAATTGGCCCCGGACGGCCTCGTAATCGACGGGGGACAGGCCGTTGGGTTTCTCAACCACCGTCAACGCGCCCGCCGCGATGGCTTTGGCGGCGAGATCGGATGCGCCGTCGTGGAGGTCTCCCGAAACGACCGTGATCGGCGTGGGCGTGGTGTTCATAATTTGCCGGATGGCCTCCAGGCCGTCCATATAGGGCATGTGAATGTCCATCGTGATCACGTCGGGACGCAATGTCGCAGCCAGGCGCACCGCCTCTCGTCCATCCTGGGCAACGCCGACCACCTCGAAGCTTGGTTCGTCCCGGAGTATGTTCAACAAAATATCCCGGATGACGGGCGAATCGTCCACAATCAAAATACGGACTGAACCCCGTGAATATGCATCTGTTGATGTGAGCATCGCCAGTCCCTGATCCATTGCCAAGTTTCCAATCACGTACTGAACGTTTCGTCCATGAATGTCCCGCTCACGAACGTCTCGTTCAACTCATCCACTTCACCAATGTGACTCTGAGCGCCGTGGTAGGCAGGGTTTCAACCGTCAGTTCATCCACCATCCACTGAGCATCCTGTAACGTTTTGGGCGCAATCTCAAATATCTCTCCTTGACTGTCATTCATGCAAATCACACGCAGCCCAACACGACTATCATCCAAGAGTTGTTCTATCGTAACCAGCCCCTCTTGTGTGCACCCCAGTCCCAAAGCGTGCGCCAGGGATGAAGCCGCCAACGAAATACTCGCCTGATCCATCATGTCCATCCCAATCTTGCGAGCAATGTTACGCACTTCTGTTCGCATCATAATAACATCTACATTATTCCGAATATTAATAATGTGTCTCTCATCCACTGGACACCTCCTTATTTAGCTAATTGACGGCTAAAGCCGGTAAGCGCTGCGCGCGCCTCAATTGCCCAAGCAATAGCGCAATCTGCTCAAGCGCCAGCACGCGATCTACCGCGCGCCGTGTCACAGCCTCGTATGGCATCCCGTACACCACACTGCTTTGCTCATCCTGAGCAATCGTCAGCCCCCCGACCTGGTGAAGCTGCGTCAAGCCCTCGACGCCGTCGTCCCCCATCCCTGTGAGCACAATGCCCATCGCGCGGGGGCCGTACGCGCAGGCCATCGACCTGAATAGGAAATTCGCCGAAGGGCGCAATCCCTTATAGGGTTGCTCCCGGTTCAGTTCGATTTTTCCCAACCGGTTCAGTTGCAGATGATAATCATCCGGCGAAATCAACACCGTCCCCGCCTGCGGCTGTTCCCCATCGCAAGCTATGCGGACGTGTAACGGCGTCTGGCTGTTCAGCCACTTCGTCAACCCGTCGCCAAAGCCGTGAGTGACGTGCTGCACCAGGACAATGGGCAGTGGGAACTCGGCGGGCAAATTCCGCAGCAACACCGTCATCGCGGCCGGCCCCCCCGTGGAAGCAGCGATCCCGATGATTTCGATGTGCTGCTGCTTCTCGGCCCAGACCTCTGGACTCAACGATTCACGTCTCTGGGATGCGGTCCCCGTTTGAACGGCCCGCACCTGGGCGGCCTGCGCCCCGCGATCCCAATGATGGATCACCGGCACTTCGGCCATCAGGCGCACCGCATCGATCAATTCCGTGTAGGTTGCGCGGTTTGACGGAACAGGCTCGTTGACCACGGTGAGCGCGCCTGCACGCAAGGCTTCAAACGCGTAATCGATGTCGTTTTGCGTCATGTGCCCCGTGCCCTCTTTCGGCATCAAGTCCCTCGGCATCGCCATCACAATGATAGATGTCGGCACGGTGCGCATGATGTGGCGTATGGCTTGCAGGCCATTGGGCCCGAGCGCAAGCGTTCCCATCGCGATCACATCAGGCCGCAGCCGCTGTGTCAGACGGAGAGCATCCTTGCTCTCCGCGCCAACCCCAACGACCTCAATCCCCACAGCCGTTTCCAGGGTCGCGACCAGGGCATCGCGTATGGGAGACACTATATCGATGACCAGGACACGAATCGGGGACGGCTTAGGACTCAACATCGTCATTCCCCGTAGCTCCGAGTGCTTGCAACGCCTGGACAGGGTCCAGAATTTGCAACTGTCGCAGCGTTTCCAGCAGCACCGCATTGGCGAAATCGTCCTTGGGAATGAAGTCCACCGCACCCAAATAGATCGACTGCCTTAACATAGGCGGCTCGCTGTAGACGGTTAACATCACAATGGGGATGTGGCTCGTCTTGGAATTGCTCTGCAGTCGCTGGCAAACCTCGAAACCGTCCATGTCCGGCATTTTGATGTCGAGCACAATCGCATCCGGCTTCCAGCGTTCCGCCATTTCCACGCCGACCCGTCCGTTGGGGGCGCAGATAACGCGCAGCCCCTGCGTCTCCAGCAACCTCTGCAATGCCATTGCCTGGACCGGACTATCTTCAACCACTAGAATTTTATGCATACTTGACATAGCACACTCCTACTTCTCAATACGGCTTAAGCTCAACTGGCCTCTTCGCCCTGTCTTCAAACCTAGTGCAATTGAGCAGAAATAACGCACTAGTGCAATTGGGCGGAAATAACTCACAAGTAAACTGATGCCAAAAGCCCAATTGCCTGAGTGTTTCGCTAGTAACTTCAAATATGTATTTATTTCCGTCGCGAAACACTGGTCACAATCACCTTTCGCATACTAACGCTACTACGCCCCCGCTGTACCCTAATGTGAAATCCCCCCGAAATCCAGGGGGCCGGTTTCCAAGCCCGGCGACATGTCCAGGATTTGCAATTGGTGGAGCGTTTTCACAAGCACAGCGTTTGCAAATTCATCCTTGGGGATAAAGTCCACCACCCCCAGGTAGATACCCTTTTTGAACTGCTCCAGTTCGTTGTAAACCGTCAGCATTACAATGGGGATGTGGTCCGTTTTCGGATTGTCCCGCAGATACTGACATACCTCAAAGCCGTTCATACGCGGCATTTTGACGTCCAGGATAATCACGTCGGGAAGCCAATGTTCGGCCAACTCCACCCCTACCTTTCCGTCGGGCGCGCAGAGCACGCGCACACCGTACGGCTCCAGCAATTTCTCCAACGCCTGGGCCTGCACTGTGCTATCTTCGACCACCAATACTTTCTTCGCTATCGTTGACATCGTTTCCCCTTCCACTCCCAACAGAACAACATCTGCGGGGCGATCTTAAATCAATTGCTCAATCGTCTCCAACAGATTATTTTGATCAAAATGACTCTTGACAATGTAGGCATCCGCCCCAACTTCAATGCCCCGCGTCTTGTCCTCCTTTGAATCCAGGGAGGTGACTAAAATGACGGGAATATGGGCCGTGCGCGCGTCACTCTTGACCCGCTCCGTAAGCCCAAAGCCGTCCAGACGAGGCATGACCACATCGGAAATAATCAGGTCGGGCATCTCGCCCGCCGCGATAAGACCCAGCGCTTCCTGCCCATTGACGGCCAATTGCACTTCATAGCCCGCCGCCTCCAGAACATTCTTTTCCAACGTGCGCGTCGTCACGGAATCGTCCACCACCAAGATTCGATGTTGCAGATCAGCCTGAGCAATCATCTTTTCGCCCGGCGTTTCTGGGGCGTAAATCGAACGGCGCTCACCACGCATCGCCAGCTTGATCAAGTCAGCCACGTTGAGCACCAGCAGCACCTTGCCGTTGCCCATCACCGTCGCGCCCGAAATACCGCCGACGTGCCGCAATTGCTTGCCCATTCCTTTGACGACCATCTCCTGCTCGCCTTCCAGCCGTTCAACGACAAAGGCCATCCGGCGCTCCGCCGTCGCGACGATGACGACAACGATGTGATCATCCGCGTCATCCTTCATCGGATCCACAAATCGCGGCAAGGCCAGAACGTCACTCAGGCGCAGCAGTGGATAGGGCCGCCCGTGATGGTGGATGGATTCATGGCCCCCCAAAGACGAAACTTCATCCGGCCCGACGCGCAAAATGCGCTCAATGGCGCTGAACGGGATGGCAAAAAGCTGATTGGACGCGCGAATCAACAAACCGCGCGTGCTGGTCAACGTCAGGGGCAGGATCAGCGAGAAAGTCGCCCCCTTGTGAAGCGTCCAATCCACATCGATGCGGCCTCCCAGACCGCCGACGTTGCGCCGCACCACGTCCAGCCCCACACCTCGTCCCGAAACGTCCGTGATAATGGGGCTGGTGGAAAATCGCGGGTGGAAGATCAACTCCACCAACTCCGCATCCGTTAAGGTCGCAGCGCTCGCGCCGATATCCTCCTGGCGGCTGGCAACCTTGCGAATGGCCTCAATATCCAAACCGCGCCCGTCATCGCTCACACGAATGATGACTTCCTCACCGGCCTGTTCGGCCATCAGTGTGATCGTGCCGCTGCGCGGCTTGCCCAGCGCGACGCGTTCTTCCGGCGTCTCGAGGCCATGGTCAATCGCGTTTCGCAGTAGATGGATAAGCGGGTCTTTGATTTGTTCGAGCACCCTTTTATCCAGCTCGACCTCGCTCCCCACAATGTGCAACACCGCTTCTTTCTGAGCCTCCCGCGCCAGATCACGCACCATACGGCCAAAAGACCCTGTAATGGTACCCAATGGCAACATACGCACCTGCTTCACCTCTTGCTCCAAAGCATCAATGACCAGGGACGCGTGCATGGTATCGTTGGCATATTCGCGGGACAGGTTGTTGATCAAGCCCTGCATCTGGCGCAATTGCTCCTGGCTCGTGCTGACATAATCCAGCATCAGGCCTACATCCTGCCGCAGGTCGGTGTAGCCATCCACATCGCCGAGTTTGCGCATCAGGCGGCTGTAGGTTTTCCGCACGAGGAGCCATTCCTTTTGCCACTGCAACATTAAATCCTGAGCACTGTTCACCTGCGCCTGCCGCTGCTCGGCCCGAATCTTGGTGATGAGCAGTTCACTCAATTGGCTCATCAAGGCGTCCAGCTTGTTCACACTGACGCGCACGGTTTCGTCCACGCTCTCTCCCGGCTTAGGCATCGGGCCAGAATCAGGAGCAGCAGGGGGGATCGTCGTTTCGATGCGCGGCGCGCTCTGCCTGGGTGGTTCCGGATGCGGAGCCGGTTGCGCGGCGTCTGGCGTGACTGGAACGGTTTTGGGCGACTGGACGGGAGCGGACGGCGCAGGCTCCGTCACAACAGGTGGCGTCACGTCTTGCGAAGGGGAAGAAGCCTGTTCAGCCGCCAGCGCAGCTTGTAAGGGAGTGGGATTGGGGCGCAAGATGGATTGGGTAGGCGTTGACCAAGCCGGCGCTTCCGAGCGCGCCGCCTCACGCCCTTGAGGATCGCGGAACGCCTCAAGCTCGGCCAGGGTCTGCAAAACTTGGACCGGCGGTGTCGTCCCCCCAGAATCGTAGACGGCCTGCACAAGCTGAATGGTATCGAGCGCACGATAGCACACGGTGAATAAATCCGGCGTGAGTTCGATCGCATCACGCTGCATCATATCAAGCAAGTTTTCCAATGCGTGCGCCAGTTGTTCAATCGCGGTGACGCCAAGGGCTCGTGCCGCGCCTTTGAGGCTGTGCGCCGCGCGGAAAACCTCCTCCAGCGTGAATTGGCGCTGCTCCCCGGGCACCTGGTTTTGTTCCAGGGTCAGGAGACCATCCGTCATCGTCTGGACATGTTCAGCCAATTCAGCACCGAAGCTGCTGATAAGCTGTTCGCGAATTTTCGAACTCAGCGTCACCGTTCTTACGTCCTGTTTTTTTCTACGCCTATAACTCGTACTGCGCTACCAGCCCTGCCAGCGTGCGCGCCAACTGGTTCAGATTTTGCGCGGCGCGCTCCATCTGGCGCGTGCTCACCAAACTCTGCACCGTCGCCTGATCGATGTTCTGCATCGCCAATGCGATTTGCTCAATGCCCGAAACCTGCTGCCGTCCTCCGGCCACAACCTGCACCGCTGCCTGGGCCGACTCGGTAATCACACTGGATAGTTGCTCAATGGCCTGGCGTGCCTGCGCGGCCAGCTTCACGCCCTCGTCCACGCGCTTGGTGCCTTCTTCGGTCGCCATTACCGTCGCGTTCGTGGCCTTTTGAATCTCGGACAGGATTGCCTTGACCTGCGCCGTCGCGTTCTTGGACTGTTCGGCCAGGTTGCGCACTTCCACGGCGACGACGGCAAAGCCTTTGCCGTGCTCGCCCGCGCGTGCCGCTTCCACCGAGGCGTTCAGAGCCAGGATGTTCGACTGCGAGGCGATATCGTTAACTGTGGCGATGATCTCGCCAATCTGCTGGGTTTGTTCCGAAAGAGCCAGGATGTTCTCGGCAATCCCTTCCACGCGCTCCTTGATCTGCCCCATGCTTTCAATTGTGTCTTGCACCGCGCGCTGTCCCGATTGTGAGATGTCGACGTTGCGCTGCGCAGCACTGGCGACTTCCTGCGAACGGCGCGACGCCTGCTCCGCGATGGTCTTCAGCTCATCCACCGTGGTTGTGGTCTCCGAGATAGCGGCAGACTGTTCACTCGCGCCGGCAGCTTGCTGCGCGGTCGCCGCCAGAATTTCCGCCGTTGCCGAACTCAGGTTGTTGACGGCATCTTTGGTCTGGACAATCATGTTGCGCAGGCTGTCGGTCATCACGTTAAGATTCTGCCCCAAGACAACCAGCGGGTCATCCGGTTGGTGTCCATTCTCATGGAGCATCAGCGGGGTGGACAAATTGCCGTGGGCCAGCTCGTTCATATATTCCACATAATGATGGACGACCTTCTGCAACTGCTCCTGCTGTTCCACGCGCGAGCGAATCAGATAGGCTTGCTGAGCTACACTGTGTGCCCTGACGATTATCACGATAGCCGAGGCTGCCAGCGTCATCAGAGCAGTGTTGAGGACAATGCCTAACGTCCGATCCAATGACACAAAGCGCCCATCAAGCGCGAAACGAAGCAGAAGAAAGTTAACTACCATCAAGACAAGACTGAAGCCAACAAACCATCGCCCGATTTTCGCGTCCAATAGCAAAACCCCCACAATTGCGACCAAGAGATAGCTCATCAGAGCGGCAGGGGCTAACGCCTGGGCCATCGTCAACATACCGGCGCTGGTGAAAAGGAGTGAACCTAACACCAGGTAAAGGCCCGTCTCTATCTTCCCCTGTCGCTGGAAGCGAGGATGTAGTCCCATCCCAATTGTGACTAACGCAAAGAACGCGCTCATTCCCAACAATTGGGGGACCTGGCGGTAGATGCCCCCCAAGATCAAGAACAGCGCCACGAGCGAGCCTGCGCCCCACACGCCGTACCGCGTGAACTTCAAGGCCAACGCATCGCGAAGCTTTAGCCTATAAGCTTCGACAAAATCTTTATCATCAGAGTGGTTTGCATTTGTGACCATATTTCCATCTCCTTCAAACTTTTCGTGTTACTGCACCCTCTACAGGCGGAGTCTAGTGCAATTGGGCAGAAATGCCCCACCGGGATATGGATGCCTTACGCCCAATTGCTTGAGTGTTTCGCTAGTACCACCAAATGCCCTCTTATCTCCGCCGCGAAACACTAGGCAATCTCCTCTTGAATGATCAGCCTTTTATCGGCCAACAGCGCCGGCAAATTAAGAATCACCAGCATGAGGCGGTGATCGGCCTCACCCTGCCTAGAGGCATCATTCCCATTCCGCGAAAGGGTTGTTTTGTTCTTCTCACCATCACCATGTCGAATAATGCCGCGTACATAATCCGGACGAAGATTGAGCATCATCGTATG
>Ga0209206_10000223_pt1 | contig 11106 bp, 14 predicted proteins | sample ZodSprsou2mmetaG_FD_185478 | JGI IMG/M metagenome (GOLD analysis project Ga0209206, IMG submission 185478) | Hot spring sediment microbial communities from Zodletone spring, Oklahoma to study Microbial Dark Matter (Phase II) - Zodletone Spring... ...
ACGCTGAAGGGCCGTGGACAGTCAAGGGAGTCGGCATTACGGCGGACGTGGTGAATGCCAACGGCCGTCGCTATTCTGCCGGAGTGCTGCGTGCAGCGATCGAGGAGTTAAAGACACATCTGCACGAGAGTGCCGGGCAAGGGCGTCTCCGGGAATCGCTGACCGGGGAACCGGATCATCCGTCAGACAAGGGACATCGAAGTCCTCACGTGCTGGAAACGGTGGTCAATTGGCAGGACGTGAATTTTGATGGGACGCACGTGCTGTTAGAGGGACTGCTATTAGGCACCAGCAAAGGGAAGGACATTCGCGCCCAGATGCAGGGCGGCGTTATTCCGGGGATCAGTCAGCGCGCGTATGGGGAGTCACAAATCGTGGAGGTGGATGGGCAAAAGGTCGAGGAGGTGTTGTGGGCTACGATCACGGGTTATGACTTGACCGCGCCTAACAATCAGAGCGACCCTAATGCAGGGGTTACGTTCTTTGAATCAAGAATGAATGAAGAATCAGCGGATCAGGAATCCGAAGGAGATGAAACGATGGATTTGGAGGAACTGCGGAAGAAATATCCTCATCTGGTGAAGCAGATTGAGGAGGAGCACGACGCCAAGAAGAAGGCGGAGTTGGAAGAGGCCCTCCAACGCAAGGCGTTGGAGGATGAACGCAGGGCGAAGCTGTTGGCAGAACACGATCAGGAGCTTCGCGGGTTATTGGGGCTGAACGAGACGGCGGACATCACCGAGGCGATGCGCGCGCAGGCCGAGGAGCTATTGCGGCTGCGCGAGGAGAAGCGCGCTCGTGAAGTGCGCGAGTACATCGAAAGCCAGGTTAAAGACCTGCCGTACGCGGACTTTATGCGCAAGCAGTTCGTCGAGGCGGTGAAAAACGCTGCGCCGGCGACAATTGAGGAAGCAAAGGCGGTGATCGTCGAGAAGCGCAAGGAGTATGACGCGATTCAGGCACAATTGGTGTTGGAAAGCCGGGGGTTCGCGGGTGGCCTGCGGACTATGGGGCCCGTCATCGAGCACGAGTTGGGTATCCCGGCCTACGCGCGCGCAGGTTGGGAGCTGCAAGAGGCGATGATGCGCACCGGAATGGTGCGGCGCTGGGATCATCGAAAGCCGGTGACACAAGCAGAAATTTTCGCTACGAAGTACCTTGAGCGCTTTGATGAGGTATACAGGGGATATCTGATTCACGAGGCGAAGATGTTCGAGGAGGCGGAGATCACGACTGATCTGAATCTGCCGTACAGTGTGAGTCGGGCGGTTGTAGCGGAAGCCACGCCGATGTTAATTGCGGCGAATGTGTTTATGTTCGGCACGACCGACGTCAGTCCTTTCCGGCTGTACTACGAGGCGTTCAGCGGGGACACGGGCTATACCGGAACGGTGACGGATGAAGCGGTGACGGCTGATGATGATACCTGGGTGGCTCTGGACTACAAGCGGCTTACGCCAGGCACGGTGGTGGTGACTACAAGCCCGGCAGGCACTACGTATACAGAAGGCACCGACTACGTCATCGATTATGCCGGCGGGCGCATCAAGACGCTGAGCGGGGGCAGTATTTCTGATGGCGCATCGTTGTTGGTAGACTATACCTATACTGCCGTGCGCAAGAGCGAAATGGCAGCCATTGAGCGCGGCGAGATCAATCTGACCTATAAAACGGTGGACGCAGCAGCCGACCGCCTGGCGCAGCAAATCAGCAACGAAGCGGTGGTCTTTAGCCGCAGTCAGATCGGTTGGGATGCCACGCAGCGAACGCTGTCGTCACTGGTGGAGCGCATTCGACGCTTGATCGATCAAGGTGTGCTGTACATGGGGTTGAGCGCGGCGTTAAGTGTTGCGAGCAATATTTCGGGGACGTGGACGGCAGCGACCGACAGCCTTGATCTTCTGGTGAAATACATCGGGCAGGCCGGGGTGAAAGTATGGAATCGCTACTATGAACCGACTGCTATAGTGGCAAGCCAGACAAACGCGGATTTGCTGAGCAACTGGTCGGGATTCAAGAGGGATGGTTTCCCGGACGCGGTGTTGAACGCTAACGGGTTTGTCGGGCGCGTCAAAGGGTATCCGCTCTTCGCCAGCACGGAGTTCAGCGATAGTTACTTGCTGGTCGCCAATCGTGAGATGGTAATGCACTGGGTGTTCAACCCGATGACGATCAAGGGGCCGTATCCGACCTACGACGTGGCCGGCAGCACGAGCAAGCTCATTGCGGCAGATCAGTATTATGCCGAGGAGTATAACGTGACGGACGCGCCGGTGGCGGAGAAGGGTGCGTTGGTGAAGATCGCGTAGATGTGGAGTAAGAAGTAGGAAGTAGGAAGTAAAAGGTAGGTTCATTATTTCCTACTTCCCATTACAAACTTTATGTTTATCAGGAGATGAAACGATGAAGCTTAAGCGAAGTTTGACCCTGGTGGGGTTGTGTGTATTGGCGCTGGTTATCGGGCTGGCGGGGAGTGTGGCGGCCAGCCAACCGGGTGAACCGCTGCCGGGGACGGTGGTGGGGCTGCGCGGTCCGGATACGTTCTGGAATGGTGCTGTGGTAGCGGGTTCGACGGTCACCTATACCAGTTCTCCCAAGACTATTTTTGGCGCGGACGTCAGTTTGACCTGGTTGTATCACAGTGCGGATGTGTTTGTGACGGTGGACATCACGCCCTCGGCGACGATTACGGTGACGCCGCAGTACAGTGCGGATGCCAGTAATTGGGTGGATGCAACGTATACGTATATCGCGGACACGCTGGCTAGTACGACTGCGGTAATAACCAGCACGGGTTTGACTACGGCGACGACCACGACCTCGGTGAGTTCGACGCCTACGGAGGCGACGTACCAGATTGTTTTGAGTGCGGATAGTTCGGATTACTTGCGGGTTCCGCTGGCCGGGAAGTATTTGCGGTTCAAGATCGAGCACGATGATACGGTGACGCCGACGGTGAAGGTGTTGTTCAGAAACGATTAAGGGCGTCCTGCGGACGCCGGCGGAGAACAGCGGTGATTTCCCGCTGTTCTCCGTAATCTATAGGGAGGTGGATATGGCGAAGGTGCGGGTGTTGAAGCGGCGGGTGATGGCGCATCACTGGCGAGACCCGGGTGCGGTGGTGGAGATCGGGGATAAATTGGCGGCACATCTCATTGCTGATGATCCTGGTGCGTTTGAGTTGGTCGAGGGTTGTGGGTTGCAGGTTGCAGGGGAGCAAGGGAACAGTGAGGAGCCAATGGCTGAAGATATTGGCGCACTGGGGCTTGCTGTACGTACAGAGAAGGCGCTGCGGGATTTCGATGTGCATACGGTGGAACAGTTGCGTGTATTGGTCGCGAACGCGGAATTACAAGCAGCCGTGCATGATGACATCCTTTCGGCGGCAGATGATCTGAAATCGATCAAGGGGATTGGGAAGGCTTCTGCTGAGGAGATTGTGACCGCGTTGGAGGCCTACGATGGCGATAAATCCGCAGGGTAAGGTTGAGGTGATTGACGCGCCGTTTGCGGTGGTGGGTGCGCACGTGCGTAATGCGACGCTGAGCAGCGCGGTGACGCTGACATCTCCTACCGGGGCCAATACGTTGTGGATTACGGTTGAGACGCAGAATGTGCGGATGCGTCTCGATGGGACGGCACCGACCGCGACGACGGGGTTGCTGTTATACGCGGGCCAGACGTATATCCTGGCGATGTCGGCGGGGCAGTCCATTAAGGTGATTGAGGAAGCGGCTTCGGCGGTGATCAATTACCAGTGGGGGGTGCGATAGTCACGAAGAATCCGTCGACGGTTTCTTCGCTAGTGAGGTAAGGGATGGGAATTGCTCTGGCAGATTTAGTTACGCGGCTGCAAGCGGATATTCCGGCACGCGACGGGTCTCCGACGGCGACGCAATATGAGAATGCGGTAAAGGATGCGGCGGCAGATTTTTCCCGCCGGAAGCCAATGTCGTTGATTACGACGCTGAGTATTGTGAGTGGGACAGCAGCATACAGTCTGCCGGATGATTTTTTGTTTGTCATCAAGCTGGATGATTTTGCGGACCTTGAGGGAGTGATTCACACGGCTAGTGGGATTGTGCCACTTTCGTCCAACTGGAATGAACGATTTACGGTGAACGGTAAAACGATCACCTTCACCCCCATCCCAACTTACACGCTGGACCGCACGCTGCGCTATGCAGCAGGGCACGTGTTGGACGATGACGATGAATACCCATATTTGACGGATGAGGATGTGGGGATTTTGCTATTGAAGGCGCAGGCCTTGGCATTGAGAGCACAAGCCTTCAGCCTGATCACGTCGGGCACAGGGGAAATCACAGAGTATGCGATTGGGGATGAGCGCGTGAAGAAGGCCTCGCCTTCGGAGCGGTTGAGCGCGGTGGCGAGCGATCTGGAGCAGCAGTATCTGGCGGCGGTGCAGCGCGCGGTCGGGATGGGGGGCAGCCGGGCACGGTACGATGGGTTGGAGCAGCTCGTATGATGGATTGGACGCAGGCGGCTGCGGATCTGGTGGCGGTCCGGGCGGATAACGCGCAGAGTATCACGATTCGACGCGGGGCAGCGACGTTGGACGCGCAGAGCGTGCGCATCGCACGGATCGGCGGTCAGGGGCGCGTGATGCAAAGCGGGCAGACGCGGGAGAGTCGCGGGCGCGTGGTGGTGTTGTTCGGCACAACCGGGGATGTGCAGCCGGGCGACCGGTTCAACGATGGGAATGATGTGCTCTATGAGGTGGCTCTGGTGCGGCCCAATCAGCGCGCGGGGGTGATCGCGGAGGCGGAGGTCGTTGAATAATGGACATTTTTGATGGCGATTACGCGCGTATTCATAGCAGGATTGGCGGAATAATAGGACTGAAAAGGGCTGCTAAAAGATATTAACAGGCTAAGGGATAAGGGATAGGGGATAAGGGGGTGGTGAAGGATGGGTTCGGGTTCCGGTGGGTGAAGCCGCCGAGCGATATTTCCAGGGCAATTGAACGGGAGTTTGGGGAAGGTGGGCGGCTGTTTGTGGTGTTGCATGCGATCGCGGCGCACTGGGGAGCCTCAGTGCAGGGGGCGGCCCGCAGTGGGGCAAAGTGGGAAGACCGGACGGGGAACGCACGTAGCGGGTTGTTTTTCGCGGTGGATGGGTTTGGTTTGCAGCCGATCACAGGGCAAGTGCGTGCCGATCCCGGTTTGAAAACGGACACGGTGACGATCTCCGGCGATATGAACAGGTTGGTGATTACGTTGGGGCACACGGTGTATTACGGGAAGTTCCTGGAATTGAACAGCCGATTTGCGATTGTGATGAGTACGTTGGAGAGTAATTTGGGACGGCTGGAATATATGATGCGGGGAGTTCTTCGATGATGGCGGTACGAGTCACCCCGAGACGGGGCTTGGAGCATTTTTATGGGACTTATTAGCCAGATTACTAAAGTGTGGCAGCAGTGGCGGAGTCGCGATCAAGGGGAGCGGACGACACGCGATGAGATGCCCAGGCCAAAGGCGCGCGCGACGGATATGTTGGCACGGCTGAGTGCGGATCGAGTACGGCGGGACGTGATTAAGACGTGCCGCCGGATGTACGATGAGGATCCGCGCGCCGATGGGGTGCTGCACTCGCTGGCGCGGGATATGGTGGGCGCGGGGTTCGAGGTGACGACGGGGAATCCAGAGGCCGATCAGGTGGCGGTCGATTTAATACAGCGGCTCGATTTGGTCTCACGGCTCGACGATTGGATCCGCCTTTCGGCCCGGGATGGGGACAGTTTCCTGGAAGTCGCGGTGAGTGAGGGGCAGGAGATCGTCGAGGTGACGCGCAAGCCCACGTTGGAGATGCGGCGCAACAGCAATCAGCAAGACACGTTTGGCGATCCAACGCGGGCGTTTTGGTACAGCGACGATGCATGGGTGACGGGATTGGAGCCTCCTCGTGACGCGCTGTGGTTTGCGGAATGGCAGATCGTTCACGCCCGGTGGAGCCACGACGAGGGCAGTCGTTACGGGCGTCCGTTGTTCAAGAGCGCGACGGGGCCGTGGAAGCGGATCGTCGAGGGAGAGAAGGACGTAGCAACCCGGCGCAAGACACGCGCAGGAATGAAGTACAATCACCAGTTCCCACCCGGAACCATATCCCAGGAGATCGATGCCTACAAGCAAAAGAATGCGGACATTCTGGATGAGCCACTGGCGGCAATTCAGGATTTCTTTGGGACGGCGGAGATTAAGACGGTTGAGGGGGATGCGCGATTAGGGGACATTGCCGATATTTTACACCACATCCGCACCTGGTGGATTTCTTCGCCGGTGCCGATGTCGCTCCTGGGGTACGGGCAGGATTTGAACCGGGACGTTTTGCAGGAGCAGAAGGAACAATATGACGAGACATTGGAGGCGCTGCGTCCCTGGGTAGAGAAGGAGATTTTGACACCGCTGTTCGAGCTGGCGTGGCTGTTGGTCGGAATTTTGCCGGATGCGTTGGCGGTGACCTATCACTGGAAGGCAAAGAAGGTATTGAAAGCCGCCGACTTGCGGGATATCGCTGAGGCCGGGGTGCGGCTGCGCGCACTGGGGCTGCCCGAGCCGGCAATCTGGACATTGATCCAGCGGTTTCTGCCCGATCTGGATTGGGATGCGCTGATGATTCCCCAGGGGGATGCGGCAGAGGGAACACCAGAAGTCATAGCAGGAAATCTGGATCGATTGATGGGAGGATTAGGTTGATGCGCGACCGGTGTTATTTGCGCGGCACGTCGTGGTTGGGGTTGTTCAACACGATCATCGGCTGTTTGTTCAATCGTGTGTTGGTGAGACACGTGTGTTGCGAGACCAGAAGAACTTTGTCCTGGTCCTGGAGACGAGCGGAAGATTTCCCGCAAAGGAACAATGTCTGATCTAGCGGATATTCAAATTGGGCAGGAAGCGGAAGCAACCCAGGCGGGGTTGATGCGGCTGCAAATGTGGTTTATGGGAGCGACGCACCAACGACTGCTGGATTTGGGAGCAACGTTTCGCGGTCTGCTGAGCAAGCACGCGAATGACGAGGGTAAGCTCGATGGCATGGGGTATCTGCTCGCGCAGCGGGAGTTGTTGGAGGCGTGGCAGGCATTCTTTAGCGCGTGGACGGCGTTGTTTGCGGCGGCGCGCTGGCAGGCGGGGAGCCTGGCGTTTGGGCGGCTGGCACTAGAGCACCGGCGGGCGGGGAAGGTAGCGGGGGAACGATTAAGCGAATCACGAATTACGAATTACGAATTGCGTAGGCTCGAGGAACAGGAAGGATCTGAGGCGGATTTTAACGCGGTGTTTGGGCCACAGTTGCAGGATGTGATGCAGGCGGCCAATGATCGGTTGTATGGGGACGGGATACGATTGAGTCAGCGGATCTGGCAACTGGATCAAACATCGTGGAACGGCATCCAGCAGATTCTGGCGCAGGGGGTGGCGGAGGGGAATAGTGCGTGGAATCTGGCGAAGGTGTTGGAGTCGCACTTGGGCGCGGGACGCGATTGCCCACGCTGGACGAGCACGCGGTTATATAAGCGGACGAAGACGCAAATTGCGGGCGGAGATCGCACCGGGCTATACACCGATTCGGCGTGCGCGGGACAAGGGGTAGCGTATAACGCGCTGCGCCTGGCACGGAATGAGTTTCAAGTGATTCATCATTTGGCGACGGATGCGGTGTTTGGCAAGATGCCGTGGATCGAAAAGGAGGAGATCCATCTAAGCCCCAGTCACCCGGCTATTGGGTGCGCGTGTGAGGATGTGGTGACCAGCGGGGAAGATGGCACGGGGGTGTATCCGAAGGGGGAGATTGTGTTGCCCATCCACGTGCAGTGTTTGTGTTACAAGACGGCAGTGTTGATGGATGACGCGACGTTCGTCGCGCGCCTGCGGGGATGGCTGAACGGAACGCAGTTGTGGGGTGCGATGGATGATTATGCCTCGTGGTTGGGGGTTCCTCCGATGGATGTATTTGGTGTTAGTTTGGCGGTGGGGATCGCGAATAATCTGGCGGTGTGGTTGTGGGGGAATGAGGACGATCTGGATGATGTGTTAGGGGATACGCCCACGCAGTTGGTGCTGCCGGGAATGTGAGGGGAGCAAGGTTTTATATGATTATTTTGCTTGGATGTGGGATGGATTTTAGGCCTGGATGTGTGCACGTGGATCGGGTGGCGTTAGAACACGTGGATGTAGTCCACGATTTAGAGGTTACGCCATGGCCGTTCGAGGATTCTGTCGCTGAACGCATCGAGGCGATTGATGTGTTGGAGCGTCTAGCGGACACGGTCGCGTTTATGAACGAGTGCTGGCGCATTTTGAAGCCCACTGGGACGTTGTACGTGCAGGCGGTGGGATGGGAGAGTGAAAATTTGTGGCGCGATCCTACGCATAAGCGCGGATTTCATCCAGATACGTTTTTGTATTTTGATCCCCGGAGTTCGTGGCACCAGTCTTATGGGCATTTGTACACTGAGCGCGAGTGGGATGTGATCTGGCAACATGAGCGCGATAGTAATGTGTTGGTGGAGATGCGGCCCAGAAAAATGGAGGGTAGGGAATTATGAGTTTTACGGTAGCCGGATTTATGAATCCCAGGGATGGATACGGGTACGGGACGCTGAAGATCGTGGAGGCGCTACGGCGACGCGCGGCGGTGGAGGTGATCGATTTAGGGCAACCGGTATTGGTGGATGGTGCGCCGGTGCAACAATGGCAAATTGACGCCCCTACGCTGGCGGTGTGTACGCCGGACTGGCTGCCGTTTATTGATACGGGCGATCACCCGCTCATCGTGCACACGATGTTCGAGGCGACGCGGCTGCCGGCAGGTTGGGTGGACACATTGAACGCGCACGCCGACCAGGTGGTTGTGCCGTGCCCGTGGAACGTGGATGTGTTCAAGGGAAACGGGGTGACGGTGCCGATTTCGGTGGCGCGATGGGGAGTAGATCCCCGGGATTATTTTCCGTTGAAGCGACGGTATGCGGCAACGACACGCCAGTCAGAAGATTGGCCGTATACATTTTTGTGGAGCGGAACGCCAGACGCGCGAAAGGGATGGGACGTGGCATATCGCGCGTTCCGGCAAGCATTTGGCGACCGGGATGATGTGCGACTGGTGCTACACTTCCGCAAGCTACCTCGTGGGGTGCAGGGAGTGAATGACGCAAACGTGGATCTGTTGGTGGGGTTGTTTTTCCGGCCCCGATTACGGCAGTTACTGCAAGACGTAGATTGTTTTGTATTTCCATCTCGCGGGGAGGGTTGGGGATTGCCTCCCAGGGAAGCGGCGGCGACGGGGCTGCCGGTGATTACGACGAATTACGGTGGGTTGGCCGAGGAGATCGAGCGTTGGGGACTGCCAGTTGGTGTGGCCTGGATGAGTCTCGCGAATTATGGGCCATGGACCGACGTGGGGGAATGGGCCGAGCCGGATATTGATCACGTGCAGAAATGGATGTTGTGGTGTCGCGCTTTCCCGGAGGATGCAGCGAAGTTCGGCGGGCAGGCGGCGACGTGGCTGGCGGAGCATGGGACGTGGGACAGAACGGCGGAAGCGATTTTACGAATTATGAATTGCGAATAGCGGATTACGAATGATTGGTTGTGGGCGATGAGTATACGGAACGCGATTGAGACACTACTCGAAGCGGACATGACGTTGATGGCAGTGCTCACCGGCGGGGTGTATTCAGGGATGGAGATCAGCCGGCAAGATACACCTGATGCGTTCAACGCCAGTGGGGAAATCAAGCCGTGCGCGTTGTTAGGTGTGGAGGCGGATGATGCAGCCGGGCCTCTGCTGCACAGCAGCCGGATGTTTGTGGTGGTCCGGTTCTACGAGCGCAGCGGGTACACGGCCATTGACGTAGCCCTGGAGCGTATTTATGCGCTGTTGCACCGGCAGCGAGTCAGTGGTGAGGGTGTGTTTGAGATCCGGCACACAGGGGACGTACGCGACATGCGCGATGCGGTGCTGGACTGCGCAATGGCGATGAGCCGTTATCAGGTGATGCGCTATCGCGGTTAAGGGTTGTGGGTTGAAAGTTGAGGGTTGGGAGTATGAAGATTCGTTTTGTAGGACCGAAGGTAACACGGCGAGTGGTTGGGCCGTACGAGTGGAGCCAGGCAACAGGGTTCGTACAAGATGTAGATGATGCCGACCTGGTCGCGGAGTTATTGACGGATCCTAACGAGCAGTTTGTAGCGGAGAAGGATGATGCGCTGTTGTGCCTGGATGGGATCGGGGAGCAACGAGCAGCGGAGCTGGCGTTGGCGGGGATCGCGACGCTGGCGGATTTGGCTGCTTTAGATGACAAGGGGATTATCCGGCTGGATAAGGCGATTTGGGCCAGCCGGAAGCAGATTCGCGCGTGGGTGCAGCAGGCGCGCGAGGTGTTGGCCATCCCGGAAACGGAGGGCGCCCCGGGGACGGGGCTTGGAGCAAAACAAAGCATCAAAAATCAAGAATTAGAGGTCGAGAGACAGGAGGTTGAGCGATGAGTGGGTATGGTGAGAAACCGTTTGGCATTTACGACATCAAGTTGACGAATATTGCAGGCACTACGCAGGTGGATTTACCGTATGCCCAGACGATGCAGTTTACCGAGCGGTTGGTAAGTGGGGAGCTGCGGGGCGACGGGAAGACGGTGGCCGTGGTGAGCGAGGTGGATGCACTGGAAGCCAGCCTGGAAGCGGGGGGGATCTCGCTTGAGGCCTATGCGCTGATGACGGGGCGCACGGCGACTGAATCTGGAACAACGCCTACCCGGACGAATACACTGACGGGTAGCGGCGCGGAGCGGTTCCCGTATTTCAAGATTTACGGGAAGAGCCTGGCGGATGGAGATGACGACGTTCACATCAAGCTGTTCAAGTGCAAGTTGACCAACGGGCTGGAAGGCGCGCTAGGCGACGGCGAGTTCATGATGTCTAACGTGGGGTCGATCATCTGCATTGATGACGGGTCGAACGGGGTTTGGGACATTGTCCAGAATGAGACGGCGGACGATTTGCCAGCGACATAACTGACAGGCGTTTAATAGGCATTTTTACGGGTGATTGCGGTCTTACCGGGCGCGTATTCAATACGTATTGTGTATTG
>Ga0209206_10000224_pt1 | contig 11076 bp, 5 predicted proteins | sample ZodSprsou2mmetaG_FD_185478 | JGI IMG/M metagenome (GOLD analysis project Ga0209206, IMG submission 185478) | Hot spring sediment microbial communities from Zodletone spring, Oklahoma to study Microbial Dark Matter (Phase II) - Zodletone Spring... ...
ACTTCTAAATATGATTATGAATTAACTAGAATGTGTTCCCATCCTAATTACCATATTCATGGAATTTGGTCGAAATTATTGAAATTATTCATTTCTGAGTATAATCCAATGTCCATCGTATCCTTTTCAGATAATCGATTGTTTACTGGAAAAGTATATGAAAAAATGGGATTCGTATTCGATGGAAATGTCAGACCTGATTATTACTGGGTTAAAAATAAGAAACGATTCCACAAATCTAAACTAAGAATTAGCCAACAATCATTAACTGAAATTCAACTTAGAGAAAAAGAAGGGTATAAAAAAATCTGGGATTTAGGAAAGAAAAGATGGATACTAATTTTAGCCTAGATCATCGGTTTCGCAACACCAATAGGGGCCATTGATCTGCAGACATTGATCTAATGGTAAATCAATAGACTCAGGATCATCACAATCATATCGGTAAAATAATTGATTCCCAGATTCAGGATGAAAACTATTCTGACAAGGAGAAGCTCCAGCTACTGGATTTGCCAATCTGCAACCTGTACACTGACCAATAGTCTGACCAACAGCCACATCACAAGATTCGATACCACTACAATTCTGTTCGCACTGAGCGTACCAAGGATAACAAGTTGCATAATCGAAATTGGTAACACAATCCACCGGGGCGTTACACTCGTCAGACACATACGGACGATGAACATATCCGCATTGAGTATCTGTCATGGTGGCACAAACTTCTTCATCAGTTTGCTGAGAAGTGCACGCTGTGCATACCCCAAAGTTGCAGTAATTCATATCAGAGCAAGCAGTGGGGCATTGGATCGGATTCCCACACCCATCATCAATAGTGGTGTAGAAACAGGGGTCCTTGTCTAAGGCGGGACACTCTAGTGGAACGCATCCTCCGCCGGTTCCCACAATTCCACCCATCCCAGGATCTCCACCTGTTCCGAGGTCACCGCCGGTTCCAGGATCTCCACCTGTGGCATCTCCTCCGGTTCCAGTACCTCCGGTTCCAGTACCACCGGTTCCAAAACCGGCCATACCACCAGTCTCATCCCCTCCAATCCCAGTACCACCAGTCACCAATTCACCACCGGTTCCAGAACCACCAGTATTCACCACGGGAGAACCGGCCCGTCCGGCTTGATTTTCCACTGCGGCTGATCCACCAGTTTCGGGAGTTCCCCCACTACCGCCCGTGTCAAGAGCGCCAGAACTACCGCCACTATTATCAGCGCCAGAATGTCCCGGAGTGGCTCCGGATCCAGATCCAGTTTCATTCCCACCAGATCCGTCACCAGAATTCTCTCCACTGGAACCAGCAATTTCTTGTGAACCTGCATCCCCTAAAGTAATAGATCTAGTACTGTGGCTACTCCCGCAGCTTACTAAAATCAGGGAAAAAGCCAAGAAAGCGGCTCGAGTCATCTTCAGCTCCTGTTTTAGGTTCGTCATATGAACCTGTACGGGGCTGGCGGATGAATTTACGAATGGAAAAAATCTCATCCTATACCAATAAACTATTGATAAATGATCTACATATGGATAGGGATACCTTAATAGTTAAAGACTATGATCACGGAAACACAATAATTGAATTAACTCAGAAATACGGTATTTCTAAAAGTAGAATATCAGTAATCTTAAAAAATAAGGGAGTACAATGCAGAAATGTTAGACCCCGTATAAGAATATTGTCTAGTGAAAAAGAATTGGTTGAAAACTTATATACATCTGGACTCACCATTAAAGAAATTTGGAATGAAACTAAATTAACCAAATATAAAATAAGAAAGATTTTAAAAGGAAAAACAAGAAGCCAATACGATTCAATCTCTTTAAAGCACCAAAGGAATGCACCCAAAATAACCAATTTTCAAAGACAGGTAATACTAGGGACTTTATTAGGAGATGCATCACTCATCAAAACTAAACATAGATCATATGTTTATAAACACACACAAGGTCAAAATCATCTTTCATACTCTAAACACATTCAGGATATTTTAAATGCAAATTTCTTAATTGAAAAAGGAGGAAAAGGAAGTTTTAATCCTGGATCTTCAAATTATGTCAACAGATTGTGGAATGCAAATGAATTACCTAAAATTGCAAAATTGTGCAAGATTAGTGGAAAGAAACAAATTAACCAAAATTGGCTTAATCAATTAAATGAAATTGCACTAGCATATTGGTTTATGGATGATGGATCATATCCAAAATCAAAAAAGAAAAGAAGAGTTAATTTGCATACAGAAGGCTTTTCTTTTAAAGAAAACGAAATTCTGCAATCAAGACTCCAAGATTTTGGATGTCGCCCTCAAATTAAACATCGTGTTAAAAAGAATAAAAAGTATTATTACCTAACATTTCGTGTTTATGAAGGAAAACGCTTTCTTGAATTAGTCAAACCATACGTGTATGGAACCGGAATGGAATATAAAATCAATTAAAACTAAAATATATACCTGTATTGTTTGAGATCCTAATGGTTTCATATATAAATGAAAATGACGAATAAATTCCAAAATTCTTAGTTAAATCAACACCCGGTCCGATTCCAACGCTCCTAACCCCAGCATAAATAGAAAAATTAAACCAACTCAAGTGAAAAAAATCAAAACCAACTGATGCGTCCCAAAAATTCTCAGGTTGTCCTTGAATAGTTTGAATAACTTCCGGGATCAGAAACCCGACTTGAGCTCGAATTCGTAATCTAAACATCGGATCTGGAGGCTCTTCTCGATATCCTACTTGAATTGGAAGAGTCATCTCCATATCTCTATTAACCGTTTTTCCAATCTTTAGCTTAAGTTTGATTGGTTTCTTCTCACCGCCATTAATATAGATTCGATTTTCCCAATCACGAATAATGACAATAGGCTCTATAACTTCAATCTCTGCTTTGGAACTCTTAATATCATCGAGCTCCTTCACTGCAGCAGTAACTTGTTCTTTTTGTTCTTTGTTTAAGCATACACCATCTGGCGGGCATTCACACATTTGAGCTAAAATTAAAGGAATCATTTCAGAAACTCCAAAATTTTCTTAGTATCTACACCCTTATCATTATTCTTAATTTCTATCACATTAGGCTTAACTAATACTACCTCACGAACTGATTTATTTTTTACTCCTTGAGGTAAATCAATTTTGACTTTTCCTTTCTCAGGATGTTTCACTATGATTGTATCAGGATTACTAAATATGGTTGGTTCTACAATTTCTAATTTAGTTGGTGCCTGAACAAATCCTTGATCATCAGATTCACTAGGCGTAATTGGCTTACCGTTTTCATCAACTCGGTCTTCAGGAACGATTTCTCGAGTATTTGGCTGCTTTTTCTTTCCGAAAAGTTTACCAATTATCCCGCCCATTTGAAGCTGATTGCCGGAAAGAGCTACGAACAAAGCTAGAATAATTAGGAAAACAGCCGCAGCAGCTGCCAATGGATACCGAAGCATCCATTTCCCAATTGTCTTACCAACCGCTTTGATATATTTCCAAATAAATTCCATAATTCACTTTACGGGCTTGCCAAGTTTGCTTGATTTAAATTCATAGTACCTCCTGTGACCCATTGATAATAAAGGGGGTTATTAACAGTATTGTTGTCAACACCAGTATGTGTACCCAATGTATATGTACCACCAGCTATTGGAGAACCACCAGCGGCATCAAGCGCTACTGAAGCCCCAGTTCCATCCCTTCTATTTATTTGAATATAACCGCTCAAGCTTAAACCTTGACACATATTGCCTATCATAATTCCTTTCGGAAGTTTAAGTGCACCAGACCGAACAAGATAAAGTTGTATTTGAGTCGATGGTGCACCTATATTTTTATTATCAAATACTATATTGTTTGAAACAATAAATTCATTTGAGGCCGCAGCATCTAAATTATCTTGTAAATAAATTCCCGCCCTGACCGGAGTTAATCCACATCTATTAATATAATTATTAATTATTTGAAGATGAGGGAATTGATAAGCTTCTATATAAATTCCTCCATCTTCACAATATATCATTCTATTGCCATTAAATACACAATTCCTCAAAATTTGATCAGAATAAATTGTTAGAAATTGAATTCCATATCCACCTGACAAATTCTTGAATACACAATTTTCAACGGTCAAATTTTCAAAATCTTGTTGAGACCCGATTCCATCTCCACCAGAATCAGAATATAAAGTATCAGTTGCATTCACAGATGGCAAATAAATACCAGTTCCATCAACAGTATTACAAATTTCACAATTTCTAAAATTCACAGAACTAACATTAGCAGCAACATCTCCAGTACTATATGGTTCTAAGAAAATAATTGCGGAAGTTGCTCTAGCATAACCACCACCATCAACAATTATTTTATTAATTTCTGCAGTTCCTGCTTGAGGAGACCTAAGTCTGATTCTTTGAATTGGATAATTAGCTGTAGCGGCTCCATCTTGATACTGAAGATGGATACCATCGATAAGTAATTTATATCTCCAGTATATGAAAATATCTCCACATTCTTGTGAATCAAGCAAACTAATTAAGGTCCAATCTTTGATTTTGATATTATTATTAGACCCAATTGCAAAAGCGCCCCATATGCCTTGATAAATATTGGGTGTGGCTCCGAACCAGGGATATTGTTGAGTTACTACATCACCAACACTATCTCGAGACGTAGAAGTGGACGGCTCCCATCCCATAGTAACACTATCTATCACTAATCCTGGTTTATTTGAGATTTGCGTAGAAGCTGCATCCCCGATCCCAAAAATGGTAAGTGGGTTAATAGCATTATTTGCGTCAGGAAGTATCCATCTACCTCCTTTGATCAGCATATTATCAATTGGAAGATAATGTGATCCAGGAGATCCAGTACGACCGGATGGAATATGAAATATAAATATCATTCCAAGCGAGCCGCTGGGACTATAGCCACCTGTATATATAGACACATTGCAATCAATTATTCTAATATTTGAAATTCTAGTACCTAAATTAGATATTCCATTTACTGAATTTGGATCCACTTCTAAAATCCCAGAATTAGCATCAAGTGAACTTGCAGTAATAGAAGTACCACCAAGTCTGATCTCACAGTTATCAAATTCAATTAATTCAACTTCAGACATAGGAGCAGAAGTTAATGAAGCATCATTACGAATCTTAATAATCGGATATTCATTTGAACCATAAATTTTGGAATTTCGAAATACAATAGCTTCTGTATTATTTCCACTACCACCCAATGATCTCATGAAACTTTCGTAAATCCCGTCTGCTGTGTAAGCAGTAATTTCACAATTATCAAATAGCGTAACCCGTCCTTCATTAGCTGTAAACTTAACTCCAACAAATTCCACTTTAGAAGCTTCTAAAGAGGAACCATATGAATAAAGAAGATCACCGCCTGTAGTAGAAGAAATTTTAAGATTTCTTAAAACTAATTTTCTGGCAGAATAACTACTGGTAGTGCCACCGAATTCAAACAGATGTGTAATACCAGAAATGATGTTTATACCATTCTCAATTCCTTCAATTGTCACGCATAAACTAACATCGGAACCTGAAGTTTGACTAAAATCAATAGAAGCAGTTGTATTGTAAGTACCCGCCTTAACTTGAAGCAACAAATTATCATCATTGATGTTAGCTACATAATAATCTATTGCATCTTTGATTGCATCAGCTCCATTAAAATCACCTCTACTATTAGTGCCATCACCAATAGTAGTCACCCATCGTCCATTAATTTGTTTAATTAAATTAATATCAGATATAGCTTGCGAACCACCTGGATTCGCTTCTTGCTCCATTACTTTTAGATAAGTATCATTTATACCAGCTAATGCAACATAATGAATACCACCTGTAGTGGTACCAGCGATATTAGTATAATTATCTTCTAATCTTAAATCTTGATATTGATTTCGTATGACTGTGGGAGCACTAACGTCTCCTATATCAATAACATAGTCACGTTCAGTTGGAAAAGTATTATCTTTAAAGACTTCAAAAATTCTTTTAGAAACAGCATCTCGATTAAATCTAATTCTAAATCCTGAACTGGGAGAAGCGGCTGTGGGATCAATATCAATATAAAGATTCACACCAAGCGAAAGCGGATTACCATTAGTCCCAGTAGTTTCAATTATACCAGCAACTAATGCATCAACTTGAGGATCATCCGGATCAAACTCTCCTCGAATGAATTGCTTAAAGTATAAGTATGATTCATCTATAGCTTCACGAAGATATTTTCTATCAATAAAACCAAACCCATTAAGAACAACTGGCTTACCAATATCTTTCAATAATTCGGATTTATTAAATGTTCCGTCGTTAGGAACCATAAATTGACGATTACTTAAATCATATCTATACTGAGGAGTATAATTGGAACCAGCGGACTTAATTGCATATTCTCTTGTTTTAGAATGAGTATCAGCCGGAACGTCACCAAATTCCAATACTTCAGGAATCAAAATATCAATATCATTAGAATTAGTTATTTCTTCTAAACTAGGGAAATTAACAGGCGTTTCAGCATCATTATCACCGTAGAAAGTTCCTGAAGTAAGTCCTAACCTACCAAGGGTAGTTGGATCACTACTGATAGTTAGGAACCCTGCAGATCCACGAATAAAACTTCGAATTTTGATTTCCGAATCGCCATATGGTTCAGCAAGTTTTGGTGGATAGTATGTACCTGGGCTAAACCCTAATTTACCTAAAGTATTGACTTTGTTGCTGACATTTTTAATTATTAAGTATCCATTAAATCCACCACTTGGATCACTTAATTGAAGTAATTTTTTATTTCCAGAAGTGAAGCTGGTGGCAACACCTGCTAGACTTGCATTAATTTTATTTCGTACTAAATCAGCAGTTATATCTGTCGGCGCAAATGTTATAGTGGCAGATCCACCTGAATGTTCAATATAAATCTGCTCACCAGAAACAGCATAGGGTTGATTAGCAGTATTAGACTCAATATATGCCTTACCAGAGACTGAAGCAGCAGTGGCATAATTATTATTGATTATTCCAATTACTTGATCACGAGTATACCCAGGACCACCTGAAAAAGAAGAGGAAACTAGAAGAGCTTGATCATTTCCATCAGTATCAATATAACTTGCAAAAATACTAAAAGTATTAGTTCCATCCAATAATCCAAAATCACTATCTGAAGTTATAACTTCAGCATATTCAGGTAATTTGGCATACCATTTTATAGTAAAATTAGTTCCATCGACAGGAGATTGAAGTCGCCCATAGATCGGAATCCCACCAGGAATAAGAGGTTGATACTGCCCATCAGTACTCAATTCATGAATGATTCTCACTCCTGAACAATCAGTAACTACATTCTTCCCATCTTTAGTCTTAATCGGTACTATGCCACCTTGATTAAATTGATCAGATGATCTACCCAGTATTCCTCGAGCTGGACCATTAATCCCATTTTTGATCAAAGACGTAGATGTAAATCCGACTTTAGCGGCTGCTGACCCAGAATATGAAATAGTACTACTAGATCCAACCGTCGCGCTCCTAATAAATAAGTATCCTTCATCATTGAAAGCTACGGTAGCCCCAACAACCGTATTAATTTTATTCGTAACTTTAGATATTGTAGTGTCACCAGTTGCAAAAGTAATAGTATGAATAATTCCATCAATCGTTAAAATGAGAACGTCTCCAAAAATAATCGAAAATGGTTCTGCAATGCTTCCCCGTAAAGTAGCCCCAACATCTTTTTCAGCCCCATCCCAAGTATCGGATATAGTATAAGTGTAAAGAGAAGTTGAAGATATATTCTGTGATGCCGTACCCTCAACTACGACAAGCGGCATTGCAGAATAATGAGTCCGACGGCTTCTTACTTGTTCTTTACGGGGACGAACCATAGTCTTATCCTACCTGGATCTACCCCAATAAACTTCCAGAAATTACGGAGTAACCAAATTAGCTCGATTTTGTAACATATAATTATTATTTAAATATTCAAGTGTTTTAGGAAGAGTATCAATTCCTGTTTCAATACCAGTAGTATAAGCTCCGATAAGAGCTGTTCCAGCTAATGCAGTATTGGAGGATCCACTTCTTTGATTGACCTGAATATCTCCAATACTGGTACTTAGGCCACCGCAGTTATTTCCTTGGATTATTCCCTTAGGGATAACAGACACCCCATCCCCTAAAACAAAACGGATTTGAACTGCTGTAACGGAACCATTATTGTAAGAACAATGATTTCCAATAATAGAAGGGCTACCGGAAACAGTACTTACACTTAAATCTGTAAAGATAATCCCATAACTAGTACAATCCCTAATAATATTATTCGATATCAAAATAGACTCATAATCAATTCCTCCAAAATCTATTCCTGTAGAACCACAATTTATTATCGTGTTATTGTCTATTGAAATGGATTGAAGTTGTATATTACCATCGTTTGTACTACAACTGAATCCACCTCCACCAATATTCCTTATCGAACAGTTGGTCATTCTGAAACCAACGGCATGTAATGGAGCACCAGTATAACTCGTGGATACTAATAATCGTATCCCAGTTGATGATGATATTGTATTTGAAATTTCACAATTAGAAAGAATAATTGAATGATCATCCTCTGAACTCGAAGGAGCCCATGGTTCAAATCCGATTATTGCACTTGTTCCACTTGCAACATTATTTCCATTAACTATGATTTTATTTATTCTAGCTGTTCCCCCAATTGGAGATCTAAATCTTACTTTATTGGTTGCGCTTGAACCAGATCCGGCGTACAGGTAATTGAGAACAATTCCATCAATAATTAGATTATTTTGCCATTTAATAAATACATCACCAATCCCAAGAGAATTGGTCAGATTTATCATCTCAAGATCTTTAATCTTCATGTAAGATTTGACAGTTGTTCTACCACAGCCTAAAGACACTAATCCGCCTTTACCAGATCCTTGAATATCGTCTCCAAACCAAGTTTCATGTTGTAATACACCAAGACCCCCGACAGTCCTTACAGCACTATTAGGACAAATAGTTTTCAATCCATCAATACTTAGTCCCTTTGGTCCATTTTGTAAAAAGTAATCTCCAATTCCATAAATTGTAATTGGATTGATATATGTGTCTGCTTCAGGCAAATGCCATTCATTCCGAACTATATTCATATTGTCAATGGCTAAAGAACCCGAGCCAGTAATTCCATCAGGAACACAAAACATCACAAGATGACTATTGAAGGAACTAACACTTCTAAATGAAACATCACAATCAATTAAATCAAAATTACTAATTCGTATTCCCTGATTTAATGCAGCATCAGCACCATTAGGATCTAAATCTATGATCCCGGAATTATGATCTAAAGCATTTGAAGTAACAGTAGTTCCACCTAAAGTAATTTTGCAATCTTGTAGTACGATTCTTCTGATTGAAGAAACAGTGCTTGTATTTTGTGCTTGAACAAAAATCAGTGGATTTTCATGATCTGCACTTAATTCACAATGTCTAAAAATGAAATCTTCATAGGTAGAAGCACCTCCCTTATATAAGAAACTAATTCTAGGCTGAGGAGCTACGTTACTGTAATTTAAAATACAATTCTCAAAAACAGCTGCGTCAGCATTTCTAAAAACAACTGACGTATCAAATTTACATCTATAACATTCAAGTGTACACCCATTATTAACTTGAATTACAGTAGCAACAGAAGTATTGGAATTGACAGCAATATCTTTAAGTATTAGTTTTTGGAAAGCAAAAGTATCAGCACTCACCCCTACTTTAATTGCTATAGTATTAAATGATATAGCAGTAGCCTGACCAGACGAACCTTGAATAGTCAAAACAAAACTACCGGGAAGAGAACTCATGTCCACAGCAGCTTCATATATTCCTGTTTTAACTTGAATAGTTAAATCACCTACTCCAGTTACATTAGCTACAAAATAATCAATTGCATCTTGAATAGCAGTATCACCATTAAAATCACCAAAAGTCTTAGTGCCATCACCGACAGTAACAGTCCATTTAGAATTGATTGACTTAATTATAGATTCGTCACCAGTATTTTGTACTTCTTGCTCGAGCAAACGCACATAATGAGCATCAGGCCCAGTTAATGGAAGATAATGATATCCTCCTGTATTATCTCCAGAAACAATAGTATTGATATCTCTAAATTTTAAGGCATCGTATTGATCGTATAAAACTCCTGGTTCCCCATTCTCTCCAATGCGAACTTTCCAAGTGTTTTCCGAAGGATACGCAGCATCTTTTCGTACTTCAAATGGTTCAGAAGAACCAGAAAATCTAATAAAAAATGATGGAGTTGAATAAATTCCATCTGGATCAATTTCAAAATGAAAACTACTACTTGCCGGTAATGGATTTCCCTCGGAGCCAGGAGTCTGAATTGTATGAGCAACCAACGCTTCAACTAAAGTATAATCTGGATCCTTAGTTCCACTAACAAATTGACCAATTAAATTATAAAATTCACTTAAAATTAGAGTAAGAAATGAACGATCAATGAGCCCTAACCCATTTGTAATTACTGGTCGTCCTGCTCCTCGTGTTCCTTTTTCTACGATATCTCGATGAGGGGCAAATTCACTATAATTATAATGAAGCTCAGAAGAACCAGCAACTCGAGAATCAAACTGTTCATTAACTGAATGAACAGCAGGATAAACCTCACCAAATTCCATTACTTCAGGAATCAATGCTCTAATTTCGGCATCAGTATTTACAGAATTAGATGTCTGTTGCGGTAAATCAACTTCTTCTTCAATTAATTCATCAGATCCAGTATAAGTGCCAGCAATAAGCCCTAATTTAACAAGTGTACCAGCATTTCCTCCAATAGTAATATAACCAGCAGACCCACGAACTAAACCACGAATTCTAATTTCATTAGTTCCATAAGGTTCAGCCACAAAGGTACCACGGTACACACCTTGTGATATCCCAAGCCTCTCGGTTGCTTTGTTTCTAGAAGAACCGGTAGATGCAGCATCATAAATATTAATAGAAGAACTGTAACCATTAATGTTATCAC
>Ga0209206_10000225_pt1 | contig 11055 bp, 8 predicted proteins | sample ZodSprsou2mmetaG_FD_185478 | JGI IMG/M metagenome (GOLD analysis project Ga0209206, IMG submission 185478) | Hot spring sediment microbial communities from Zodletone spring, Oklahoma to study Microbial Dark Matter (Phase II) - Zodletone Spring... ...
GTGTAGAATGTATCAGTATATAAATGTAGAATATAGCGAAGAAACCGGAATTCAGAAGCCAGAAGTGAGAGGTAGGGGTTCGATTCATCGAACCCGCAACGACTATTTTAATTGGAGCAAACATATTGGAAAAGCAAGAAAAAGAAGGAATCATTTGTGTTATCATTACTATTTTCATTGCCGGAGCTTTGCCCATTATCATTAAGTATGGCACAGGAATAATCAATCCCTTGTTCTTTGCTACCTTCAGCAGCTTGATAGCTGGGATTTTTCTGCTTAAGATAGCTATAATTAAAGGTAACTGGGGAATATTAATTGATAAAAGATATTTTTTCTACTTTTTATTAATCGGTTTTTTTGGCATTACTCTTTCTAATATCTGTTTCTTCTTCGGAGTTACTCTAACCAGTGGAATTAATTCCTCTATCCTCTTGCAGATAGAACCCTTATATGCCATATTGATCGGCTATTTATTATTAAATGAAAAAATTACTCCAAAGCAAATATTTTTTACCGCGATAATTATGCTGGGCACTCTGGTAGTAGTATACCGGGCAAAATTTATTTTTAACTGGGGAGATTTATTGGTATTATTGACCCCACTTTGCTGGCAGATAGCTCATTTTTTCAGCAAAAGATTGATGACTAATCATAAAGAGGTTAACCCGATGTTAATAGCTACAGCAAGAACTTTGTATGGAGGGGTTTTTCTATTGATCCTTAGCAGCGCAAAGGGGATCAATCAGTATGATAAATTAGGAGTCAGGAGCGTTTTGTTAATATTGTTATTCCAGGGAATTATCGGTTTTGCTTTACACTATTCTATTTGGTATGAAGCTATCAAGCGATTAAATTTATCCAAGGCTACAACTTTAGTTTCCGTATATCCTACTTTTTCTATTGCCTTAGCCCGATTAATATTAAAAGAAATCCCAAACTTTTATCAAATAGCTGGATTTGGTATAATAATAATGGGAGTCTTTGGCTTATCGAGGATTAAAAGTGAACATAGAGAAAATAATATCCTTAAATATTAAATAAATTTAAAAGGAAGGTGACAGTATATGTTAAGAACCAATAAAGACAGGTTAGTAATGATTTCTATTCAGGGAAGAGTGAGTTATCCGGTAAGCAGAGGACCCTATAGGATTACTTACGACGGTAAACCGGTGACACTGCCCGGAGTAGGTGGCATAACTTATAATATCAAAGTTGGTGATTTTGCTTTTGGATGGGAGGCCGACCATGTAGAACCCGGAGTTTCTACGGTGGTGAACGAAGAAAAAAGAGATGAAGGCCCTAATTGCGCTTACAATATTTTAGCCTGCATGGGGAATCAAGCGCGGGTAGTAAGCGGAGAGGCTAAGGGTGCATTGGGAGTCGTCACCGGTCATCACGGGGGAATTGAACATGTATTGATCGATTTTGACCAGGAAACCCTGGAGAAACTTTGTGTCGGGGATAAGATCTTGATTAAAGCCTACGGACAAGGACTGAAATTATTAGATTATCCCGAGATAAAAATTTTTAACTTGGATCCTTCTTTATTAGAAAAGTTGAATATAAAAGAGGTAGGCAATGGCAATATTGATGTTCCAGTTACTTGTGAGATTCCAGCAAAACTGATGGGCTCCGGATTAGGTTCCGCCAGTGTGGCTAGTGGTGATTATGATATTACCACAGCCGATAAAAAGATGGTAGAAAAATATAAATTAGATCAAATCAGATTTGGAGATATTGTCGTAATTAAAGATGCAGATAATAGTTTTGGAAGAAGCTATAGAGAAGGGGCAGTTTCTGTGGGGATAGTGGTTCACAGTGATTGTGTGATAGCGGGTCATGGTCCCGGAGTAGCAACTCTCCTAACTTCATCCACCAGTAAGAAGATTAAATTTCATATTGATACCAATGCCAACATCGCCAATTACCTGAGTATCGGTACGAAGAGAGAATAATAATTAATGAAAAATGGCTTGAAACTAGTTTTTATGAGGTGATTTTTTGGAAATACGCAAAAAAAGGATTATAAAAGGTGATGGCCGTTATTTAATTTATTATACTTTTAGCGAAAGGAAAGAGGAAGGCAGGGATGTTAGAACTGAGATGGAATCCCATTCTGAAACAATGGATAATAATAGCCACTCATCGACAGAACAGGACTTATAAACCTCCGAAGGATTATTGCCCTCTCTGCCCTACAAAAAAGGGAGGCTTATCTACGGAAGTACCGGCCGAAGATTATGATATCGTAGTTTTTGAAAATAAATTTCCTTCTTTAAGACAAGATTCGCCGGAAGCAAACGAGGAAGACTCTAAATTTTTTAAACATGGTAAAGCCCAGGGAATTTGTGAGGTAGTTCTATTTACTTCTGACCATGATGGGATTATGTCGCAAAAACCCTTAGATCGCTATATTAAGCTGGTAAAGGTATGGAGAGATCGCTATCGGGAGTTAGGGGATAAAGATTTTATCGATTATGTCTTCATTTTTGAAAATAAAGGAGAAGAAGTAGGGGTGACTCTTCATCATCCTCATGGCCAGATATATGCTTACCCTTTTATTCCGCCCGTTATCGAACAGGAGCTAAGTTCCAGTAAAGAGTATTTTGAAAAAGAGGGGGAATGTCTCTTCTGTAAGAACTTAAAAGAAGAAAAAGAAGATAGCAGGCGAATTATTATTAGTAATGATTCTTTTACTGCATTCGTTCCTTTTTCTGCTTCTTATACTTATGAGATTCATATTTATGCCAATCAACACCTTTCTTCTTTTAATGATTTTTCCGAAAAGGATGAAATTGATTTAGCAGCAATTTTCAAAACAATATCAATGAAATTCGATAATCTTTTTGGTTTTGTCTTTCCTTACATCATGTCTATTCATCAGCAGCCAAGCAATGGAACAGGCAAAGAATATTCTCATTTTCATATTGAATTCTATCCCCCTTATCGCACAAAAGATAAACTTAAATATTTAGCTGGGAGTGAAATAGGGGCTGGTACTTTTATTAATAATTGCTTACCCGAAGAAAAGGCTCAAGAACTAAGGAATACGCCACCTGAAGGAGTAGTTTGTTATTAGAGGAGATTTCGGTGCAAAATATAAATAAGCTTTGGAAGATATTTAGCGAAAAATTTGCTGATACCGGTTTAACTAAAGGAGCCTTTTCTGCCCCCGGTAGAGTTAATTTAATTGGTGAACATACGGATTATAATGAGGGATTTGTTCTGCCCATGGCGATTGGAAAAAAGATTATTATGCTGGGACAATTGAGGAATGATCGATTGGTTCAAGTTTTTGATCTTGGTTTTCAAGCTGGAGATAAATTTTCTTTGGATAATTTATCTCCTTCCCAGAAAGATATCTGGGTAAATTACTTAATGGGTGTGGCAGACGAAATACAAAAAGCAGGTTATTCTTTGCAAGGAGCAAATCTTATTTTTACCAGTGATATTCCTCAGAGAGCGGGCTTGAGTTCTTCTGCTGCCTTAGAGGTAGTAACTGCCTTAACTATAACTAAATTAAATTTAAGGGAAATGAAACCGATTGAAATGGCTCATCTCTGTCGGAGAGCAGAAAACAATTTTGTAGGTGTATCTTGTGGAATTATGGATCAATATGTTTCTTGTTTAGGCCAAAAAAATTATGCTCTTTTTATTGATTGTAGGAGCAATGAATATGAGCTAGTCCCTTTTAAAGATCACAATTATCAGATAGTAATCTGCAATTCCAAAGTTCAAAGAGGGTTGGTTAATTCTGAATATAACAAAAGAAGAGAAGAATGTAAAAGAGCTGTTGATTTTTTTAAACATAAATTAAACCGCGAGATACGAAGCTTAAGAGATATTACCATAGACGAATATAAAATATACCAGAGCCAATTACCGGAGGTTATTGCCCGAAGATCCAGGCATGTGCTTTCAGAAAATGATAGAGTTCAAACTGCGGTACAGGCTTTAAGAATGAAGAACTATCCTATCTTTGGTCAACTTATGATAGAATCCCATAAAAGTCTTAAGGATGATTATGAGGTGAGTTGTAAGGAATTGGACTTTCTGGTTGATTTAGCTTTAAAACAAGAAGGAGTCTTGGGGTCGAGGATGACAGGTGCGGGCTTTGGAGGTTGTACGGTAAACCTATTAAAAAAAGAACATGTTGATGCCTTTAAAAAAACGATTGTACAGGAATATAGAAAAAATATCGGTATCACACCGGACATATACATAACCTCACCTGCTGAGGGAGCCAAAGTTTTGGAGTTCAGGTGATAAGGAAATATTAGGAGGTGTTAAGGTGGCAAAATATGTCATAGCTCTGGATCAGGGGACTACCAGTTCTCGAGCGATCATCTTTAATCATAATGGAACGATAGTAAGTACTGCCAGTAAGGAATTTAGACAGATTTATCCAAAACCTGGCTGGGTAGAACATAACCCTATAGAAATTTGGTCTTCCCAGATAGAAGTGGCAAAAGCTGCTTTAGATAAAGCTGACCTAAAAGCGGGAGATATAGTTGCACTTGGTATAACTAATCAGAGGGAGGCTACTATAGTCTGGGATAAAAAAACAGGTAAACCGGTTTATAATGCGATCGTATGGCAATGCCGAAGGACTGCTCCTATCTGCGACCAACTGAAGAAGAAAGGGATGGCAGAGGTTATCCAAAAAAAGACCGGACTGGTGGTTGACGCCTATTTTTCCGGTACCAAGATTAAATGGATTTTAGATCATGTAGATGGAGCCAGAGAAAAAGCTCAAAAAGGAGAAATTCTTTTTGGTACAGTAGATAGCTGGCTTATCTGGAATTTAACCGAAGGGAAAGTTCATATTACCGATTATTCTAATGCTTCGCGAACCATGATATTTAATATTCATAATTTGGATTGGGACGAGGAGATATTAGGAGAACTGAATATTCCCCGAGAGATGCTCCCTAAAGTTCTACCCTCGAGTTATATTTATGGAAGCTCAGATAAAGAGATATTCGGAGCAGAAATTCCTATCTCCGGAGATGCCGGAGATCAACAAGCCGCTCTTTTCGGACAGGTCTGTTATGAATCGGGTATGGCCAAAAATACCTATGGAACCGGATGTTTTGTCTTGATGAATACCGGGGAAAAAATCGTTTCCTCAAAAAATGGTCTTTTGACTACTATTGCCTGGGGAATTAATGGTAAAGTGGAATATGCCTTAGAAGGGAGTATCTTTATCGGCAGAGCAGTAGTCCAATGGTTAAGAGATGAAATGGGCTTGATAAAAAATTCTAATGAAATTGAAAAATATGCGCTAAAAGTTAAAGATACGAATGGGGTTTATTTAGTCCCTGCCTTTGTGGGTCTTGGTGCTCCTTACTGGGATATGTATGCTCGGGGTATCATTGTAGGATTGACCAGGGGGGCAAAGAAAGAACATATAATGAGAGCGGCACTGGAATCAATTGCTTATCAAAGCCGTGATATCCTGGAAGTTATCCAGAAAGATTCAGGGATTTATTTGAAAAAATTAAAAGTGGATGGCGGAGCAGTTAGAGATAACTTTTTAATGCAATTCCAATCTGACATTCTGGGAGTCCCGGTAATAAGACCTAAAATTGCAGAGACTACTGCTCTGGGCGCAGCATACCTTTCTGGTTTAGCGGTTGGTTATTGGAAAAATAAAGAGGAGATTGCTCAAAAATGGAAAATAGAAAAAGAATTTTCTCCTAATATGGATGAAAAAACAAAAGAAACATTATATAAAGGCTGGAAAAAAGCCGTTAGCCGATCTCTAAACTGGGAAGAACGCCTTTAAACGTGCCTCAATTTTCGAAAAATTAGCAATTACGACCCCCATTTTTAGCCTATTTTTACCTCTTCGAAACCATGAAACCATTATAAATAGCCATTTTAAGATTTTGAGATGAGAGAATTTTAGTTAAAAAAGTACCATTTTTAAGGGGTAAAAGTACCTATTTTTTAAAATTATGCGTCTGAGAGCGTCTATGAGATTATTCCTTGAAACCCCTATTATATAAGGCTTTCAAGAAGGTATTTTTCCACAGGTTTTACACATTTTTCCTATTTATTTGATATAATAGAATAAGTAAAAAAAATATTTATTTTGAAAAACATGAATTCTGACAACGGTTGTACTAGTTCAAAATTACTTGAGTCGTCCTGGAAGAAAAGAGGAGAGAGATAATAAAAAAGTGGATTAAATCAGGAAGGATAAAAGGGTGACAAAGAACCGCTTCCTTGATGCGATTCCGTTAGGTGAAATTATGGCTTTAAAAATTAAAAGGAATTTTAAAAAATGAAATGTCGCAAACTTGGAAAAACAGGACTAAATGTTTCTAAAATCGGTTTGGGAACAGAACACCTAAACAAAAAATCAAGTAGAATAGTTTATTCAGTTATATGTGAAGCTATTGAAAGAGGGGTAAATTATTTTGATATTGTTTTTGCTTTCAAAGAATATAGAGATAATCTTGGCTATGTTTTAAAAGAATACAGAAGCAAGGTAATTATTGCAGGACATATTTGTTGCTCTGAGACTAATGGTCAATATCGATTGTCCAGAGAGGTAAAAGAAAATGAAATGCTTTTTAATGATCTTCTAAAAAGGTTACACACAGATTATGTAGATATTGTCTTTATTCAAATGGTAAATGAAATGGCCTCCCATAAAGATATTACAAAAACTGATGGAATTATGGAGTTTGCACTCAGGCTTAAAAAAGAGGGAAAAGTTCGTTTTATAGGAATAAGTGGTCATAAAGTCCCGGCAGTGAAAGCCACAATAGATACAGGGTATGTTGATGTGTTAATGTTTCCCATTAATATTGCCTGGGATTTTGTACCTGGAAGAAAAGATATCCTCGAAATTTGCTCAAAAAACTCCATTGGTCTGGTGGCAATGAAACCCTATGCCGGGGGTAGAATATTTCAAAAACGAAATTCAAAATATATAACCACGGTTCAAGCACTAAATTACATTCTTTCTCATAAAGCGATTTCAACAGTAGTCCCTGGCGTAAAAAATGTAAAAGAATTAAAAGAAACTCTTAAATATCTTGAAGCATCCAACAAGGAAAAAGATTATAGTGCAATTATTGCTGAATCCCAACAGGATTTACATGGTAATTGTGTATATTGTAATCATTGTCTCCCTTGTCCTGAAGGGATTGATATTGGTAAAGTTATAAATAAATTAGATATAATTACAGAAAACAATATAAAGATTAAATCCAAACTTGATTCATATTATCCTGGCAGAATTAGATTAAGTCGAGAAAATTTTAAAGGGTTATCAGATGATATTTCAAAATGTACTGAATGCGGCATTTGTATGAGACGTTGCCCATTTGAAGTAGATGTGATTGGCAAAATGAAACAAGCAATTAAAGTTTTTGGCAAATAAAAACCCAGTGAAGGATGTCAAAGGATACATCCCAATTTTTAGAGAATGAATATACATTTTTAAATTTAATAAATAGGGTAGGTGTGACAATAAAATCAATGGCGACATTATGAGATTAAATAATGCTTATTTTAATTTTTGCTTGAATACCTTGATGATAATTCAAATAGACATATCGAGTGGATAATAAAGGGTTAAGTCTTACAATGTAATATCTAACTGTTATATTTCAAGATCTGGTCGTAAAGGTAAAGATCATCCTAAATATTCTATACTATGGTCGATAGCTGATTTTAAACTTTCAATTTCCATATCTTGTATAACCTTGGAAAAAGGTTCAAAAGAAATATTTCCCGAATAACCAAGCTTGAGAAGTAATGTTATCTGCTCCTTGGTTTGAAGTTTATCTTTTTCCGAGACTAAAACACGATGATTATCTCTATATTCTTCAGCGAGAATATTAGATTCTACTCCGGAGATGTGGACTAATCCGGTATAAGATATATCATAATCATTTTTAATAGTATCCAAGGTATCAGGGCCTATATGGTGATGGAAGGTGTCATGAACAATTTTATAGACCGGATAACCTGATTCCCGAATAGCTTTCATTGCCGTAACCATAGATCGAAGAGAACATTCTTTAAATCCCAAGGGCTCTAAATAGCCTTGCATGCCGCTATCTTTAAACAAGAGAGCAAAAGATTTTAAAGCTAATACGGTTTCTTTGAAAATTTCTTCTGAACTCCTTTTATCATTAACATCATTGTTTGGGCATAATACAATTGCTTTGCAGCCGATAGATTGTGAAAGATTAATTAATTTTTTTAATTCCTTTATGGACTCTGGTAGAATTGCGGCTAAATTAAATTTTTGGAGGGCATTGATGGTTAATATTTCCACTCCATATTTTTTGGAGAGTTCTTTTAGTTGCTCTGCCGTATAGTCATCAATTATCTTTCCTCCGGGAAGGTCATTGCGTAATTCAATTTTATTTAAATCCAAATCTTTAGTAAATTTAAAGAAATCTTTTAAGCCTAATTTTGGATAAATGATTCTGTTAAGGCTGATTCTTGATCGATTAATCATTCTATATCTTCCTCCTTTTTTATATAAATATTATTTTATATATTTCTAAGACTGATTGTTTTTTTTTGGATATTTTATCTTGAGTTTTGAAGTGTTCGATCAGATGATTTTATTTTATAATTTATTTATTTTCTTGGTTATTTCTGTTGGATAGTATAGCATATTATTTTATAAGTGTCATTTAAATATGGGACCGAATGATAATTATAATAAAAATAATTCAGAACAATTCCAAATGGTAAAAGAAATATCTTCTTTTATCTTCCTATGTTTGATAAGATGAAATTGGATCAAATCTTTATTGACCGTTAGTTCTATTTTAGCTATCCTTTGTTTATAGGCATAGCATCGTGGATATATTAATTTTTTTACTAAGATTAAATATTCGGGAAACTGGAGAACTTATGAGTTTGGATTATAGTACGATAATGATGAGAAGAATAGTATTTAGGGGGTAATGATATGGCTGGGCCAGGTGCATATTTTTTCGGAGAGGAAGAAAGGAAAGAGTTATTAGATGTAATGGAGTCTGGGTATTTATCCAGGTATGGCAAGGAAGATGACCCTCGATTTAAACATAAAGTAGTAACATTCGAAAGGGAATTTGAGAAATATGTCGGATCACGTCATGCAGTAGCGGTAAATGGTGGTACCGGTGCTCTTATAACAAGCCTTGCGGCTTTGGGTATCGGTCCGGGAGATGAAGTTATAGTGCCAGGTTATACATTTATTGCTTCAATTTCATCGATTATCTACGCCAATGCCATTCCTGTTTTGGCAGAAATTGACGAATCTTTAAATATTGACCCGGAAGATATTAGAAAAAAAATTACTAAAAGAACAAAAGCGATTATGCCTGTTAATATGCTTGGTAATCCGTGTGATATGGATAGTATTATGGAGATTGCAAATGAACACCACCTTTATGTGATTGAAGACTGCTGTCAAGCTTTCGGTGCAACTTATAAAGGGGAAAAGGTTGGTACAATCGGTGATATTGGAGCTTTTTCATTAAATATAAATAAAACCATTACTACTGGTGATGGTGGTGTTGTAATTACCGATGATGATGAATTATATGAACGCACCTTTGGATTTCATGATCAAGGCCATAAACCAAATAGAATGGGATTAGAGATTGGAAGTAGGAGTTTAATCGGTATGAATTTAAGAATTAATGAGCTCACCGGAGCCGTAGCTTTAGCCCAGTTAAGAAAGACAGACAATATTATATCCATACTTCGTGATAAAAAAAGAAAATTAAAGAATGCCATTTCAGTAAATAAAAAATTGAAATTTAGAAAAATAAATGATGAAGGTGAAATTGCAACAATATTAACCTTGCTTTTTAATGAGAAAGGAACAGCAGATAAATTCGCTGCTGAAATGGATGTAAAGACTCTCTCTTATTCAGGATGGCACGTGTATAATAATATGGAACAGATATTAAATAAAAAAACAGTCACGGAGTATCAATGTCCTTTTGTTTGTGAAAGGTATGGACAAGAAATAGAATATAATAAACATATGTTGCCTAAAACTGACGAAATACTTGGAAGGGCAGTGAACATTAGCATAGGCGTTGTCGATCCAGGTATTGGCGCTGGTTTTGGAATTTCAATACTTTCAAATGATAAAGAAATTGAACAAGTTGCCGATAAAATTAATAAGGCATTGAAAGTATTGTGAATTAGTCAAATAGAAATATTTATCAAAAACCTTAGTTATTCCAGGAATAGAAATTTCTACTTTTTTGGACATTTTGTGCTTATCGATTGGATTGGTGATTTCAATTGGTTTTCGCTCGAACAGGAAAGTACCTTTAATAAACCAGAAGTCTATAGTTAAAAAAATGTGGACATTGTTGGATTTTTTATTTTTCGGTGTAATAAAAGACTGTCAGAATGGCTATATTCTACGAAGATTTTATAAATATTCCTTATAAAAAGAAAAAAAGGGGGAAATTATAGTGGTTACTATTAATAAAAAGCCCTATAAAGCATTCATTGTACCTCATACCCATTGGGATAGAGAATGGTATCAGACCTTTCAACAATTTAGGGTTAAATTAATTGATCTCATAAATAATTTAATTAATATTTTGGAAAAAGATAAAACCTATAGTGATTTTACTTTAGATGGTCAGACTATTGTTCTGGAGGATTATTTAGAAGTCTATCCCGAAAGAAGGGAAATTCTAAAAAAATATATCAGCGAAGGTAAAATTCATGTCGGTCCGTGGTATATTCTCCCTGATGAGTTTCTGGTAAGCGCAGAATCAATAGTAAGAAATCTGTTCTTAGGCCATAAAATTTCCTCTGAGTTTGGTAAGGTAATGAAGGTTGGTTATTTACCGGATCCTTTTGGTCATATATCCCAGATGCCTCAGATCTTAAGAGGTTTTGGAATTGATAATATTATTTTTTGGCGGGGTATAGAGTACCATCAGACCCAAGGTAATGAATTTATCTGGCAAGGTCCTGACGGAACAGAACTTTTTGCCGTTCATCTACCGAAAGCAGGCTATGGTAATGCTGGTGGTTTATCAGAAGACACAAATCATGCCTATA
>Ga0209206_10000228_pt1 | contig 11025 bp, 13 predicted proteins | sample ZodSprsou2mmetaG_FD_185478 | JGI IMG/M metagenome (GOLD analysis project Ga0209206, IMG submission 185478) | Hot spring sediment microbial communities from Zodletone spring, Oklahoma to study Microbial Dark Matter (Phase II) - Zodletone Spring... ...
ATCTAATCCTTTATTCATTAAAATTAATTCAATGGCTTCTCTAAAAGTTTTATCTTTCAGGTTTAGCGTTAATTGCCCGCCTACCGAATCATCAATCATTATATCTATTCCGGTAAGTTCTGATAATCCCCGAATAACATTGACCACATCTTCTTCAAAGATATTTAAATTAACCGGCTCGGTATAGGTATCTAAAATGGATATCTGCGGTGCTTCTTCTTTTTCAATTTTTACTGCCTCGCTTTTTACCGGCGTTACCGTAAAGATCTGTTCTTCGGGCGCTTTAAATTCGGTGTAATCATAAACATCAATATAAATCAATCGGCTATCAGACGATAAACTTACTTCATAGTCGGATTTTTGGAACAAATCAACTACGAATCGGGTAATAGGAACAGGTTCAATTTCAAATTGCCCGCATCTTACCTGTTTAATCGTACCCATATTTAAAAATAAGATATTCTTAACTAAGTCATCAATGCGATAGTTGGCATTCTTTACGTCGATGACTATTCTCTCCGGTGCCTCCACATAAGAAACCTCATATTCTGAAATAACTCCACTTGCTTTAATGGTAAGGTGGGTATAATTGGGTAATTTTTTATACCAGATATTAGTAAACAAAATATTCTGTGCACTAACATTTACCACAAATAAAGTTATTAAAAATAAAACCAAAATAAAAAGCAAGAAAGTTCTTTTTCTACTTTTGTGATTCATCTGCTAAATCTTCACCTCCTAATTTTACTGGGAAAAAGTATCCGTTATAGTCAATAATTACTTCATCCTTCTTTATCTCTTTCACGATATATCTATCTAATAAAATATCATACAGGTGCGCAATAAAAGTTTCTTCATTCATGACAATAATGGCTACCATATTATCTTTAGAGCCGATTATCCCGGTTAATTTTGTACCCGGGGGGAGTGTGGGTTTGGGGAATTTTATCACACTTCCCTCTCCCTCTTTCCCTTCCTCTTCAGTCTCTGCTGTTTCTTCCAAAAAGTAAGAAGTGCTTACCTTCTGAAAAGGATTTCGATTGCTGGGAGGCTCATACGGCTCATAGGTAAATATTTTTTCTTCATATCCCTGTTTTCTCTTTTCCATTTCTATTTCAAAGGGGGTCTTTTCCTTGATCACCGGTTCAGCTTCTGCTTTAAGTGTATCTGTTGTCCTATTTACAACATGGGTAGGTACCGCCACCGATACGGCCGTGGGAGATTGTGTCTTGGCACTTTCCGGAAATAGGAGAGGATATCCCCACCAATAAAATGCGCCGGCTGCCAATAAAAGAACTAATAAAAATATCAATATTTTACTATTCCTCCCACTGGAAGTAGATCTTTTAAATAAATTTCCGATAGATATTTTTCTCATACTTTATTCAGAACCCTCTTTTCTTAGGACATAGGTAAACATATTTACAGCAATATTTAATTTATCGGCTTCATTTCCTGCTTTACTCAATTTCAAGGACTGAACATCAATTACTCGTGGTAGGTTTTCTATGCGGTCTAAATAGGCTATTAAATCAAAGTAGCTGGCGGTTAAGCTCATAACGAGGGGCATTTTCCCGTAAATCCTATCTTTATCCCAGGAAATATTTTGGGGAGTAAAAGTAGTAAAATCAACATTAAATTCGGTAAGCGTATCCTGCATCATGACCAATAGGTCAGGGATCTCTTTTTCCTTAGGCAGCATAACTTCCAGGAATTCCAATTTCTGTAATAAGGCGGCATATTCTTCCCTCAACGGACTGAGCCGTGCAGCAATTTTCTTCCCCTCAATAACTTGATTGGTTGTACGCTCGATATCTCTGTCCAATTGTTCAATTTTTTGCATTCTGGGCTGATAGACATAAGTATAGTTTATGTAAGCAAAAGCCACCAAAACAATAAAGATTATAAATGCAGTTATACCTTTAGATATTTTCATTTTACTCTACTCTCTTTGGAATAAATATTCCTGATAGTTTAAAGTTTACAATCTCAATATCCCTATCCTCTTCTTTGGCCTTATTCTTCCTAACATAGGCAAGTTCAATATTATCAAAGGTAGGATCATCTTTCAAAGCAACCATATATTTAGCTATCAAATAGTTATTATAAGTATCGGCAGTAAAATCAAAAGTCTGATTAGCGCTTAAAGAAAGATCGTTTATCCACACTTCATTCAAAAGTGAGGCACTATATTCACCTAATATCCGGGATAAACGGGATTGATTTTTAATCAAATCTTCAATAACCTGGATTCTTTCTTCTACCATTTTTTTATCTTTTTCCAGATTTTTTACTTCTTTTATTATGTTCTCAAGGGCGGCTAATTCAGCTTTTATTGTTTTAAGTTTTTGTTCTTTATAATCTATTTGTAATTCCAAATAATAATATAAATAAGCTGTACCCAATACTAAAAGTACAACAAATAAAAGAATAAAAAATCTTCTTATATTAAATTTTTCTTTTTCTTTGTACTCGATAGGTAGAAGATTAATTTTGGTCATTGTTTAATATTACCTTTCTCTCATTGCTAATCCCATTACGGTAGCCAAGGTATCTTCTAATTTTTTCAATCTCTTTACATCAAATACTCTTTCATCAACCTTTATTCTTTCCAGAGGAGTACCAATGATGACCGGAATCTCAAATTGCTCACTGAGCAACTCTTTAATATTATCTATATTAGCACAACCCCCGGATAATATCATCTGGTTATATTTAACTTTTTGACTTTGTGTCTTATAATAACTAAGTGATTTTCGTATTTCTTTGGTTATCTGATTTAATATTTTGATTATTATCTTTTCGCTTTCATTCTTTTCTTCTTCCTCTATTTCCTTCCCCAATGATATTTTAGTTTCTCTTTTCAGCTTTTCGGCTTCTTCGAAGGAGAGATTCAAAGACTTGGCGATGGCTTTGGTAATGTCGTTTCCTCCCACTAAAATATCTCTGGTAAATTTTAAATTGCCATTTTCTACCAGAGTAAGGTTGGTATTGCTCGCTCCGATGGATAGTATCATATCCACAATTGAACTATCTTGCTCTTCTTCTTTTTTTTCGGAAAGATTTTTTTGAAAGGCTCTAATATTAGCAGAGGAAACTATATCGATAATTTTGGGTTTTATTCTGGCTTTTCTTAAAATTTCCATGTAAGGCTGAATGGTGGTCTTAGGCGCAGCTACTAACAGAATTCTCATCATCTTATTTCCGTCTTTTTCTACAAATTCTTCCACTTTCTCAGCATCAATGATAGATTCATCCAAATCATAAGGGACATATTTGGGTGCTTCCCACATCACTCCGGCCATTAATTCCTTTTCTTCCATCAAAGGGAGAACAATTTCTCTAACGATCACTTTTTGCCCGGTTATAGCAATTATTGCCCTATTATCTCTAATGCCGCACTCTTTTAATAATTCAGATAAAGCTTCGGCAACCACAATGGGATTAAAAATCTCGCCGTTGGCAATAGCCCCTTCAGGGCTAAGGGTAAGTCCGTAATTTTCAAGTTCATAACCATCACTTACTTTGCGTAATTTTGCAACTTTAATCGAGCGCGAACCAAAATCAATGGCAAACATACCTACTCCTTACTTTCATCATTATCTGTATTTTATTTCTAACAACTATTTTTTCCTGTATTTCTATCCCACATCTTCTCTTCATTACTTATCACTCATTACTGGAATTATATATTTGTTATCACTCTTATTTATATACTATATTACTTTTTAAAATCCTTCTTTTTTTAAAAAATATTTTAAAAATTATTTAATATACTTCTCTCCAGGAGATTTTTTGCCAGATCGGAATGCCAGTACCAGGAACAGTAATACTGATTAAATCGGTAGCATAGGCAACATTAAAGGCAACTCCTCCGCCACCATTAAAAACTCCTGTATCAGCATAAATAGCCCCTTCGTTAATGTCAACAACACCGTTATTGGTGAAACTTCCCTCAGTTTGAATGATTCCCTCACCATGAATAGATCCTCCGTTGGTTATATTTCCTTTAGCTATCAGGCTAAGAGGGTGAACTATAAGATCATTCACTAAAGTTATACTTCCATTTCCTAATATTTGAATTGTCCCGTTAGCTACAATGGTTGCATTTTCCAGTATTAAATCAGTTTTAATAATGACATTTCCATCTATGTAATGTATACCGGTTAAATATTTTGGGTCATTAAAAATAACCGTGGTATCACCAGGTATGGCAGGGTCTGCATCATAGTAAAAACCCCCATCAACTTCTCTTTGGGCCAAATCTTGAAAATAAGGCCAATCAATATGAGGAAACTCTTCAGGCGGTACATCGCCATCACCATAATCATTCGTTCCGGTTGCGGTAGCTTCTCCATCTAAATTAAAAACGCCAGTACTTGAAACATACAAATCCCCATTGGAATGAATATTACCACTAATAGATATACCACCATTAAATTGCATATCATCGTCTGTAAAAATAGCCTTGTCATAAGTTAGACCGGGTACAGGAGTTATTCCCTTTTTTAATTTTACTTCAACTACACGATTTTGGTTATATTTGCCTCCTCCTTCTATTGTTCCGGTTGAAGTAAGGGTCTTTATTTCAGGAGGTCCGGGATCAATTTCAGAAATATCTACGTCATAAAATTCTGTAGCTGTACCTCCAGGAAGATGACCGTAAAAGTTCAAACCATCGGGATTATCTTCGGAAGAATTTAAGTACCAAATCGCTTTTTCAATACCCCCGTCTGCTTGATATAATGCTTTTGTAGAATCTCTCTGCATGGAAGACAGTTTAATATCATTGCCGGTCATTGCCATTAAGGCAATTACGAAAGTCAACATCAGAAAAATAAATATCAAAACAGATAAGAGAGCTACGCCTTTTTGATTTGAGAATAAATTTTTAAATTTATGGTATTTTATTTTATTATTCTTTTTTTTCATATTTAATTATCACCTCTCCTGATTGACCAATTAATCTTATGATCAATCCAATTAAATCATAAATTTTTCAACTATCCCGATAAGCCACGATTTCTCAAATTAATATCACTATTTAAGGTGATGTCCGGACTACTATCCTTATCTACATCTACTTGTAAATTAATATGCACCTTAGATATTTTCGACGCATCTTCCTCACTTAAGGGAAAGTTATTGATCTCGGTATCTGAGTTATCAAAGTAAGTAAAATCTAAAGTTAGTACATTATTCATCACCGTGTTACTATCTCTTTTTAAATCATTACCTGATAAAGAATAAGAAATATTGCCATGAAAAGGGGTGTGAAAATCAATAGAACTAGATAATGAACTATTTTCTACATAATTCGCTTCTCTTATCTCCCGGACCATCTGGTCCATGGAAAGGCGGGCATTCCGTTGCGCTTCAAGTTGATATTGTCCGGTCACCCAGGACCGAGTTCCTCCGGTAAAAAAAGTCGCCAATCCTAAAATAATTATCCCTAAAATAGCCACTACAATCATCATCTCGATTAAGCTAAATCCCTTTTTATTTTTAATAAATAAAATATTTGACAATTTATTGCCCCTTATCTCTTTCCTCTTCACGAGGGGGGAGAAATTGCAAGAAAATAATTAAGTTGACGATTCATTAACTTCCACATGATAATTTCCCGAATTAGGATTGAATATTACTTCTAAAGTCTTTCCGGACATACTTTCATTAAAATATAATCTTACCTTAGATACCCCAGTCGATATAGTGCTATTAATAACATCGATAAGTCCCTCACTTGAAATAGGAGGAGAGGTGTCGGGATATATTACAGGATTACCTGTACTATTGGGATTTATTTCAATTTTATTTAAAGTTTCCGAATCATCAGGTGACCATAAAATTTGCATTTCCGCCAGATTAATCCCTGCTCCCTGAACCTCAATATCAAAACTAACTTGATTTCCTTCATAAATTATATTGGGTATCGGGGCTAATTCTAATAAAGTAGTGACTACCGGAATATTTAAATATCCGCTAATATTTGTCATACCTGTAAAAGAGCTCGCTTTCAGGGTTACCGTACCAGCTTCTTTTTGTGGTATCAAACCTACAGAAATTTCTCCGTTAACCATAGTTGTTGTAAGGCTGCTTGTACCAGTTGCAGCAAATTTAGCATTTTTAGGCCAACCTACTAATATGGTAAAGGTAACGTCTTCATTATATGTATTAATTGGGGTTCCACCTTCATCAACTACTGTGGCAGTGACAGTACAATTGTCACCATTTACCAACATTTTCGATGGGACCGCGTTTAGTTTAATATGATGTTCGCTTGAATAAAATCCTACTTGTACAGTATTATTAATAAGAGTACCAGAAGAATTAGTAGTAGAAACTTCAATAGTACATATACCTACATTACTTGCCGGCGTTAAATATACCTCCTCAACTTTCCCATCACTACCATAATCAACTCCATCAATAGTTAGAGGAATATTAGTGGGATAAGTATTGGAATTAAAAGAAAGTAGTGCATCGTGTAAATTTGAAGTATCTGTAACTATTTTAAAAGTTATCGAATTACTATAATTAGCAATGACAGTGGACCCCTGTTTGATAGTGGCTGTAATTTCAGAAACACCCATTCCACCCGCAAGAATGTTTTTTGGAATAGCACTTAAACTAATCGTATCAGCAATTAACGGAGCTTTAACTTCTATGATTACACTTCCATCTGTCAAACCTCCTCCACTTGCCGTAATAGTAACTATTCCTATAGAAGCAGAAGAAAAAGTGGTAGATGCTGAAGATGTGCCAGCAAAATTCAAAATATTTGGTATGAAGTTTCCGGTACCATCAGAAGTTGCAATATTTATTGCTCCAGTAAATTCAATCGGATTTCCATTTACATCCTGAATTTCTACAGTGACCGTTGCCCCATCCGTATCATCGATATAGATTAAATCAGGATCTACGGAAACAGAAATAGAAGTTGCATCACCGGTTGTAACTATATTCACGGTATCACTTAATAAACCTTCAGATGTAGCTGTGACTGTAGCAATACCGGGTGTATCAAGGATAGACTGAACATATATTGTCGCAGTGCCTTCAGAAGGCGTCATAGGTACTGTTGTACTGCCTAAAGGTGTTCCTCCTGAATCGACAAAAATTCCTTCCCCCGAAATGTTAAAGGTTATATCGTTTGGCGCATCCTCGACGGTTACACCACCTGAATTGACTAATGCCGCAGTAACAGTAGAAATACTTATTCCATCAGCATCTATACTATCAGGATTAGCTAATAGTTCTATTCTTACGACATCAAGAGTAATAGTAATAGTAATTGTATCACTTATAGTGGGTCCACCATTTGGCAAATCAACAGAAGCCTCTATAACCACCTCACCCTGGGCAGGAACACCCTCTGATATTTCAAACCCAGAAGCAGCAAAAATTACTTCTGCTCTGCCCTCATTCGTAGTCACAGAAATATCATCAAATCCCGAACCCAAATATCCTAAATCTGAACCTATGGCACCCTTATCAAAATCCGAATATCCAGAACCGAGAACAGTGAACTGAATATCGCCGCCATCCCAGTCAATCTTTGTATTTCCGTTTGAGTCCTTAATGACTGCAATAATATTAGAAGTGCCAGCACTAGGTAAAACAGTATAATAAGGATCAGCATAAAGATTAAGATGCGTAGCTGCCCCCGGATTAAATATGGTTCTGTTAATATACATCGAAGGTTCTACGCTTACATATTGACCCTGTCTATTTGTCCAGAAGACTCTAGTGTTAATTTTTTTTAAATTATCACTCTCTGTATTTACAATGATTACTCTGGTATATTTCGCGCCTACGCTTTCAGCCATACCGAGATTCTCATTGGTAATCATTTCAAAATCCATATTTTTAACATCTTCCATTGCTTCCCGGGCGTAATTAGTAGCAACAGTTCTGTCCCGGGCATTGGCCATTCCCATCCACGCGTTACTAAAAGCAAGAAATATTCCTAATACAGCTATGGCTAAAATGATTACTGCTACCATTAATTCAATTAAACTAAAACCTTTTTTCGATAATTTTCTATTTTTATTTAACATAAAATCACCACCGATTATAAAGAAAGTATATAGCATCGAGTATAAAAATATAGTAATAAGCAAAGAGTAATAAGTGATAAGCATATAGTAAAAATAGTATTAATTAAAAAATTAAGATAAAGGATATTTTAAAACTTCTTTATATTGTTTATATTCCCTATTTATGAGCTTCTTAGCTAATAAAATCAATGAATAGTATTCAGTATGTAGTATCTATATACTGTTTTTTACCAATTCTCCGGGGGTTCCGGGCTGATTCGTACCCGGGCCGTTACCGGAGTCATGATCACGTAAAGATTCTTACCTCTTTTATTTTGTAAAGTAACTGTCCCGCCTTGTCCGGGAACTCCATTTGGGTAGAAATATACATTATCATTGGTAAAATTAGTATTAAATAAATCTACATCTTCTAATATTATATCATCAATTAATTCGGTTTGCTTATAAATTCTATATCTTTCCAATATCGGCCAAAATTGTACCTTGTAATATTCTCCCTCATAAAATGCTCTCGTTTGCGTATTTTTTAATTCTGCACTTAAAAGTGCCGCTGCCCTATTTAGTTTACTCCATTCCATTAAATTAAATATTCCTTTAAAAGAAAGACCAAGCAATAAGGCAATTATTCCTACTACCACCATTAGCTCAATAAGAGTGTAACCTTTTGTACGATTAATGCTCTGAATCATACTGTGTCTGTTTATCTTTCGTTATATATAGTTTTTGGTTCTTGGATATTAGATAAATTCCCATTCCCCGGTCAAGTCGCGGACAGATTTTATGGGAATGACATTACTTTTTTATTTTTTATGCTTTACTAATTTCTCAAATTCATTTAAAGACAGTCCAATTTGACGTATAATAGCTCTTAATGTTCCTTTTGCGATTTCTTTATGATTTGGAATGGTTAATCTACGAAAAGGATATTTTTTATTCCTTAAAATAATATGACTACCGGTTTGGTGATCTTTAATATATCCTATTTTTTCTAATATTTTACAAAGATCTTTCCCGGTTATTATTGATAAACCACTCAACTTGCTACCTCTACAATTTCTTCTTCAATAGATGGAGGAACGGGTTCATCATGCATTCTTAAACTCTCTAAATACCCCTTAATAGCTTCTTGAATATTTTCCAAAACTTCTTTTCGGCTCTTGCCTTGAGAAATACATCCAGGCAAAGCAGGACATTCAGCAACAAATATGCCATCTTCATCTTGTTCAATAAAAATTCTATATTTCATAATAAATTTCTCCTGTTTTCTAATTACATTTATTTATTTCTGGATTCCTATTCCCCGATCATGTTGAGGACAGGTATTTTGTAGGGGTTGGATTTATCCAACCCGTCCTAATTGCGGGTTCGATGAATCGAACCCCTACATTATAAATCACTCTCTATTTTAAAATCCAAAATACCACGAAATAATTTGCCCACCCCATAAAAGGGTGATGAACGAACCTAAGATAATGAATGGTCCGAAAGGCACCATATCCTCTCTCTTCTTAATCTTCGACAAAATTAGGATGATTCCTGCTAATGCTCCCAAAAAAAATCCTAAAAAAAGGGAAATAATGATGTATCTCCAGCCCAGGAAGGCACCGATCATGGAAGCAAGTTTTACATCTCCTCCACCCATGGCCTCTTTCTTAAAAATAATGGTGCCGGCAATTCCGATAATCAGTATTATTCCTCCGCCAACCAATATTCCTAAGCCTGAGTTTATAACGGATATATAAGTAACAAAAAAACTCACTATAAATCCTATCACTATCCCCGGTAAAGAAATCACATCTGGTACAATTTGGTCATTTAAATCGATAAAAGCAATAATGATAAGAGCCGATGATAAAATTATATAGATCAAAGTTTGAAAACTTAAACCAAAAGCCAGATAAATAATTAAGTATATTAATCCAGTTAAAAATTCTACTATAGGATATTGTATAGATATCTTGTTTTTACAATTACGGCATTTGCCACGGAGCAGGATATAACTTAATAAAGGTATATTATCTTTCGGTAAAATATTACTATGACATTTGGGACAATGAGATGCTGGGTATACTATCGATTCGTCTCTGGGAATTCTATAGATGCAAACATTAGAAAAACTTCCCACTATGAGACCTAATATGAATATTAGAATGACATTTATATCATAATACATTTAATCTCCTGCTCTTATTTTTTAATTACAATATTTAAATGAAGTATGTTACCGGTTGGATCAATGGCATCGAGGGTAAAAGTATCTTCACCATTAAAATAAACCACCACATCACCAGCCTTGCTAAAACCATTCCTGGTTTGAGGTTCTTTGGTTACCGGATTTTGGATGCTTAATAATTTGATGACATTATCTATATCATTCCAGATAAACACCGGATGTTTAGCTATTAATTCAGATTTTATTTCATTTTCCACAGATTCAACATTGGCTTTTATAATTCTTATGGTGTTTTGCTCAACATACCAACTATAAAGTCGAGGTCCGAAAATAACGGCAGCTCCGATAATAACGATCCAGATTATTAAGGTTATAAGTATGATGCCACGTTTTTTGTGTAACATTTTACTTCACTTCCTTTAGTCAGTTGATAATTTTTTCTATCTTTTCTTTCTCTTCGTTTTTTTTTGCTTTTTTTAATCTTTCCTCGATTGCCTTAGCAACAAAATGGCTAATTAAAAAACCATGTGATTTACAATATTCTTTTAAATCGATAATAATAGATTCAGGTATTCTTATTCCTATTAATTTCTTTTTTGAATCCATTTTGTTAACCTCGGTTATCTAATGATAACATAAGTTAAAATTATTGTCAAAAAGAAGTAATCAATTTACCAATGCACCAATGCACCAATTAAATTAGATACTGTGTTAAAAGTCAACTCACCAACTCTCCTAAAAGACACGATATTTGATTTTTAGTATTTTAGTTTTAAATCGCTACATACTCCG
>Ga0209206_10000230_pt1 | contig 10947 bp, 9 predicted proteins | sample ZodSprsou2mmetaG_FD_185478 | JGI IMG/M metagenome (GOLD analysis project Ga0209206, IMG submission 185478) | Hot spring sediment microbial communities from Zodletone spring, Oklahoma to study Microbial Dark Matter (Phase II) - Zodletone Spring... ...
AGATAAAATAATTAATTTATCTTCATTGGTAGGAGACAAATTGTTAACTATCGAAATCCATAAAACTAATCTGATTAATTATTTGTTAGGGGGAAAACAATAAATGGCAAAAGAAATTAAAAATGAAAATAAAGAAATTGATGTTCAAAAGCTCATGGAGCAGTATGATTCAGAATCAAGAATAAGAAAACCCTTGGGAATGATGGCTATTATTATATCAATAATTGCTATATCTTTTTCGGTTTTTCAATTCTATACCGGAGGATTTGGTCTGCTTTTAGCCTTAAAACAGAGAGCATTTCATCTGGCTTTTACTTTGTGTTTAGCTTTTCTTATATACCCCAGCAGTAAAAAAAATTTTGAAAAAGATAAAGAAAAAATACCTGTTCTTGATATAATTTTGGCTCTATTAGGGGCGGGCGTATGTTATTATTTAGTCTTATTTTACAATGTTATGGTAATACGTTCCGGATTGCCTACTACTCTTGATTTAATAGTAGGCGGTTTGACTATTATATTAGTTTTGGAAGCGACTCGAAGGATTATCGGTTCGGCTCTTCCCATAGTTGTCATTGTTTTTCTACTCTATTCTTATTTTGGACAGATCATGCCGGGATTCTTCGCGCATCGAGGATACTCATTAGAAAGAATAATAGAACATTTATATTCAGGGACGGAAGGGATATTCGGTATTCCTTTGGGAGTATCTTCTTCTTTTGTATTCCTTTTTATTTTATTTGGTGCAGTTTTAAATAAAACGGGGATGGGAAAATTTTTTATCGATGTTGCCATGGCAGTAGCCGGTCATACTACCGGTGGACCGGCAAAGGTGGCAGTTATCGCCAGTGGATTTATGGGCTCCATTAATGGAAGTTCAGTTGCCAATACGGTAACTACCGGTGCTTTTACTATCCCCTTAATGAAGAGCATGGGTTACCGAAAAGATTTTGCCGGAGCAGTGGAAGCCGCCGCTTCGACCGGTGGGCAGATACTCCCCCCGGTAATGGGAGCAGCTGCCTTTGTTATGGCCGAATTTTTAGGAATTCCCTATATTAAAATTGCCGCAGCAGCAGCAATTCCAGCTATCATATATTACATTGCCGTAGGAACAATGGTCCATCTGGAAGCTTGTAAATACGGATTAAAAGGTCTTCCCAAAGAGAGGCTTCCTAATTTAAGTGCTGTCTTGAAAGCTCGAGGTCATTTAGTTATCCCTATACTGGGGTTAGTTTATTTATTAGTTCGAGGATATACTCCCTTATTCTCCGCTTTTTGGGCAATTGTTATGAGTTTGGCAATAAGTATGGTAAAATCCGAAACTCGGTTAAACCTAAAGAAATTAGGCGAAGCCTTTGAGGAGGGTGCCAAGAGTGCTTTAGGTGTGGCGGCCGCTTGTGCTTGTGCTGGAATGGTTGTGGGAGCAGTTACCCTTACCGGTTTGGGATTAAAGATTGCAAATGGACTGGTGATGTTAGGTCATGGCAATTTATTATTAACTCTTTTCTTTACCATGATTGCTTCCATTTTATTAGGAATGGGGCTTCCGACCACGGCAAAATATATCATTTTATCGATCATGGCAGCACCTGCTTTGATTGATTTAGGGGTAAATCCCTTGGCCGCCCATCTATTTATCCTTTACTTTGGCGTTATTGCTGACCTTACCCCACCGGTTGCCGTAGCCGCTTATGCTGGAGCAGGAATTTCCGGAGGAAATTCCATGAAAACCGGTTTTATTGCCGTAAGATTAGCGGTAGCGGGATTTATGATTCCTTTTATATTTGCCCTTGATTCCGGGTTGTTGTTTATAAATAGTACGGTAATCCATACTTTGATATTAATTGTTACTTCTTTAGCCGGGGTATTAGCCTTGGGAGCAGCTGCTGGTGGATATCTTCTTGACCATACTAAAATATATGAAAGAGTTATATTAATTATTAGTGCACTAGCTCTAATAAGACCCGGCTTATTAACTGATGGAGTAGGTTTTGTATTATTAGCGGGAGTAATAATCTTACAGAGGATGAGAGTATTGAAGAAAGCTAAATTAGCTTAGTTATAATAATTAAAATATCTCGGTTAAGTTTTATTTTAAGTAGTTTTATGCTTGATAATTATTCGGTTGGGAGTCTGAAGACTCAATAACTACTTCTCTTGAGATTCCCAATCGAACCGTATAAAGATAAGTAGCTCATCTTGATTTTAATTAGTTAAATGGTCGATGTTTTGAAATATACTTGACGGTTTTTGAAAAAGTTGCGGTGATTGTTTTTTGGATGATCCTCTTAATTTAATTATATTGATATTGGAAGTTATTACTTTATTAGGCTTCATAGTACTATCAGCATTTTTTTCCAGCGCAGAGACTGCCCTCTTCTCACTTAGTAAGCTCCAATTAAAAAAAATACAAAAAGAAGAAGAGAATAATTGGCGGATAAGTTCAATTATCAGACTCCTTGATGACCCCCAAAGAACCTTAATCTCAATTTTAGTGGGAAATATGTTCGTCAACATTTCTGCTTCCTCTTTAGCCACTTATTTAGCTATAAAACTATTAGGGAATATAGGTATAGGTATTGCCAGCGGTGTCATGATTTTTACCATTCTTATTTTTGGGGAAATAGTACCAAAATCATTAGCAGTCGCTAATGCGGAAAAGATTTCCAGAAGAGTAGCAAGACCCATAGAAATAATTTCTGTGGGTATATTTCCCTTAATAAAAATATTTAAGGCACTTATTATTGTAATGTATTACTTTTTTGGTAGGGAAAGTACAAAAGAGAAAAAAGAAATTACTGAAGAAGATTTGATAACCTTAATAGAAGCTGGTAAGGATGAGGGCGTGATTGAGGAGAAAGAAAACGAGATGATTAGAAATATCTTTGAATTTAGCGATACGATGGTAAAAGAAGTAATGATCCCCCGGGTAGATATGGCTTGTATACCCTCTGACACCAAATTAGGCTCAATATTAAGATTAATAAAAAAAATAGGACATTCGAGAATCCCGGTATATGAAGAAACCATAGACAATATTATTGGAATACTATATGCCAAGGACCTTTTAGGTACTTACGAGCAATGGTATACTTCTAAGGAAAAGTTTGATTTAAATGAGATTATAAGAGAACCTTATTTTGTTCCGGAAAATAAAAAAATAGATGAATTATTGGATATTTTTCAAAAAGATAGAATTCAAATTGCCATTGCTATTGATGAATATGGCGGGACAGCAGGATTGATTACCATGGAGGATGTGGTAGAGGAAGTAGTTGGCGAGATAATTGATGAATACGATAAAGAAATAAAATTGTTTGAAATGATCGGAGATAATACTGTAATTACTGATGCAATAATAAGTATTGAAAAAATTAATGAAATTCTAAACATCGAAATACCTGAAAATGGTTTCGAGACCTTAGGCGGTTTTATTTATGATTTATTAGGTAGAGTACCCGAGAAAGGCGAAAAAATAAAATACAAGAATTGTCAGATAATTATAGAAAAAATTGTAAAAAATAGAATTAGAAGAGTAAAGATAATAAAAAAGCTACCGTTAGCTGAAAACCATATTTGGAATAAAAATACTTAGGAGGTAGGAAAATTTTGACGGAATGGTGGATTAAAATCAGTCCTTATATGCTGTTTATAGGCATATTTATTGCTGCTTTTTTTTCCGGAGCAGAAACTGCAGTTATCTCAACCAGCAAGTTACATCTTAAATATTTAGCTAAGATAGGGAACAAAAAAGCTAAAATAATATCTATTTTAGCTAAAAGACCTGATAAGTTTCTAAGGGTAGTTTTGATTGGAACTAATATTGCAGTTATCGTAACTTCTACCGTTTCCTCAGCCCTGGCCATGCATATATGGGGTGATGGTAAAGGAGTTACTATTTCGATATTGCTTTCTACTCTAATAATTTTAATTTTTTGCGAGATAATACCTAAAACTCTTGCTCAGAATAATCCCCAGAAAATTTCGCTAAAATCGGCTTATTTTTTAAAAGGTGCCTCTTTTGTACTTTATCCTATTGAAATCTTTTTTAGCTGGATATCCAACCTTATCATCAGAATCATTACCGGAAAGAAATATGTACCGTTAAACGCTTTTTTTACTAAAAAAGATCTGAAATTATTTTTTGAGGTCGGCGAAAAGGAAGGTGCATTAGAGAAAAAAGAAAAGAGCATGATAGAGAGAATTTTAAATTTAAATGATATTTTGGTTAAAGATGTAATGATCCCTCAAAAATTTATGGTAGCTGTTGAAGAAAATACTTATCTGGAGGAAGCTATAAAAATAATGAACAAAGAAGGCCTATCCAGAATACCAGTTTATCATGATAATATCAACAACATCATCGGCTTTATTTATGCCAAGGACTTTCTTACCGGGGATTTAAAAAAGAAATTAAGCAAAAGTATTAATTTATTAGGCCTGATCCATCCACCTTACTCGGTTTCAGAAAATAAAAGGGTCACAACGCTTTTGAAAGAATTTCAGAGAAAGAAAGTCCATATTACTGTAGTCAAAAATAAAGAGAAAAAAATATCCGGCGTAGTTACCATTGAAGATTTATTAGAAGAAATTTTTGGAGAGATAGAAGATGAATTTGATAAAATTAAATAAATATAAAATAATTTAACAATCAAGAAGAGAGGGCACATTATGAAGAAAGAAATATTGAAACAATTATTTTTTTACGGTTTTATATGGTTATTTCTTATTGTATTTTCCGGCATTATTATAAGTCATGATATTTACGCCAGTACGGTAAGACCTTTGGCTATCATGATAGGAAATTCACCCCAAGAAGTCATTCACCAAATGGGTTTGAATAAGGCAGATATAATTTATGAAGCAAATGTAGAGTATCCTTTTACCAGATTAATGGCTATATTTATTAATAGTGATGAGATAACGGTGGGACCGATAAGAAGCAGCCGCTATTATTTCTCTAGGTTATCCGTAGAGTGGTCAGCAATTTTTGCACACTGTGGAGGACAGAGCTTAAAAGATGAAAGGATAGTTAATTTAGATCAGATGCTTTATCCCTCACCTTTTTGGCGGGATAAAAATATTGGGGGATGGATAAATCTTTTTACTAAAACCCAGAATATACGAGAAAAAAGCAGAAAAATGGGTTTTCAGGAAAGGGTAAATTTCGATAATCCTTTGCTTAACCAAAGAACCTTGAATTTATCAGGAGGGGGTATCACTAAAATATCATTTAAATATAATCAAAAATATTCTCTATCATACCAATATAAAGCTGATACTAACACTTATTTAAGATATATAAATTCTAAACCACATCAGGACAGTAATACCCTTGAACCTATTGTTGTTTCCAATATAATCATCCAGTATGTTCCGATTGAAAGAATAACCAACGATATTGAGGGAAGGCTGGAAGTAGGGGTGCTTGGAGAAGGTGTAGCTAAGATATTTTATGGAGGAAATTATCATTTAGCAAAGTGGATTAAGAAATCTAAAAACCACCCGACGTTATATTATAATGATCAGGGGAATCCTATAAACTTAAATCAGGGGAATATATGGATTCATTTGGTACCAGAGGAGACAGAGGTGTGGTTTAAATAAAGAAGGTGAAAACATTATGAAAGAGGAATTTAAAAGATTAATTAGAGAGGCAGAAAAGGCAAGAAAAAGAGCGTATAGTCCCTATTCAAAATTTCCGGTAGGAGCTGCTGTTCTCTGCGGCGATGGCAAAATATTTACCGGATGCAATATTGAGAACGCATCTTTTGGTTTGTCCTTATGTGCAGAAAGAACCGCTATTTTTAAAGCTATTTCAGAGGGTTCAACAAAGTTTGAAGCGATTGCTATTATTGGTGACACAGTTAAACCCTGTTCTCCCTGTGGTTCTTGTCGACAGGTAATATCAGAATTTAGTGAAGATGTTTACTTGATAATGGCAAATTTAAGGGGAGAGGTTAAGGTTAAAAAAATAAATGAATTACTTCCTGAAGCGTTTAGTAAAAATGATCTTTTATAGCGGAGATTGTCTTATAGTATGTTGTATAAAACAGAAGGCATAGTATTAAAAAGCACGGAATACGAAGAAGCCGATAAAATTGTTACCATATACACCAAAAATTATGGTAAGATTAAAGCTATTGCCAAAGGGGTCCGAAAGACCAAAAGTAAATTCGGAAGTAGCTTGGAAATATTAACTCACTCTGTTTTTTTGTTTTATAAAGGTAGGAATATAGATATTGTCAGTCAAAGTGAAATATTAGAATCTTTTTTTTCGGCGAGTAAAGAAGTTATTAAATTCGCTTATGCTGTTAATTGTATCGAGATAGTGAATAAATTAACCGAGGAAAGAGAGATAAATATTGCTTTGTTTAATTTGCTAAAAGAAGTTTTACATTATTTGAGGAATTCTAAAGATCCAAAATTGCTAACTTTGTCTTTCAAATGGCAGACCATGTCAATTTTGGGATATAGACCTTCACTCGATCATTGTTGCAGATGCAATAAAAGTTTGGAAGAGCAAAAAGAAAGGTATTTTAATATCAAAGAAGGGGGACTAGTTTGTAATAATTGCCTAATCAAAGATAAAGAAACTGATATTAACGTTTCTATTTACTTTAATAAACTAGTAAGAAAAATACTGACTACGCCTTTATCTACTATATCAAATGCTACTGTTCCTGATCAAAGAATAAAAGAATTAGAGAAAATTACTGATTCATATTTAACTTATCATTCTGAAAAAAGTTTTAAGACAGATAGATTTTTGAAATTTCTATAGCTGACTAAACTCGTATATCTAGTATCTCATGAACCGTATCTCGTACAAACTAGCGCATAACGTTTAGCGTAGAGTTAAGAAAGAAGCAAACAAATGTCTAATTCCTATCTCGTATCTCGCTAAAAAAATAGAAGTCGGAAATCAGCAGATTATTAGAGGATGGAATTTAGGAGGTAGCGGGCTTGATTAATTAAGTCCGCTAAAATAAATTACCATATCAGGGTCGGATAAATCCGACCTCTACATCATAATAATACTTTATTTTATTAGAAAAAGGTTTTGAATTTTGAATTATTATTTTAGTGTTTTATTTGAATTTTACATTTGATATGATAAAAATTTTTGTATAGAACGAATTGCTCATATTGTAGACCATACCCTTAACATTATCTTTGCTCGACACTTGATACTGAATTACTATACGCTGTACGCTATAACATATACTCTGTACGCTCTACGCCAATTTCTCTTTGTTTGTTGTATACTCGGCACTATATTTAGTTACGTTGACAATTATAGTCGATTTTGATATATTAACAAAGAAAATAAAATCTCTCTCTAATAGATGATAGGTTTGGAAAAATCTCTATGGGAGAGAGTTTTATTTATAATTAAAGAAAAGGAATGCTCATATGGATTTTCAGGAAATGATTTTTAATTTACAGAAATTTTGGGGCGAACAGGATTGTATCATTCAACTCCCTTATGATACGGAAAAAGGGGCAGGTACCATGAATCCAACTACTTTTTTGAGAGTCTTAGGTCCTGAACCATGGAAAGTTGCATATGTTGAACCATCTCGCAGACCAGCAGATGGACGTTACGGAGAAAATCCAAATAGAGTACAACAGCATTATCAATTTCAGGTAGTGTTAAAACCTTCTCCTGAAAATATACAAGATATTTATTTCAAAAGTTTAGAAAGTTTGGACATTCCCCGAAAAGAACATGATATAAGATTTATCGAAGGTGATTGGGAAGCCCCTACTCTTGGTGCCTGGGGATTAGGCTGGGAAGTATGGTTAGACGGATTGGAAATCACTCAATTTACTTATTTTCAACAAGCTGGCGGACTTGATTTAGATATTATTCCGGTTGAAATAACCTATGGATTGGAAAGATTAGGCATGGTTATACAGGATGTGAATAATGTTTTTGACTTAAAATGGGGTAAAAATATTACTTACAGAGATATACGCCATCAAGCAGAGGTAGAACAATCTAAGTACAACTTTGAAGAAGCAGACATATCGATGTTGTTCAACCTTTTTACTATATATGAAAAAGAAGCTAAAAGATTAATAGTGATAGAACTGCCTTTGCCGGCGTATGACTATATATTAAAATGTTCACATACTTTTAATTTACTGGATGCCCGAGGAGCGATTAGTGTTTCAGAAAGAACAGGATATATTTCACGGGTAAGAAATATAGCCCGATTATGCGCAGAAGCATACGTAAAACAGAGGGAAAATTTAGCTTTTCCCTTAATGAATAATAAAAGGTCAAACAGGGGATAAATTTTAATGGAGAATGTAATTTTAGAAATCGGAACCGAAGAAATACCCGCACAGTATATGGAGAATGCCCTAAAAGATTTAAGTCAGTTAGCAAAAAAATATTTAGAAGAAGCCAGAATAAATTATAAAGAAATAAAGGCTTATGGCACTCCCCGAAGATTAACATTATTCATCTCCCATATTAAAGAAAAACAGGAAGATATTTTTCAAAAAATTAAAGGACCTTCCTATTCAATTGCATACAATAAAGATTTTCAACCTCAAAAACCTGCTATAAAATTTGCTCAAAGCACGGGGGTTAACGTTGAAGATTTAATTGTCGAAAATACTGAAAAAGGGGAATATGTTTTTGCTTCGAAATCCATAACAGGCCAACCAACTGTGGAAATGTTATCCCGGATATTTCCTGAAATAATAAAGAGCATGCAATTTCCTAAATCAATGCGCTGGGGAGAGGGTTCATTGCGATTTATCCGTCCTATAAGATGGATACTAGCCATATATGGAAAAGAAATCATAAAGTTTAAGTTAAATGGTTTAGATTCCGGAAATGTTACTTTTGGCAATAGACTTTTAGCGCCTCAAAAAATCATAATATCTTCTACTCAGGAATATTTAAAAAAGCTAAAAAAAAATTATGTAGTCGTTGATCCTAAAATAAGAGAAAATATCATTAAAACAGACATAGAACAGATAATTAAAGAAATTGGCGGGGAAGAAATAATCAATGAGAAACAGTTAAAGGAAGTAATTTATTTAGTCGAATATCCCAATGCAATTTTAGGAAAATATGATAAAAATTATTTGAAATTGCCCCAAGATGTTTTAATTGTGGTTATGGAAAAACATCAAAAATATTTTCCTGTATTTAAAAATAAAAATGAATTGCTTCCCTATTTTATCGTTATTGTTAATAATTCAAAGAAGAATGCTTCTAAAATTAGAGAAGGTAATGAAAATGTTCTTAGGGCTAGGTTAGAAGATGCAAAATTTTTCTTCCAGGAAGATCGGAAGGTTCCTTTAGAGGAAAAGGTGAATAAATTAAAAAATGTCATCTTTCAGGAAAAGCTGGGAAGCCTTTTTGATAAAACCGAGAGATTGAAATTGCTATGTGACTACATTTCAGATATATTGCAGATTGGACAGACAATGAAAAAAGATCTTTTAAGATCTGCTTATTTGTGCAAGGCAGATTTGGTTACGGAAATGGTAAAAGAATTTCCAGAGTTACAGGGATCAATGGGCAACCAATATGCTATTTTATCTAATGAAAAAAAAGAGGTAGCAGGACCTATCTTTGAACATTATCTCCCCCGTTTTTCAGAGGATGGATTGCCCCGAAGCAAAAACGGTATGATTTTAGGGATTGCTGATAAAGTAGATAGCATTACCGGTTGTTTCATAACGGGATTAATCCCTACCGGATCACAGGACCCTTACGGATTAAGAAGACAATCTCGTGGCTTGATTGCCATAATTTTGGAAAATGAGCTACAAATTTCCTTAAAAGATATTTTTTGGAAATCTTTATCCTTATACCAAGAAAGTGTTTTAGTGGAATTAAAGATTGATCTTAATGAGATTATATCCCAGATATTAAATTTTTTTCAACAAAGATTAAAAAATTTCTTCCTGGAACAGGAAATTCGCTATGATGTAATTGATGCAGTTTTGGCTGTGGATGGCGATGGAGATGTATTTGTTATTAAAAAAAGGATAGAAACTATAAAAGATTTGTATGATCAGCCCATCTTTAAGAAAATACTTGTTTCATCAAGCAGGGTATTAAATTTATCAAAAAATAATCAAGAAACCGAGATTGATCCATTGTTATTCAAGGAAAAAGCTGAGTTAAATTTATACCATGATTATAAAGGTATCTATTCGCGAGCAGAGAAGCTTATTTATAATCAAGAATATAAAGAATTGTTTAAATTATTGGGAGATTTATGCGAACCGATTGATGAATTTTTTGACCAGGTACTAGTAATGGACCAAGATAGAGATATTAGAAAAAATAGGGTTACACTTATCAAGAAGGTGGGGATGTTGTTTAATCAGGTAGCTGATTTATCTAAAATTGTGTCGATAAAAGAAGGGAGGGAATAATAATGGATGATATTATATCTAAATCTACTGTTTATATAATTTCAGATTCTACCGGTGAAACTGCTCAAAATGTAGTGCATGCTGCTCTTGGTCAATTTGATTCTAATGATATTCAGGTAAAATTACTTGCCCACATTGAATCTAAAAAAGATATTACCGGGATAATAAGCCAACTCAATAAAGAAAAAGTATTTATCGTCTATACTATTGTTAAACCAGAATTAAGATTGTTTCTGAAAGAGGAATCTAAAAAGCATTATATTGTTTCTTTCGATCTACTCGGCCCAATGATAGAAAATATTGAAAGAATTAGCGGAATTAAACCCGCTACTACTTGCACAGTATAGAATAAATGAGAAAAGCGCTTTAAAATATTTAAAGTTTAATTTTAAACGAATTTATGTAAATGATCAGATTCGTGAATTAATTGTTATGGTTACGGACGAAACCCAGAAAATTCTGCTTCAGGAAAAACTGAAGGCCGCAGAAGAATATTCCAGGCGGAATCTCGAACTGGTGAAAATTATTGATGTAGAG
>Ga0209206_10000231_pt1 | contig 10938 bp, 10 predicted proteins | sample ZodSprsou2mmetaG_FD_185478 | JGI IMG/M metagenome (GOLD analysis project Ga0209206, IMG submission 185478) | Hot spring sediment microbial communities from Zodletone spring, Oklahoma to study Microbial Dark Matter (Phase II) - Zodletone Spring... ...
CCACAATGTCATCCAACATAATTCCCAGACCGCCGTGCCTTGGACAGACTCACCTTTAACTGCGTGGGGCACAGAGTGGCTGTGGGTGCTGGCGGCGGTGGGTCTGTTTCGGCTGTTCGATATTCTCAAACCTGGGCCAATAGGCTGGTGCGACCGGCATCTGCACGGCGGTCTGGGAATTATGTTGGATGACATTGTGGCGGGCGTGCTGGTGTTTGGGCTGTTGCAGCTTGTGCATTTTGGTTTGGGCTTGTTGTAAGCTCCATCAACTTTTCCTTGCGAGCCAAAAATGCACGTTTGTGATGTCACCATGTTTTACACCGCGCATGGCGGTGGTGTACGGCGCTATTTGCGCGCCAAGCGGCGCTGGGCGGCAAACCATGCGGGTGAGCGCTATACCTTGCTTAGTCCGGGGGGCGCGGCAGCCAAGCGGGGCAATCACTGGATGCTGCCTGCGCCGATGTTGCCTTTCAGTCATGGTTACCGTTTTCCGTTGCGCCGTGCGCCTTGGGTCGAGACCTTGCTTGAATTGGCACCGGATGTGATCGAGGCGGGCGATCCCTACAGTCTGGCGCGTGCGGCGTTAATGGCGGCAGATCGCCTGGGCGTGCCTGCGACCGCGTTTATGCACTCGGATTTGTCGCGCTTGGTTGAGCAACGTTTTGGCAGTTGGGCGGGGCGACGCGCGCAAAAATACCTTTTGAATTTGTATGCCGCATTTGATGCGGTGCAGGTTCCTAGCCTTGGCCTTGCCAATCGTATGCGCGAGCTGGGTTTGCATCAGGTGGTTTGGCAGCCGCTCGGCGTGGATGCGGAAAAATTTAATCCGGCTTTGCATCAACCCTTGGTGCGCGAATGGTTGAAATTGAAAGATGAAGTTCGCCTTCTGGTTTTTGCCGGGCGTTATGCGCGTGAGAAAAATATCGACATTTTGCTGGAGGCGATGCGCCTGCTTGGCGCGGACTATCATTTGCTGCTGATTGGTCCGGATATGCCCCCCTCGAATCTGCCAAATGTGACGGCGCATGGAGAATTCTGCGACAGTGTGCAACTCGCGCACTATCTGGCCTCGGCGGATGCCATGGTGCATGCGGGCGATCAGGAAACTTTTGGTCTGATTGTGTTGGAAGGCATGGCATCCGGTCTGCCGGTGGTCGGGGTGCGCGGCGGGGCTTTGCCAGAGTTGATTACGCCGGAGGTGGGCATGTTGGCCGAGCCGCGTGATGCCACAAGTTTTGCGCAGGCGGTGCGCGATTTGTTTACCCAGGACTGGCCCAGCATGGGGCTGGCAGCGCGCCAACGCGTCGATCAGAACTTTCGCTGGGATGTCGTGTTTGCCCAGCAACACAGTTTTTACCATGCGCTCAGTGCGGGGACATTCAGGGCACATGCGTTTGAGAACGCACGGGAGGTGTCGCATGTCGGCTTTTGAACAACGCAGCATCCTGCACCCCCCAGCGCTGAGTGTGGTGATGCACGATGTTGCTCCGGCGACCTGGGGCGCGTGTTCCAAACTGTTGGATGTCCTTGATAAAGTGCATCCCACGCCGGTGAGTTTACTGGTGGTGGCGGATTACCATCGAGCTCAGCGGATGGAAGATGATGCGGATTTCTTGCGCGCCATGGAGCAGCGTTTGGCGCGCGGAGATGAAGTGATCGTGCATGGCCTTTGTCATCTGGATGAAAGTCCTGCGCCTAGCGCGTGGCGTGAGCGTTTTTTCCGTCGATTTTATACGGCCAGTGAAGGCGAGTTTTTTAGCCTGAACCATGAGGAAGCAGCGGAACGAATGCGGCAGGCGCGCGCGCGTTTCAAGGCCTTGGGTTGGAAGCCACAGGGCTTTGTTGCTCCGGCCTGGCTGATGGGGCAGGGTGCGCTGTCGGCCTTGCGGGATAGTGCTTTTAATTACAGCAGCAGTCGGCGTGAGTTGATTGTCGTGCCCTCGGGGCAGCGTTTTAATGCGCCGAGTCTGGTGTGGAGTGTGCGCGCTGCATGGCGGCGGCGTATGTCGGCGGTGTGGAATTCGCATCTGTTGCAGCGCGTGCTGCGTGACCCGGTGCATTACCCCTTGTTGCGTTTAGGGTTGCACCCGGCGGATGCCGAGCATCCTGATTGTGTGGCCTTTTGGCAAAATGCACTGCGCCAAGCCGTACAAGCGGGGCGTGTGCCAATGACGAAGGGCGCGTGGCTGACGCGGCAACTGACGAAGCTTAGCTGATACCTGGCATCTGCTCGTCGTGGTTTGCGGTGTCGTCTGGCGCAGACTCAGGGCTTGTGCTGGTGTGCTGTTCCATTAAATCACGCAAAAAAGTCCGCGCTTCATCTAGGCCTTGTTTGCTCAGCGAGGAAAAAAGTTGAGCCGTCACGCCTTCCGGCAAGGTGTTGCGCAGCTTTTGCAGTACGGAAGCGGCAGCCCCGCGCGAAAGCTTGTCGGCCTTGGTGAGCAGAATATGCACGGGAAGCTGACGCTTGACGCAGGCTTCAATCAGCATTTCATCGAAGGGGCGCATCGGGTGACGAATGTCCATCATCAGCACGGTGAGCTTGAGGCTCAGGCGCTGGCTGAAGTACACATCCATCATCGCGCCCCAGTTTTTACGCATTTCCATCGGCACTTCGGCGTAGCCATAACCCGGCAAGTCCACCAGGCGCTTGTTTTCATCCAGGGTGAAAACGTTAAGGAGCTGGGTGCGACCCGGGCGTTTACTGGCGCGCGCCAGAGCTTTTTGCGCACAAAGCGCGTTGAGGGCGCTGGATTTTCCAGCATTGGAACGTCCGGCAAAGGCAATTTCTACCCCAGAATCCAAGGGGAGTTGGCTGGCCTCTGGCGCGCTTTTAAGGAAGGCTGCACGGGCGAAATAGGCGCGGAGTTGGGGGTTTTCTGTTTGCATACGCGCATTCTATGCCAGTTTTTGCATGGAGGATGGATGAATTCATACGGGCTAGGGTTACAATCTCGCGTCTTGTCGAGATATGACATTAAAAAACGATGTGGGGAGTGTCATGAAGCTACGTGTAAAACTCATCTGTGCCTTAGTCTTCTCGTTGGCTCAGGGTGCCGCCCATGCGGTAGATGTTCCGGTCGTGCCCGCTTCGGGTGATGTAGCGGCCGGAAAGGCCAAATCGGCCATGTGTATGGCTTGTCATGGTGCGGATGGCAATAGCCCAAGTAGCGCTTTTCCTTCGATTGCCGGGCAGGGTGCGTCCTACATTGCCAAGCAGTTGCAGGATTACAAGTCGGGCAAGCGCGTCAACGCCCTGATGGTCGGCATGGTGGCCGCGCTGTCGCCCGAAGATATGCAGAACCTGGGAGCATTTTATGCCAGCCAGAGTGTCACGCCCCAAGCCCCTGCCGCTGCGGAGGCGCAGCCCTTGATTGAGCAAGGTCGTGTGTTGTATCAAACAGGGCGTGCGGCGAATGGAGCAACGCCCGCTGTGGCGGCCTGTAGCGCCTGTCATGGTGCCACCGGGTACGGCAATGCACCTGCGGTTTACCCGTCTTTGCACGCCCAGCACGCCGCCTACACGGAACTCATGCTCAAGTCCTTCCGTGACGGTACGCGGAGCAACGATATGAATGCCATCATGCGTCAGGCCGGACAAGCCTTGACCGATGACGACATTCGCGCCCTTGCCGCTTATACCGCGAGCATGAAATAGTCTTTTGAACTCTAGCAAGTGTCATCGACTCTATGAGCAGGCGCTCAACGCTGTCTGTTGTAGGTGAGGCACTTTTTCGTAACGACGGTATGACCCAGACTCCTTCCCCGGCGACTTCATCTGCTCCTTCGACGACCCCCTCGTTGGTTTCCTTTTCCGGGCCTCGCGGGCGTTCGCTTCTCGCCTTTTTAGGCTCAATGAATCTTGCGATTACCTTACTGGTGGCCGTGGCACTGGCTTCAATCGTCGGTACGGTGCTGCAACAGAATCAGCCGTATGGCGATTATCTGATGAAATTCGGGCCGTACTGGTTTGAGGTGTTTCGTGCGCTTGATTTGTACGATGTGTATTCCGCGCCGTGGTTTCTAGCCATTTTCACTCTGCTGGTGGTTTCGACCAGTGCCTGTGTGATTCGCAATGCGCCCGTCATGCTGCGCGAAATGTTCACTTATCGCAGCAAGGTGGGTGAAAAAGAAATCCGCGCCATGCGCGAGCATGTTGAATGGCCGCATTTACCGATGAGCGTGGAAGCGGCGGCGATTGAAGGGCGTCGCGTGTTGGTGGATGAGGGCTTCAGGTTCAAGGAAACTCGTGTCAAAGAAGGCTATATGTTCGCGGCGAGCAAGGGCGGTCTGCAGCGTTTGGGCTATATTTTCACCCATGTGGCCATCGTGGTGATTTGTATTGGCGGGATGCTGGATTCGCGTATCTGGCTGTCATATCAGGAATTTTTTGGCAAGCTCAAGGTCGAAACGCGTAGTGTGCCGTTGTCACAAGTGCCGGAAGAAAGCAAGGTGGCAGCGAGCAATCCCGGCTTTCGCGGTAATGTGAATGTACCTGAGGGCAGCAAGACTTCGGTGCTGTTTTTGAACGTGCGTGATGGTTATGTGGTGCAAAACCTCCCCTTCGATATCGAGGTTAAGGACTTCCGTATCGAGCACTACATCAACGGGATGCCCAAATCGTATGAGAGCGATTTGGTGGTGTATGACCCGAAGAATCCGAACCAGCCCGTCACGGCCACGATTGCCGTCAACAAGCCCCTGATCCACAACGGCTATGCAATTTATCAGGCAAGCTTTGGCGATGGTGGTTCGCGGCTGCAGTTCAGCTCATGGCAACTTATGGGAGCATCTGCGGGAACATCCCAGCCAGTGGCAGGGGCTATTTTTCAAGATATGCCGTTTACCGTGGGTGATGAGAAGTACACGCTGGAACTTAATGATTTCCGCATGTTTAACATCAATCCTGTCCCGGATGAGCAAGGGAAAACTCAAGAAAAGAATTTTGGGCCTAGCGTTGTCTTTCGTATGCGCGATGCCGCCGGGCAGGCGCGTGAATACGAAAATTACATGATGCCGGTGACGATGGAAGGCCGTCCGGTGTTTATTTCAGGAATGCGTGATCAGGTTGGTGGGGTCATGCGCTTTTTGTACATCCCCGCCGACCGCGACAATTCCATGAGCACCTTCATGGATTTCTATCACCGGCTGCATGACTCTGCTCTAATTGATCAGGCCGTAATGTCGATGTTGACGGAAGTGAACCCCGAAGCGGCCAAACTCCCTGCGGCAAGCGAGGCGATTCGCTCCATGGTCGAGACGTTTGTGCGCGGTGGATACGACGCGATTGGGACTGATCTTGAAGCACGTGTTCCGAAGGATCAGCTTGAACGCGCGTTTGAAACCAGCGCGCGCGTGCTGCAAACCGTGCTCAGTCGCATGTATGTGACCATGATGAGCGAACGCGGCGTGCAAGAGGTTGGTGGCGAGAAGGATGAACGATTCCTGGCCGACGCTGTCGCAGCGATCAATGCACTCGTTTTTTATGGTGCGCCGATTTATTTGCAGATGACCAACTTTGAACATATTCAGGCTTCCGGGTTGCAAATCACCAAATCCCCCGGTAAGAACGTGGTGTATTTTGGCAGCGTGTTGTTGATCCTTGGGGTGTTCATGTTGTTTTACATTCATCCCCGGCGTGCCTGGATTGTCGTTCGCGAGTCGGAACGCGGTGCAAGGGTGTTGTTTGTGACGACCAGTCATCGTAAAACGCTGGATATGGCCAAGGCTTCACGTTTGATGCGCGAAGCGATGATTGCCAAGTTTGGCGTGGAACCAGTGAAGGCCACCGGTTGAAACGCGTTCCATTTCCAGTAATGGTACGGGTGTACTGAAATAAGCGGCCTGTATTCTGTTGGAAAAACTCCATTGAACATGGGCTTGAATTGATTAAATCGAGGGGGTTGACGTGTCTGCCGATGCAAATGTTCTAAATAGCGCTTCAGGCTTGCCGCCGCTGGAGAAACCCGCCGGGCGACTGAAGGACATCCTTTGGTTACTGGTGGTGATTGGTGCAGGTTTGGGCGGTTTGTTCGCTTTTAACGGCCGCATGGATGTGTATGAGGTCTCCATTTTTGTCGGTGCCGTTGCGAGTTTGGCGGCTGTCGGATGGTTCTGGCACGGCATTCGCGGTCTGAGCATTGCGGTAGCCGTACTCGCGGCGATAGCGTTGTGGCGTTATGGCGTGCATTTCGGTGAGCAACTCTCTGTTGGGCGAGAGGCGCTGGCGGCGGTACAGGAAAAGGATTTTTTCCTCAAGTTTCTGGTGTCGAGTCAAAGCGCCATCATGTGGATGAGTGCCCTGTACGTGGGTGCGGCGTTTACTTATTTCCTGGCTCTTTTTACGCGCACCGAGTACATCGGCAAAATCGCCTCGGTACTGGTCTGGTCGGCCACTGCGTTTGGCTTGGCCGGGCTTTTCGCGCGCTGGCGCGAGTCCTATCTGATAAACGTGGACTTCGGACATATTCCGGTAAGCAACCTGTACGAGGTGTTTATCCTGTTTTCCGTGGTCACGGCGCTGATCTATATGTTTTACGAAGGTCGCTTCAAAACCCGCGCTTTGGGCGGTTTTGTGATGCTGGTGATTTCTGCGGCGATTGGTTTCCTGCTGTGGTACACCTTTGACCGTGGCGCGAATGTGATTCAGCCGCTGGTTCCGGCGCTGAATAGTTACTGGATGAAAATCCATGTGCCTGCCAACTTCGTCGGTTACGGCGCGTTTGCCATTGCAGCGATGATCGGTGTGGCGTATTTGATTAAGCTCAAACTCGGCGGCGATGGCGAGCGTGACATGTTGCCCAAGCTCGAAATCATGGATGACCTGATGTACAAGTCCATTGCGCTGGGCTTTGGCTTCTTCACCGTCGCCACGATTTTGGGCGCGATGTGGGCGGCTGAAGCTTGGGGCGGCTACTGGTCATGGGATCCTAAAGAAACCTGGGCGCTGATCGTATGGTTGAACTATGCGGCTTGGCTGCATTTGCGTCTGACCAAGGGCTGGCGTGGCGCACCGATGGCCTGGTGGTCGGTGATTGGTCTGTTCGTTACCACGTTCGCGTTCTTGGGTGTGAATATGTTTTTGAGTGGCTTGCACTCGTATGGCACGCTTTAAGCGTCTTATCTCTAACAGGGAGTTTTGATATGAAATCGATGCTGTTCGCACTGACTTTACTGCTACCGATGAGCGCGGTTTTGGCAGAATCACCCGCCAAGCCGATTGAGGAGATGGTGCAATACGAGGTCGTGAACAACCCGGTGAATGTGAATGCGGCACCGGGTGAAATCGTGGTACAGGAATTGTTTTCTTACAATTGTGGACATTGCCATCACTTTGAACCGACTGTTCAGGCCTGGTTAGCCAAGAAGCCCGCCAATGTACGTTTTGAACGTATTGAAGTGGCGTTTAATCCGAGCTGGGTGCCGTTGAGCAAGGCGTATTACGCGCTCAAGCAACTTGGCAAAGCCGAAGAGTTGAATACGGCCATTTTTGATGCAGTGCACAAGGAACGTCGCCCCTTGAATACACCGGAGCTGATTGCCGATTTTGTGGCCAGCAAGGGAGTGGATCGTGAGGCTTTCCTCAAGGCTTACGGCGGCTTTGTGGTGGATAGTGAAATGCGGCGTGGTGTGCAGTTGGCGCGTCAGTATGATGTGCATGGTGTTCCGGCGATTGTGGTGCAAGGCAAGTACCGTACCGAAGGTGATCTTGCCGGTGGCAACGCCAAGATGCTCGAAGTCGCCGATGCCCTGGCTGCGAAAATCATGGCCGACTCGTCGAGTAAAGCCGTTAAATAGGGTCTAGCCTTCGACTTTATTGCTAAAAACCCCGGACATGTTGTCCGGGGTTTTTTGTTGGGATGACAAGCGATATTCATATTGATGACCCACACTAACCCCATGCGCATATTCATGTTTACGAGGCCAGAGTCATGCAAAACATTGTGATCGTCGGTGGTGGTGCGGGTGGCTTGGAGCTTGCGACCCATTTGGGGCGTGCCAAGCTCAGCAACGTGAGCTTGATTGACCGCGAGCGTACGCATTTGTGGAAGCCGCTGCTGCATGAGGTGGCCACAGGCACCCTGGATGATGGTGTTGATGCCCTGTCATACCGGGCGCATTGCGCGCGGGTGGGGGTGCGCTTCCATCTTGGTCAAGTCATCGGCATGGATCGTGAGCGCCGCGAGCTTCTGCTTGCACCCATGCTGGGAACCCACGGCGAGGAAGTGCTGCATGCACGCCGTGTTGCCTACGACACCTTGGTGTTTGCGGTGGGCGCGCACTCGAATGATTTTGGTATTCAAGGGGTGCGTGAACATTGCCACTCCCTAGATTCTTCGGCACAGGCACAGGCGTTTCATCTTGAGTTACTGAATCGTTTTTTACATTTGCAAGAAGAGGGCGACGACGAGGAGCGTATGACCGTTGCTATTGTCGGCGCGGGAGCAACGGGGGTCGAGCTTGCGGCCGAATTGTTTAACGCTGCGGAGATGCTGGCGCATTACGGCGTGGAGCGTGCGGGGCGCAAGGGCTTGCGTGTCGTTTTGGTCGAAGCCGCAGGTCGTGTGTTGCCCGCCCTGCCGGAAGCCATGTCGCAGCGTGCGCAGCAGGTGCTGGAGACGCTGGGGGTGGAATTGCACCTGAATACGGCCGTGCAAAAGGTGGAGGCGAGTGGCGTGCTGACGAAGGATGGTGAACTTCTTCCCGCTGATTTAATTGTTTGGGCGGCGGGCATCCAAGCACCGTCTTTTTTGACACGCTTGGGACTACCGGTGAACCGCATCAATCAGCTTGAGCTTGAGGCCGATCTGCGTGTCAAGGGTGAGGAGGCGATTTATGCCATCGGCGACTGTGCCTGTTTGCGTGAAGCGCCTTCAGAGGCAACGCCTGCAGGTCGTTTGGTGCAGCCGCGAGCCCAGGCTGCGCACCAAATGGCGAAGTACTTGGGGCGCGTATTGGTTGAGCGCGCGCGCAAGCCGAACCCGACGAGAGCAGTCCAGCCATTTGCCTACCACGACCATGGCTCTCTGGTTTCGTTAGCGGATTATCAAACGCTAGGCTCAGTCATGGACGATGTAATGCACGGTCGCTTCCTGATTGAAGGACCGATGGCGCGCGCCGCCTATCTTTCCCTCTATCGCCAACATCAGCTCGCATTGCATGGGCCGTGGCGCACCGCGCTGATGATGCTGGCCAGCGGGATGAATCAGTGGATTCGACCGAGTATCAAGCTGTACTGAGCGCCAACAATTCGCCCAAACGCACATCGCGTTCGCCTTCGCTCCCGACCACCAGCGTCGCGTGACCAACCTTGCGACCTTTGCGCGCGCCCTTGCCGTAGGCATGAAAATACAGGTCGCGCACGCTTAGGGCGCGCTCGCGTGAAGGCAAATCGCCGATAAAGTTGAGCATGGCGCTGGCGCCGCGCAAGGCGGTACTGCCGAGCGGCAGGCCAAGAATGGCGCGCAAGTGATTTTCAAACTGGCTGCATACCGCGCCTTCAATCGTCCAGTGGCCGGTGTTGTGCACACGCGGTGCAATTTCATTGGCAATCAGTCCGCTTGGACTGACAAAAAACTCGAAGCCCAGCGTGCCGACATAATCCAAGGACTCCAACACGCGCCGTGCATAGGCTTCAGCTTCGCTTTGCATAGGGTCGTTGCTGCGGCTCAGTGAAAGCTTGAGTATCCCGGCTTCATGGGTATTTTCTGACAAGGGATAAAACGCCAACTCGCCTGAGCGTGAGCGCACGGCAATCAGCGATACTTCGCGGTCGAACTGAATAAAACCTTCTAAAATCAGCGAGGTGCGGCCGAGTTCGTCCCAAGCGGCTTGAATGTCGTCCTGGCTGCGCAGCACATACTGTCCTTTGCCGTCGTAGCCTAGGCGGCGGGTTTTCAGCACAGCAGGTAAGCCGATGGCGGCAACCGCCTGTTCCAGATCATGCAGGCTATCCACCGCGCGCCACAGTGGGGTCGGAATCTCCAGCGCGGCAAATAGCGTTTTTTCATTCACCCGATCCTGCGCGACTTCCAAGGCCTTGGGTGGCGGAAAAAGTTGCGTTTGTGCATTGGTGAGATGCAACGCAGGCATGGGAATGTTTTCAAACTCCAGCGTGACAATATCGGTGGACTGAATCAGGCGTTGCAGTGCCTCAGGATCATCGTAATCCGCAATAATCTGCTCGCCGAGAGTCGCTGCACAGGCCTCCTGAGCCGGGTCGAGGAACACGAACTCCAGACCTAGCGGAATACCAGCTAGCGCCAGCATGCGACCAAGTTGTCCGCCGCCAATAATGCCAATGCGTCTGGCTTCGGGCGGGCAGGCATTCGATGGGGTTTCTGAAAATGAGAGACTCATGGTTTCAGACTCATAATTGTTGGGCTCGCGGGTCGGGGTGTTCCAGAACAGACTGCGTTTGTTCGGCACGGAATAGTGTCAGACGCTCGCGTAGCTCGGGGCGGCTGTTGCCTAAAATGGCGATCGCCAGCAAAGCGGCATTTTTTGCTCCGGCTTGACCAATCGCCAAGGTTGCAACCGGAATGCCTGCGGGCATCTGCACGATGGAGAGCAGCGAATCCATGCCGTTAAGCGCTTTGGATTGCACGGGGACGCCAAGCACCGGCACGATAGTTTTGGCGGCCAGCATGCCGGGTAAATGCGCTGCGCCGCCTGCACCGGCAATAATCACCTCAAGACCGCGTTCGGCGGCTTCTGAGGCGTATTCCATCAGCAAATCAGGTGTGCGATGTGCGGAGACCACACGCACTTCATGCGCAATGTCAAAGGATTCGAGGATGGCCACACCATGCTGCATGGTGTCCCAATCGGACTTGGAGCCCATAACCACACCGATCAGAGGCTGAGAGTGAGAAGACATGAAAAAATTCGAATTTTTTCATGTCTTCTCACTCTCAGCCTCTGATCGGTGTGGTTATG
>Ga0209206_10000234_pt1 | contig 10902 bp, 5 predicted proteins | sample ZodSprsou2mmetaG_FD_185478 | JGI IMG/M metagenome (GOLD analysis project Ga0209206, IMG submission 185478) | Hot spring sediment microbial communities from Zodletone spring, Oklahoma to study Microbial Dark Matter (Phase II) - Zodletone Spring... ...
GTCCTAATAAAGTGATTTCAAAAACAGAATCTTCGTAACTACATGTTAATAATCCGGTGTAAGAGGTGACAGCCAGCGGAACGTATTCAATATCCAGGTTTACAGATTCTTTGGCAGGAATATCGATTGAAGAAGTGACCGGACTAAAAACGCTTTCATTTGGTTCAACCGCAAGAGCAACCAGTGAATCAGTCCAGTTGGTAAAACTTATAGTCCTGGTAACTGTTTCACCGATACCGATTAATCCATAATCCAGCGTATCCGTTGAAGCGGAAATACCTGTACCCACATCCAATACTGCGTTTAAAATATTTAATCTGCCGCCTGAAACAGTAATACCATTCATAGCTGGTATTGGATCAACATTATCCATAATGATTGATTTAACCTCATTCCAGGATAAGTTTTTATTCCGGCTATAGATTAATGCGGCCGCCCCGCTGACTGCCGGGGTAGCCATTGACGTACCACTTATAATACCATAATAAGTAGAACTGAGACCCCATCCCGGTATACCAAAAGAAATATCGGTATAGTTGTCCGGTTTGGTCGATAAAATATCCAAACCCGGCGCTGCTAAATCAACGGATTCTAAACCATAGCATGAAAAGTAAGCTTTATAATCGTTATGATCCGTCGCCGCGACAGCTATAATATTATCTAAATCGTAACTGGATGGATAATGCGGATAGACATCATTATCCATATCATCGTTACCGGCAGCAGCAATAAAAAGTATATTGGCATTGGCTATCGCTGTTTCCAGCATATTATCATAGGATCCGCCTCCCCAGCTATTACTGGTTAGAGCAGCCCCCATTTCAGCAGCATATTCAACTGCGGAAATTGCATCTGCAGTAAAACCACTGCCATAATCATCCAAAAACTTAAGGGCCATTAGTTTAACATGCCATGATACACCTGCCACCCCAATATCATTGTTCCCAACTGCACCGACAGTTCCGGCACAATGTGTTCCATGGCCGCAATAATCTGATGGCGTGTCATCACCGTAAGCCCAGTCCCAGCCATAAATGTCATCAACATATCCATTGCCATCATCATCGATATTATTGCCATCAATTTCACCGGGATTTATCCACATATTATCTGCCAGATCAGGGTGATCAAAATCTATTCCGGAATCGATAATACCAACTATAATATCATCACTTCCGGTTGAGTATTCCCATGCTTCAAACGCATCAATATCCGCATCATCACTACCACCTGTTTGACCCGTATTATTCATCGCATAGACACCCTGGATGCCGGGATCATTGGGAAGCCTGATGGCCTGGTACCGATAATTCGGCTGAACATGAATTACCCCAATTTCGGCATTCAGATTCGCAGCCATATTCTGCAGCTGCTGTGCATCATTAACACCGGCAAGGGTTCTCTGCTGAATATTTTGATCTTTAACCAGGAATGTCTTTTTGATGACCTTATATGCCCGGTCTCTCTTCATATTATACTTTTTAAGAATTTGGGCAATATCATTCTCAGTTGCATCTTCACTGAAGGTGATTAACAATTCCCCCTTAGCAAATTGCGGTTCTACATTGGATTGGGCAAAATTGCAGGAAATTAAAATAAAAGAAAGTACGATTCCATTGATTACTTTACGACTGTTCATAATCTCTCCAATCAAAAAGGTATGTAGGATCTCTCTTGTCAGGTTGAGATGACAAATTCGGATATGTTTCTTCGAAATAAAATCGAAATTTATGATAATGTTAAAAATTTCTACTAAGAGGAAATCTTACTAAGTAATATTCCTTAATCATTACTTGTTAGATCAAACTTTTGATTGAATCTTAATTATTAAAATGCTAATTATTAATCAAAAAATCAAATAAAATTTATCTAATAATATCTTACCATGTGTGAAGCAAAGCACAAAAAGTAAAGGATATTTTCATACGATTTTTGTATAACGATAATCTACGATGCTCCAATATTAATGGAAAATTTAACTTGGTTGCCATTATTATAGTCTTTAAATTATCCAATCATTATCCTCCGAAGAATTAGCAAGGGAATATTAAAGAATGGATTCAACGAAAATAAGAGCCAAACTGGAAGATTCAAAACTTGGCCAACGTACTACGCTTTTCTATAAAAATTATAAACGCTTTTTACCGGTCGCTTCTTTTACAGCCGGATTTACCTGGGATAGCGTTACCCTGACCCGGATTGATTTGTGGAGCGATAATTTAATACTGCTGGCTTATATCACCCTGCTTGGCGGTATGTTGATACTTGTCAATTTTATTAATGACGGTGTGATCTCGAAAAAATGGATATTAAATTATCAAAACTGGTATCCTATGGGAATACAATTTTTCCTCGGTGGATTATTTAGCTCCTATGTCGTCTTTTATTTTAAAAGCGCCGCATTAACAAAAAATTGGTTGTTTCTTGGATTTCTAATAATCATTTTAATTGGTAACGAATTCATAGAAAATCGCTTAACTAATTTAAAACTGCAGTTCATACTATATTTTTTGGCTACCTTTTCATTTTTCATCTTTTTTATTCCTGTTCTTTTAAAGGTAATGAATACATTCGTTTTTATCTTAAGCGGTATTATCAGCTTGGGATGGGTTATTGGATTATTGTATTTCATCATCAATAAATCAGGTAAACGTACATTTGATGAGTTTAAAAAGATGACTATAATTATTATTTCCATATTTTTTCTTCTAAATGTACTCTATTTTTTAAACTGGATTCCGCCGGTCCCGCTCTCGCTTAAAGATGCTGGCATCTATCATTATGTAAGCCGCATTGAAGAAGGTTATCAGGTTATATTTGAAAAAGGTCCCTGGTATCATATCTGGAAAAGCTCAGATAATGATTTCCATTACCATCCCGGTGATACCGTTTACTGCTATGCTGCGGTATTTGCCCCAACCGAACTTAATAAGAAAATAATACACCAGTGGCAGATTTTTGATGAGCAAACTGATGAATGGAAAACTACTGATCGACTTAGCTATAAAATAAGCGGCGGCCGGGATGGCGGCTATCGAGGTTATTCCTATAAAAAAAATATGCAGAATGGCGAGTGGCGTATAAATGTCATCACCAAAGAAGGATTGCTGCTTGGCCGGATTAGTTTTGATGTATTATCCGGTAAGGACAAAACAATCACATTTAAAAATATTATAAAACAATAATGCATTGATTACATTTAAAATGCTAAAAATATGATTGCTGATGTTTGATAAATGTATTATATTGTACTGAACTGTTTTCAATATAATTCCGGTACCTTCAGGGGTTTATGAAATCTATTCTTATATCAGATTCTATATATAAAAAAATGATATTTCAACCTAACCTTTTGTATCAATCATTCAGGGAGCATCAATCATGAGAATATCCATGTCCTTATTCTCTTCGCTTGGGAAAAAGATCTTCATGGGCGCCTCCGGATTAATGTTATGCGGTTTTATTGTGATTCATCTTATTGGTAATCTCACGCTTTTGAATCCTGACCGAGATCCGTTTAATAAGTACGCCCATTTTCTTACCCAGCAAGCCGGTAACGCTATTTATGTTGCAGAATTTATGCTGGCAGCGATTTTTATTATTCATTTTACATACGCTATTGTTATACAAATTGGAAATTGGCGATCCAGACCATTACGATATAAAAAGGTGATCGACCAGAAGGGGAATAGTAAAAAATCACTCGGATCAGTTACTATGATTTATACTGGTGTGGTTGTTCTGATCTTTCTGGTATTACATCTTCTGCATTTTAAATTTGGAAAAGTTATTATGTACACACCACAGGGATATGATCATGAAATCCGTGATTTATATGCCATTGTTTATACCTACTTTTCTGATTTTTGGAATGTGGTTTTGTATACAGTGGTAATGGTCTTACTTGGATTTCATCTGAGTCATGGTTTTTGGAGTGCTTTTCAATCGCTTGGTTTGTACGGTAAACGATTTACTTCATTTGCATATGGCCTGGGCAGTGTATTTGCAGTGCTGATGTCTTTAGGATTTGTATTTCTTCCCACATGGATTTTTATGATTTCAGGAGGGACAGTATGAGATTAGATTCAAAAATTCCTGGCGGTCCTTTAGCGGAAAAATGGGATAAACATAAATTTGAAATGAAAGTAGTGAATCCCAAGAATAAACGAAAATTCAGTATCATTGTCGTCGGTACAGGATTAGCCGGCGCTTCTGCCGCGGCAAGTTTGGGTGAGCTGGGTTATAAAGTTAAAAACTTTTGTATACAAGATTCCGCCCGTCGTGCGCATAGTATTGCCGCACAGGGGGGTATTAATGCGGCAAAAAATTACCAGAATGACGGTGATAGCGTTTGGCGTTTATTCTATGATACTATCAAAGGCGGCGATTATCGTGCGCGTGAAGCTAATGTGTATCGTCTTGCCCAGACCAGTAATAGTATTATTGATCAGTGTGTGGCTCAAGGTGTTCCTTTTGCCCGCGAATACGGCGGTTATTTTGCCAATCGCTCATTTGGCGGCGCGCTGGTCTCGCGAACCTTTTATGCCCGGGGACAAACGGGTCAACAATTACTCCTCGGCGCCTACAGCGCCCAAATGCGGCAGGTTGGCGAAGGAACTGTACAAATGTTTCCCCGGCAGGAAATGGTCGAACTTGTTTTAATTGATGGAAAAGCCCGGGGCATAATTACGCGAAATCTTATCACAGGCGAATTTGAATCTCATATTGCCGATGCCGTCGTTCTGGCAACCGGCGGTTACGGAACCGCTTATTATTTATCAACACTGGCTGTAAATTCTAACGCAACCGCAATCTGGCGGGCTCATAAAAAAGGCGCTTTGTTTGGTAACCCTTGTTTTGTACAAATCCATCCAACCTGCATTCCAAAATCAGGTGATTATCAATCCAAACTTACCTTAATGAGTGAAAGCCTGCGAAACGACGGCAGGGTTTGGGTACCCAAAAAAGCAGATGATAAACGTCCGCCCAATGAAATACCTGAAGAAGATAGAGATTATTATCTGGAACGTAAATATCCAACCTTCGGTAATATGGTTCCCCGTGATGTAGCCTCGCGTAATGCTAAACAAGTCTGCGATGAAGGCCGTGGTGTTGGAGATACAGGATTAGCCGTTTATCTGGATTTTAGAGATGCCATAAAAGACTTTGGCAAAAATATAATTGAAGAACGTTATGGAAATCTCTTTGAAATGTATAAAGATATTACAGATGAAGATGCGTACAAAGCGCCCATGCGTATATTTCCTGCTGTTCATTATACCATGGGAGGTTTATGGGTGGATTATAATTTAATGAGTAATGTTCCCGGCTTACATGTATTAGGTGAGGCAAATTTTTCAGATCATGGCGCTAACCGTTTAGGGGCCAGCGCGTTAATGCAGGGGCTGTCTGATGGCTATTTTATTATTCCATATACAATCGGTGATTACCTGGCTGGCACTGATTTAAAGAAAGCAGATACTAATCATGAGGCCTTTAAAGACGCCACTAATGAGGCCAAATCAAAATACGAAAAATTATTATCCATAAATGGTAATAAAACCGTAAAAGAATTTCATAAGGAACTGGGAACAATCCTCTGGAATAAAGTCGGCATGGGACGCAATGCACAAGGACTTAAAGAAGCAATTGAAGAAATACCTAAATTGAAAGAAGAATACTGGCAAAATGTTAAAGTCGCCGGTGAAATGAATACGCTAAATAAAAATTTGGAATTTGCCGGCCGCGTTGCTGATTACATGGAACTGGGTGAATTAATGGCTCGAGATGCACTGCAGCGTGCCGAATCCTGTGGCGGTCATTTTCGTGAAGAAAGCCAGACGCCGGAAGGTGAAGCTCTGCGAAAAGATGATGAGTATACCTATGTCGCTGCCTGGGAATATAAGGATCAGGGCAGATGGGAATTACACAAGGAAGATCTTGTTTTTGAAAATGTTGAATTAACCCAGCGCAGCTATAAGTAAAGGAGGCCGGAAATGGAAAAGAAAAATATTAACATAAAATTACAAGTCTGGCGCCAGAATGGTTCAAAAGAAAAAGGTAAATTCGTAGAGTATAAAGTGAATGATGTAAATCCTGATATGTCCTTTTTGGAAATGCTGGATGTTCTTAATGAAGACTTAATTAAAAAAGATGACATACCCATTGAATTTGATAATGATTGTCGTGAAGGTATTTGCGGCGCTTGCGGGGTGGTTATAAATGGTACAGCTCATGGCCCACGAAGCGGTATGACTACCTGTGATGTGCGTATGCGATATTTTGAAGATGGCGATACCATTATGATTGAACCTTGGCGTGCCAAAGCTTTTCCGGTTTTAAAGGATTTGGTTGTTGACCGTAGCGCGTTGGATCGTATCATGTCTAAAGGGGGTTTTATTTCAGTAAGAACCGGAGGTATACCTGAAGCCAGTGCAATTGCCGTATCAAAAGAAAATGCCGATGAAGCTATGGATATGGCAGCCTGTATCGGTTGCGGCGCCTGCGTAGCTGCATGCCCAAATGCTTCTGCCGCATTATTTGTCGGCGCTAAAGTATCTCAGTATGCCCTTCTGCCCCAGGGGCGCCCGGAAGCCGGACGAAGAATTGAGAACATGGTAGCCCAAATGGATGAAGAAAAATTCGGCGCCTGTTCGAATCACGGCGAATGTGAAGCTGTCTGTCCCAAACAAATATCCATTTCTGCTATTGCCCGGATGCGCAGAGAATACTGGAAAGCGGCATTTAAATAATTATATTCCCTATTTATTTGAGAAAGGCATAATAGCAGTATTATGCCTTTTTTTATTTTAATTCAATTTCTGCTTTATGTATAAAAAGTGTGAATTATTTTTCCACTAATTTTTCCTTAAAATTTTTCACATTTTTCTGAATTTTAAATTCTTCATTTATTTGTGCAAGTTATTTACAAATCACCCCCATTTTTACAATAAAATTGCTGTTGTAGCAATTTTAGACACATCTTTTCTTTTTGGCATACCTCTTGTAGTACCTGCTCAAGAGAATGAGGAAATTACAAATGAAATATATATACTATTTTTTAATTTTACTACTGATTCCGGTTTTAACCTGGGGACAAAATTCAAGTGTTGGGGCCGGATCAGCAAGCAATTTGTTGCTTAGATTCCCCGCAAGCGCGCGTGTCAGCGGCATTTCTGAAGCCTATACAGGATTGGCAAACGATGAAAACGCAATGCTTTATAATCCAGCCGGATTGCCAAATTTAAACAACACAGTAATCAGTTTAAACCATGCGGAATGGCTTGAAGATATTCGAATTGATAATATCATATATGGTCAAAAATTGACCTATAATATGGCCATCGGTTTTTCGATTACACACATGTGGATGCCTTCCATTCAAGGCAAAGATCAATATGGCCAAGCTACGGAAGATTTCGATGTATCCAGCAGTGTTGTGCAATTAGGTTTGGGTTATAAAATTCAGAGAGCATTCTATCTTGGTATAGCCGCTAAATACTTTCAGGATAAGTTGGCCGAATATGATGCAACCGGTTTTGCTTTCGATCTTGGTCTTTTTATGCATACCGCTATAAGAAATCTTACACTCGGATTATCTGTACAAAACCTTGGCGATAAGGTAAGATATGACAAACTAAGTCAGGAAATTCCACTAATATTTCGCGGCGGATTTGCATATCAGATTATGAACAGGCAATTGACGCTATCCGCAGACATTGTTAAATCATCTGACACTGAGCTCAATCTTTATACCGGAATCGAGTATAATTTCCAGCAGTCCTTTTTTCTGCGCCTCGGAAACCAGTATTCCAGTGCACGTTCTTTATATCCATCATACGGTTTTGGTTTTATACTAAAACAAAGACTGGTAACAAATTATACGTTTGGAAGTCTTGAAGATTTAGGCATGACTCATAAAGTTGGTTTTACTTTTAAATTTAATAATCCTGTTAAAAGTTATAATTACTCCGGGCAAAAACCTAAATATTCATATGCTGCAAAGACCCCCAATGTCCAACGCAAAGTATTTATGAGCGCTCTAGAAAATGAATTATTATTATCCTGGCAAACTATAGAGAATGCCGAATATAATATTTATGTAAAATTGGATTCTAAAAACAAATGGTGCAAAATTAATAAAACACCACAAAAATCCGCATTTGAAAGAATAAAGAAACCTACAAAAAGCGGAAAATATATATTTAAAGTTACATGTATTCTAAATAATCAGGAATATCCAATATCAGAGGAAGTAATTTTCGATGTTAAATAGTAAACTATATATAAGCATTCTTTTATTAATTGTATCAATTGGTTACAGCCAAACAACGCAGTGGCGTTTATTATGGGATCCCAATACCGAATCGGATATGCATTATTATAAAATATTTCGGGACACGCATACATTGCCAACAACCCAAATTGATACTACTATCCATCCACATACTGAGTACATCGACACCGATATTGTACCGGGCACGCGATATTATTATCGTTTAAAAGCGGTCGATTCATCAGGGCTAGAAAGTGATTACTCAGCGGAAGTAAGTGCAGCCATCCCAAATGTCACAAATATACCCAACCAAACCGTGAACCAGGGTCAAAATTTTGTAATTAATTTGAATAATTACGTTACAGATCCCGATCATGCTGATAGTGAAATAGAATGGACCTATTCGAATAATAGTGAACTTACTATATCAATTAATGCCAGTAAGATTGCCACCATTACGCCATCCTCTGGCAGCTGGTATGGTTTGGAAACAGTAACATTTACAGCTACTGATCCGGATGAGTTTTTTGATATCGATGCTGCCACGTTATCTGTTAACGCTTTGCCCGTTGTAGGTACAATTTCAAACCAGACAATAAATCAGGGAGGAACATTCACCACTATTAGCTTGGATAATTTTGTTGCTGATCCCGATGATGCAGACGCAGAAATATCCTGGTCCGCATCCGGAAATTCGAATTTAAATGTCAATATTAGTTCAAACAGAATAGCGACAATCAGCACACCATCTCCCAATTGGTATGGGCAGGAAACCATCACATTTACAGCTGCGGATCCTAACGGTGCTACCGATAATGTGGCTGTAGTATTTACAGTAAACGGACAGCCGCAAATTACACGTACCAGTCCAATGGACCAAAAAATTGGGCAGGGTCAAAGTTTTACAACATTTGATCTGGATGCTTATGTCTCAGATCCGGATAATGCTGATAATGAATTAAACTGGACCTATTCAGGCAATTCGATCGTACAAGTCTCGATTAATGCAAGTCATGTAGTTACAATTACTCCTCAATCAAGTGAAATGCTTGGGGCAGATACGGTATTATTCAGAGTACAAGACCCGGGTGGCCTATCAGATCAGATAGAAGTTGTTTTTGCAATTATCGCCATGGGAACACCTCTTGTCAGCGAAATTCCCAATCAATACATAAATCGGGGCAGTAGTTTCAGCCAGATTACACTGGATAACTTTGTAGATGATCCTGAGAGCCCGGATACAGAAATTAGCTGGGCATACAATAATGCATCCAATGTAACCATATCCATAAACGCAAATCGGATTGTAACAATCACTGCTTCAAATGCACAATGGGTTGGTAATGATACCATAAGTTTTATCGCAACTGATCCACAGGGTAATTCAGATAGTACCTTAGTTATATTCACGGTAAATGGCGCTCCTGTGTTAACCGCTATCCCAAATCAGGAAATTGAGGATGGGCAGAGTTTTTCGAACATAAGCCTGGATAATTATGTAACCGATCCGAACGATAATAAAAGTGTATTATCATGGTCATATCGTGGAAACAATCAACTGACAATAAATGTGAATGAATTTCATATCGCTACAATTGCATCACCGTCTCCGGACTGGACTGGGACTGAACAAATTACCTTTCGGGTCACTGACCCGGGATCACTTATGGACAGTGTTAACGTATCGTTCACAGTAAATGGTTTAGCTTCTCCTAATGTTCCTCTCATCCAGGCCATTGTTGATCAGGTAATTGATCGCTATACTGCATTTACGGATATTAATTTAAATGAATTGATTATCGACTCCGATACAGCGCCGGAGGATATTGCCTGGAGTTATTCCGGAAATTCGGAGCTGATTGTAGAAATTACTTCTGAACATATTGCAAGAATTGCCAGATCAAATATAAACTGGATGGGTTCTGAGACGATTACATTTACGGCCACGGATCCAGAAGGTAATTCCGATAAAGAAACAGCAACATTTACGGTGAATGCCCGACCGGAGATTATAAACATTTATAGCCAGATAATTGAAGCGGGTCATGATTTTCTACCGATAGCCTTGGATGATTTCGTAAACGATTTAAATAATACTTTCAGCGAGCTTAATTGGGGTGTTTCAGGAAATTCTGAACTTTCCATCAGTATAAGCAATGACCGGATTGTTACTATCCAGGCGCCGACAGCGGATTGGGTTGGCAGCGAATCCATTATATTCACCGTAACAGATCCTTATAATTTTAGTTCTAATGATACTGCAACTTTTACTGTTGTACCTGCAGGTACAGATGTGGGCATTGAAGTTCTAACAATCAGCGGGCAATCAATTACACAGGGTCAAGTTTTTGAAACGATAAATTTAGATGAATATGTTGACTGTAATGATGCGCTTAAATCCGAACTGACCTGGACCTGCAGCGGAAACACAAACCTACAGGTTGAAATCAGCTCTGACAGAATCGCTTCAGTTTCTTCTGACAATGCCGGCTGGTTTGGCCAGGAAACTATAACATTCCGAGCCGCTACACCCAATGGCATATTTGATGAAACGAGCGCTGTATTTACTATCAAACAAAATATATTTTCTTCTTTGAATTTTCATTTAATGGGTTCAGGTACTATAG
>Ga0209206_10000235_pt1 | contig 10900 bp, 11 predicted proteins | sample ZodSprsou2mmetaG_FD_185478 | JGI IMG/M metagenome (GOLD analysis project Ga0209206, IMG submission 185478) | Hot spring sediment microbial communities from Zodletone spring, Oklahoma to study Microbial Dark Matter (Phase II) - Zodletone Spring... ...
GTTGAATTCCTCGACCGAGCGCAGGCGACTTTGCGAAGTGACCGTCAGTTGGAACGCGCTGCTTGCTGTGCCCGGCGGCTGGCCGACGCTGCCGGCCGCCACCTGCACGTTTTGCGCACGAATCGCGGCCACCACATCGGAAGCGGTCAGACCGCGCGCGGCCAGCTGGTCGGGATTGAGCCACACGCGCATGGCGTATTCGTCCGAGCCGAACACGCGGGTATCGCCCACGCCGTCCACCCGCTTGAGCTGGTCACGAATATTGAGCACGGCGTAGTTGCCCAAAAACAGCGAGTCGTAACGCTGATCCGGCGAAATCAGGTGGATCACCAGCATCAAGTCCGGCGATTGCTTGCGCGTGACCACGCCCTGGCGCTTGACCTCTTCCGGCAGGCGCGGCTCGGCGTTTTGCACCTTGGCCTGCACCTGCATTTGCGCGATGTCCAGATCGGTGCCGATCTCGAAGGTCAGGGTCAGACTCATCGAGCCATCGGCGGTGGACTGCGAGGACATGTAAAGCAGATGCTCGATGCCGACTAATTCTTGTTCAATAGGCGCGGCCACGGTTTCCGACAGGGTTTGCGGGCTGGCACCGGGGTAGCGAGTGGAAACCTGGATGGTCGGCGGCACAACTTCGGGATATTGCTCGATCGGCAAACCCTTGAGCGAGACCCAGCCGCCAATCAAAACCAGGGCTGAGAGCACGATGGCGAAAATTGGGCGGTCAACGAAAAAGCTGGCAAAACGCATGGTCAAAAGTCCTGTTGAAGGCTGTCAGTCGCGGCAAGCATGGCGCGCACGCATATTTCAAGCGGGGGAAGATGTTTGTCGATGACGAGGGCGATCGTGTCTGGGTCAATATCGCCCAAATAGTTATGCACCAGGATATTGCGAAAGCCGCTGATTTCTCGCCAGGGGATCGCGGGGCAGATGGCTTTTTGATTTTCAGGCAATAACCGGGTCGCTTCGGAAAGCGTTTGCAGATTACGCAAGGCCGCGTCGTACAGCACTTCATCCGCGCTCACATCGCCCCGAGCCTGAATCCGTCGAATTTTGGCGATGGCATCAAGAATATGTTGCGCGTACACCTGCCAGGATTTGCTCATAGCGTGACCGCCTCTTTGAGAACCTGTTCGCGGATATGTCGGTTGAGCTCGTGTTCCGGGATCAGATCGACACGACATTGGAGCAAGTCGGCGAGCTTTTCTGCCAGAGGTAGGCGCTGCGCAAACAGATCGTACCCATGTGGAAATTCCACCAGAAAATCAACATCGCTGCCGGAGTGTTCTTCTCCCCTGGCGACTGAGCCAAACACGCGGATATGTTTGGCTCCGTACTGTTCACCCAAAGCCAAAATGCCGACCTTATGGGCTCGAATATCTTCTAGCTGCATTTGTTTTTGACTCCGAGCTGAGCGAGGGAACGGACATCTCTACGTCCTCCGCGCTCTCTGTGGCTAAATATTCTTAAGGTTTATTCGCCGAAAAACAGCTATTCAACGGCGCGCTTGGCTTGGGCTGGGTGTTGTCCGCTGTGCATTCATCCGTCACGGGCTTGGCGGCGATCAGTTCCGGGGTGACCGGCGTATTGGGGCGGGCGCGTTGTAGGCCTTCGACGATGATGCGCTCACCGCCCTGCAAACCGTCCAGCACCGGGCGCAGGCCGTTGATTGTCGGCCCAAGCTTGACCGGGCGCATCTGCACTTTGTTCTCTGCATCGACCAGCATCACAAAATGCCGACTTTGATTCATGCCCACGGCAGCGGCTGGAATCGCTGGATTATCAAAAAGTTGCGCGGTGTGCATCCTGACATTGGCAAACTGGCCGGGGCTTAGGCGATGCGCGCTGTTGTCCAGCGTGGCGCGTGCCTGACGTGCGCCACTTTTGGCGTTGAACGTCGGTGCCAGGTAGTCAATGTTCGCTGTTTCGCTTAGGCCATTCTGACCTTGCAAGGTCACGAGTACTGGCTCGCCCAGCGGCGCGCTGGGGCTTTGTGCGGCGAAGCCCATTTGCGTGGCTTCGTCGATCTGGAAATACACGTACAGGCTGTCGGTGGGTGTGATGCTGCTCAACAAGGTGGTCGCGCTGCCGAAGGGCGAGGTGACGATATTGCCCGGCGTGACCAGGGTGCGCTCGATACGCCCGCTGATCGGGGCGCGAATCTGCGTGTAGTCCAGATTGATGCGTGCCGTTTCCAGACGCGCCTTGGCAGCGCGCAGATTGGCTTCGGCCACTTGCTTGGCGGCATCGCGCTGTTCAATCGCTTCACGCGAGAGGGTTTGGCTGTGCGCCAGTTCCTGACCGCGCTGCGCTTCGCGTATCGCCAGGCGCAGGGAGGCCTCGCTCTGTGCGACTTCGGCCTCGGCAGCGGCGACTTCGGCGGCAAAAGGTCGGCGGTCGATGACGTAGAGCAGCTGGCCTTTTTCCACATTCGCGCCGTCGCTGAAGTTGACGTTTTGCAACATGCCGCTGACCTGCGAGCGCACCTCGACCTGTTCCACCGCACGAATCTGCGCCGGAAACACAACCTGTTGGCGTAGGGATTGTTTTTGCACCTCAATGACACCGACTTTGGGTGGGGGCGGCGCACCGGCTCCGGCAGCGGGTGCATTGGCGAGAGCAAGGTTTGACGTGCCGAGCCACAGGGCGAGGCTTAGACTCGGAAGGATGCTGAGTCGATCCAGAATAGAGCGCAGGGTCATGGGGATTCCGTGAGTCATACGTGATGAAAAGTAGGCTTCCGAGTTTAACCTAGTCAAAAGCTCAGGAAGGTATTAAAAAAATTTGGCCGACCTTGCTATTTTTGGCTTTTCTTTGGCGGATTTTTGTAAGCAAACCCGATTTTTCTTCTCTAGGTAAATGCTGATTTATTCCATCCATGGAATAAATCAGCAAGCCTCGTTGCGGTACATGCCCGCAACGGTCTCCACGAATCAATGGCTTACGCCATTGTTCGTGTTGGGGGGGCATCCATGCCCCAAGCGGGAAACGCTGAATAAATCAGCGTTTCCCTGGGTGAACGTGGCGTTTTTCTGTGGCGACGGTTTTGGCTTTGCACTTGTCACTCAATATGCAGCCGCAAAATACCCACCCAAGCATTGTCATACAGTCCGCCGGGATTCTGGATGTATTGCAGATCGGGCTGCAGGTAGATGCCGCGCGCCAGATTGAAGATGTAGCTGATTTCCACGAAGCTTTCATCACCCTTGAATTCGGCGGTGGATTCCAGTCCGAGATAGCCATAAGCCAGGGTGAAGACATCCTTGGGGCGTGCAGCGAAAGGTGCGGCGTAGTTGAGGCCGATGGCGCTGAAGCTTTTGACCCGGGGTGAGTCCCCTGCAGGTTCGGAAAAATCGACAAAACTGGTGCGTATAAAACCGTTCAGGCTGGAGGACTCCTCGGCCAGCAGGCGTTGCTCGGCGGAAAGATAAGCTCCGTTCAAGCCAGCCTCGCCGCTGACATGGTGCGTCCAGCCGCCGATTTTGAGCAACGTGCCCTCGCTGGGGCGCAGGTCGAGTTCGGCAATATGCAATGCGCCGCTGTCGAACGGTTTGCTTTGTTCGGCCACCTCGCCCTGTATCAGTCCGTAACGCAAGCCGATGCTGGCGTTTTCCATCTCGGCTGCATTGCCAACTTCCACGGTCAAGCCGCTGCCGTTTTTGGGAAAGGTGGATACGGCGAAGCTTTCGCTCAGGGTCGGATCCATGCCGAACGCGCTATTGGCCAGTTGCGCCGCGCTTTCGCTGGTTAGAAACAAATCTTCGAGTGCGTACAGACCCAGGCGGGTGCTCAGGCTGAAGTCGTCCCGACTCAACCAGGCCTGTTGCCACCACAGGTTGTCCAGCACGCCGCGATCAAACTCGCCTTCCAGGCCACTGGGGTTGGTGATGCTGCCGACGTATTTTTCGCGCACTTGCGCCGTGTGCAGCGCCATGGCCGAAAGCGTGAACTGGCTGCCTGGCAGACCGAGGCTTGCGCCGTCCAGGTTGTAGCCTGCCGTGGCCACGGCATTCAGGCCGCTGCCGCTTTGCAGGCCGCCGGAAAAATTGCTCACTACCTCGCTATCCAGGTGGGCAAACAGGCCACTTTGTTCTTCGCCGGGAGCGGGCGGGGTCGTTGCTGCGCGCGGCGCGGCCTCACTGTGGACGATGACCGGTTTGGATTCGTCGGCCAAAAGTGCTGTGTTGCTCAGGAGGCCCATGGCCAGCAAGGTATACGTTCGGACAAGGGGCATCGGTCAGCTGCTCAACAAAAACCACAGATTGAGCGCGATGATAAGCGAGGCGCACAACCAGGCAATAAACGGATTTATCGCGCGTCCGTTAAAAATCGCTGGCGAGGAACCAAAGATTCAGGCCGATGATAAGCAAGGCGCATGCCCAAGCCAGTGCAAGCATCCAGCGCGGCGCGACTAGGTCACCCATCAGTGTGCGATTGGACACCAGCAAGATCAGCGGGATCAGGGTGAAAGGCAGCTGCATCGACAGGATGACCTGCGAGAGCACCAGCAGGCTCAAGGGCTTGGCGGCCAGCAGGATGGCAATCACCGCCGGTACCATGGTCAATAGGCGCAAGCCCAGGCGCATACGCGACATATTGACTTTGCGCCCCAGCAGCGGCTCGAACACGATCTGCCCAGCCATGGTGGCGGTGGTGGAGCTGGCAATACCTGAGGCGAGCAGAGCCAGTGCGAAGGTGAGTGCGGCTGCTCCGCCAAACAGCGGCCCCAAGGTGTGGTAGGCCTGGTCGATGTCGGTAATCATCAAGCCCTTGGCATGAAAGGCTGCCGCAGCAGTAATCAGAATGGCCGAGTTGACCATCCATGCGACGAATAGTGCACCGAGGGTGTCCCATTTCAGTAGGCGATAGGCGCGTTTTTTGTCGTGTCCCACGTCAGTAATGCGCGTGAGCACCTGCGAGGTATGCAGGTAGATATTGTGCGGCATGACGGTGGCACCGATGATGCCCAGCGCAATAAACAAGGCGGTGGTGTCGGTAATGGTCAGGTTGGGCATAAAGGCATTGCTGGCAATCGCCACGATGTCCGGCTGGATGATGAACATCTGAATCACATAGCCCAGGCCAATGGTGGCGACGAAGGCGATGATGGTCATTTCCACCCAGCGGAAGCCGTAGCGCTCCAGCCATAAAATCAGCAGCACGTCGAATACGGTGAGAATAATGGCGACGGGCAAGGGAATGCTGAACAGCAGGTTGAGCGCAATCGCCACGCCGAGAAATTCGGCCAGGTCGGTGGCCATCATCGCCAGTGCAGCCGTGGATAGCAGCCCCTTGGCGCGCCAACCCTTGTAGCGTTCGGCAATCAGTTGCGCCAGGTCTTTTTCGGTCGCAACACCCAAGCGGGCAGCCAAAAGCTGCATCAGAATGGCGATGCCGCTGGCTAGCGTCACGACCCACAACAGCGCATAACCGTAACGGCTACCGGCTTCCAGCGAGGTCGCCCAGTTGCCGGGATCCATGTAACCGACCGAGACCAGAAAGGCTGGGCCGAGGAAGAACCAGAATGGGCGCTTCAGTGGACGTGAGTCCATCGGCGCGGTGTTGGACGCTGTTGTGCTGTTCATTTTTAGTCGCGGCTAATTTTAAGATTAGCGTAATCTATATGACAGGCTGTCATGAAGTCAAATGCTAAAAAATGCTAGCTTGCGCCCGTCTGCGAAGTTTGATTCTGGCGGGCGAAATGTTGCCGCCATTAACTCAGTGTGTTGGCTGGTCAGGCGGAATGTTTTGCATAATAAGCCGTTAACATTCCGTGACATTTAACTCGTGAGGTAGGGTGATGATCGACTCCATCAAGGCATTGTCCGGATTGCTGCAGGGCACCTTGCTCAGCAAGCGTCAAATGGCGGAGCTTCCCATTCTGCAAACCTCGGAAAAGGCGCTCGCCGTTCAGATTTTTCCGGGCGAACTGCAAGCGGCGTGGCAAGTGCTGCGCAGTCTGGTTGATGTTACTGGGCGTTGGCCGGTCGCCGTGCGCCCTACGCCCTCTGGAAATAGCTGGGCTGAATGCTTGTTTGAAGAGGATTTCTTCAAGCGGTTTTTTTACGAGGAAGCCGAGAACACCGCTGATATTTCTCCGCAAGGTGTGCTTGCCGCGTCCATGCGGGTCGATGTGCCTGCCTTTTTGGCTCGTCTAGGCCGGGAGTTTGACGAAGCCAATCCGGATGCCGCCGCTCATGCTGCGGATCGCGAGGAGGATGAGCGCGTCGATTATCAGCAGTGGACGGATGATGCGCTTGCCATTGTGCTGTTGCCATCACCGCATCCCTGGGATGCGCTGGCTTATCTGCATTATTTCGGTGCCTCACCGCGCGGTTCCGAGTATTACATTGCAGTAGGGCGTTCGTGGCAGGAGCGCTATGGCGCCGAACTGGTCGCGCATTACGGCACGATGTTGCAGTGCATTGCCAGCAGATGCCCCTCAACCCAGGGGGAGGCGATGCAGCTGGCCAGGGAGCATGATTTGTTCGCACCGGATACGCTTGCACGACCGGGGGTATCCCTGTACAACCATGCCCGATATTTGCTCGGGCATGATCGATGGTTTTTGCATTGCCGTCCGTAGTCCGGGACTATCCCAATAGCCTTCTTCTCCGCAAGCGGGAGGGGCATGGTTTTTTCAGCATCACCTCCATCATCGGTCTGGCTTGTCTATGAGTTCACGCGCCCTTCAGGATTACCTGAAAACCATTTACAAACTGGCGGGGGATGCGCCCCAGGCGGTGTCCACCTCGGCGTTGGCCGAGCGTCTCGGCGTGGCCGCGCCCTCCGTGTCGGCGATGATGAAAAAGCTGGCTGCCGAAGGTTTGATCGAACACGTGCCTTATCAGGGCGTGCATCTCACCGAGGACGGTCGGCGGGTGGCAGTGGAAACCATCCGCAAGCATCGGATTGTTGAACAGTTTTTGGTGCAGGTACTGGGGCTGACTTGGGATGAGGTCGATGCCGAGGCGGAGGTTTTGGAACACTGTGTGTCCGAACGGGTGGTGAATCAGATGTGGGAGGTTTTGGGGCGACCTGAAAATGATCCGCACGGTTCGCCGATTCCCCCGCCGGATGAAGACCTGTTCGATGCGCGCCAACTCTGTTCGCTGTGTGACGCGCCGCTGCATGTGAGTTTGCGCCTGGCGCGTTTATCTGAGCGTCAGCCGGAGGAGCTGCGTTATCTTGCGGAGCGTGGCTTGGTGCCGGGGGCGAATGTGCACATTGAGGAGCGTGTGCCATCCAGTGGCGCACTGATGGTACGGGTCGGAGAGCGCCTGCATGTGTTGGATGCTGTCTTGGCACAGGCGTTGATGGTGGATGCGATCTTGGATGAGGGGGCGCAACGTGCATTTAATGGGTGATGCCTTGGGCGATTTTGACGAAGCCGTCGTGCATTGTGTGGCGTGGTTTCCAGATGGCTCACGTCAGGAATGTGTGGCAGCACAGATTCCTGATGTTCTGGCCGATCCACAAAGTTTTTTGTGGCTGGAGTTGCGTCAACCCAGCCCGCTGGTGCTTGAGCGCCTGCAAAGTCTGTTTGGCTTGCATGAGCTGGCGATTGAGGATGTGCATCTTGCGGAACAACACCCCAAATTCGAGGCTTATGAGCCTGTCACGGGTGAGTATGAGCGTCAGAACTTTTTCATGGTGTTGACCCCGGTGGTGTCCCATGGCGATTCCAAGGATTTTGCGCTCGGTGAGCTGCACGTTTTTTTGGATGAGCGCGTCATTCTGTTGCTGCATCTTGGCCGCTGTTCGCAGCAATTCAATGCCATGGAGCGCTTTAAGCGTGCGCCGCTGCGATTGGGGCGGGGCATGAGCAATGCGCTGCATGCGGTGCTGGATGAAGTGGTGGACGATTACATGCCCTGGCGCAACGTGTTTGAAGAACGACTGGACGCGCTTGAACGTCACGTCATTTCTGGGCAGCTACGCGAGACAGCGGTCTTGACCGATTTGTATGCGCTCAAACGTGCGATTCTGCGTTTGCACCATGCGGCACAGCCTATGGAGGAGATGACCCGCTCGCTGATTGCGGGCGCACACAGACAAAATATCCCCAAACTGATGCGCCCCTATTTCCGTGATGTGCAGGATCATGTCGTCCAGCTTCTGGCAGGGCTGGGATATTTGCGTGAATCACAGATGGGTGTGCTGAATCTGTATATCGCCTTGGATGCCAATCGTCAGGGTGTGGTGGTGCGCAAGCTTGCCGGTTGGGGTGCGATTCTGGCCGTGCCTACCATGGTGTTCAGCATGTACGGCATGAACTTTCAGAACATGCCCGAGCTTGACTGGTCGTTCGGCTATCCAATGATCATGCTGCTGACCTTTGTTGGCAGCGCAGCCTTGCACCGTTGGCTAAGGCGCAGCGGTTGGCTTTAAGAGCCTGCGGGTAACGTGTACCTGAACCCATCAGGCGCAGCAAAGTTCAGCCTTTATGCGTCGGTGGAAAGCGCATCGTTGCAGTGATACGGCATCCTAAGTTGACCATCGCTGCCTGGAATGGCTTCAATGCTGATGATGGGCGCGGATGAGCGCACGCTACCAAATATGGTGGCGAATGCGACATCCGCCGCATCCCGTCCGGTGCCAAAACGCACAAAACCCATAGGTATGGCCGTGCCTGACGAGTCGAAAATATACCAGCGGCCACTCATATAGACCTCCACATAGGCGTGAAAATCTGTCGGGCCGAGGATGGGGTCGGCACCATAGTCGATGCCCGTGGCGAAACGTGCAGGAATGTTGCTCGCGCGGCACAACGCAATCATCAGATGGGCGAAGTCACGACATACACCCGCCGTGTCGATCAAAGTGTCGATGGCTGAGGTGTTGGAGTCCGAGGTGCCCATTGCAAAGGTCGTGCGCTGCAGCACCCAATCACGAATGAATTGCACACGAGCATAACCTTGGGGAATTTGGCCAAACTCATGCCGCGCCAGTTTATAGAGCCGATCCGACTGGCAATAACGGCTGGGATAAATATAACCAAGCACACGCGCCGGTAGCTGAGCCACGGGAACTTCGTTGATCTGGTTAGGCTGAGCCACGTAATGCACTAGATCCACAGTGGCACTGTAGCGCACCTGCAAGAATCCTGAGTCTGCACGCAGGCGCAAATAACGATTGCCGCTGGTGGGGTCGGTCTCCACCGTGGTTTGCAGGTTTTGATTCAGTGTCAATAACTCTTCAAGCACGATCTGGCGCTCGGTGTGAGCCGCATGAATATTGAAAATAAAATCGGAACCGGGCTCGAGAATTTCGTAATTTAATTCGATAGAAAGACGTAAACGGGTCATGGTGTGAGTCCTCATTGTTGACCAAACGTGCAGATAATAGCTCTAAATACCACATAAAAGACTGAGATACTTTTAAGCAACGCAGAATGAATCTTTAGTGAAATTTAAATGACAAAATCGACGCCAAGCTTAACAAAACACCACGCCTACCTAAATTCGACGTCCCTGAAGAACGCGGAGTACGATAACAACCAAGGCGATTACCAGTAAAATGTGTATAAAACCACCCAAGGTGAACGAAGACACCAAGCCCAGTGCCCAAAGGATAATCAGTACAATTGCAATGGTTTCAAGCATGGCACAATCCTCATGTGTAAGTAATGTTACGCACTTTAAGATGAAAACAAGGATTTATCTGTACGCCATCCCACAGATCACGTCGAATTAAAAAATATTTTTCTGTGTTCGTTAACGTACAGACATGATTTGTTCAACGGATCACTGTGACCCTGCCGATAAGTGATATTGAAAGTCAAATTTTAAGGGGTTGTTATGAATTATCAAGCTGAACGTCCTTTGACCAAAACAAGCATTGGCGTGAGGTTCAAGAAGTTGTTGGAGAACTCTAAACCGAAAGCAGAACTGGTAATTGATGATAATCACTTGAGCGATTCGGCACTCAAACGCGCCAATATGCCTAACGCATTCCATGGCGAGACATTTACTCACTTGCAAAAGGAAACCATCATGAGCCTGCTCAACACCGATCAAATCAAAGCCCAATGGAAGCAAAAAGTTGGCGATGCCAAAGTTGCCTGGGGAAAATTAACCGAAGATGAACTGATGCAAATCGAAGGTCAGCAAGACAAGTTGACGGGCCTGATTCAGGAGCGTTACGCGATCACCAAGGACGAAGCACATAACCAGGTCAAGGATTTTATGGATAAGCATAACTTCTAGTATTTAACTTGCCTTATTCCGTACCTGGAATAAGGCAAGTTCATGGCAATCATTACCGTATGGGATTTATCCCATAGGTGTATTTCGTGCAATTAAAACGGAGAAACAAAATGACTCAAACTCGTAAAGTATTACGTGCTTCAGCTCTTGCCATTGCTATGGCACTTACCTTGGGTACATTCACCAATGCGGTGTCTGCTCAAGATGGTATCGCACAAAGCGTGACTGACGTGCGTCAAGAGACGCAAATTTGGACAACTTATGCCATGAGTCCGTATTTGCGTGCCAATGATTTGAAAGTTTCGGTACACAATGGCAAAGCCACATTGACCGGAACTGTTGATGAAAATATCAACAAGGAATTGGCAAAGCAAATCGCGTTGGGTGTGGATGGCATTAAAGATGTGGATAACCAAATTGTGGTTAGTGCAGATTATGTTGCGCCAGCGCAATCGACATCACGCAGTTATGGTCAAAGCGTGGATGATGTGGGGATTACTGCAACCATCAAGTCCAAATTGCTTTGGAGTAAATACGCCAGTGGTTTGGATACCGAAGTAAGCACCCAAGCGGGCAAAGTGACTTTGCAAGGTACAGCGGCAAGTAAATCTGCCAAAGATGCGGCTTATGGTTTGGCCATGAATACGCGGGGCGTGTCTTCGGTGGATAACAAGCTGGTCGTTAAAGAGGCT
>Ga0209206_10000241_pt1 | contig 10820 bp, 5 predicted proteins | sample ZodSprsou2mmetaG_FD_185478 | JGI IMG/M metagenome (GOLD analysis project Ga0209206, IMG submission 185478) | Hot spring sediment microbial communities from Zodletone spring, Oklahoma to study Microbial Dark Matter (Phase II) - Zodletone Spring... ...
GTGCACAGGATGCCAAGATCAGCCTGGAACGGCTGTCCGAGATCCACGAAACAGAGGACGAATACCAGAAAGAAACCGGGGTGACCGTCCTGCCGGCCATCGACAGGATCGCGGTGAATCATCTCGATTTCAGTTATCCCGGTGCCATTCCGAGGAACGTGCTGGAAGATATCAACATTACCCTGAAAAAGGATACGGTTACCGCCGTGGTCGGGGTCAGCGGAAGCGGCAAAACCACCCTGGTCAAGCTGCTCCTGGGTTTTTACCCTCCGGGCAGGGGCGAGATTCGCATCGGCGACACAAACCTCCAGATGACGTCCCCGGACCTGTGGAGGAGCCAGTGCGGTGTGGTAATGCAGGACGGTTTTATCTTTTCGGACACCATCGCCAGGAACATCGCCCTGGGAGAGCAGGACATCAAAACCGACCAGCTGATGTACGCGGCAAAAATGGCATGTATCGATGATTTTATTGACCAGCTTCCGCTCGGGTACAATACCAAGATCGGCCAGGAGGGGCTCACCCTCAGCGGGGGGGAACAGCAACGGATCCTCATTGCAAGGGCCATCTACAAGAATCCCCATTTCCTGTTCCTGGACGAGGGGACCAGCGCCCTGGATGCCAACAATGAGCGGAGGATCATGGAAAACCTTCAGTTGGTCTTCAAAGGCAAGACGGTGGTCATTGTTGCACACCGGCTGAGTACGGTGAGGGATGCGGACCAGATCATTGTGCTGGACCGCGGAAAGATCGTCGAACAGGGGAAACACAACACCCTGATCGCAAAGAAAGGGCATTATTTCAACCTGGTGAGGAACCAGCTTGAACTGGGGAATTGAGAAACATGGTAAAAACCGGAATCCCAGCATATGGAAAATGACTGGAAAAAGAGGCTTGGAGTGGTTTACTCAACGGATCCTGGCTACAGGTATGATACGGGAGATAAGCCGCAGGAAGAAACGCTTCAGCCGGGTGACCAGACCCTCTGGATCAGTCTGGACAGGAAGAACCGCAAAGGCAAGACAGTGACGATCATTGAAGGGTTCACAGGAAGCGAGGGGGACCTGAAAGCCCTGGAGAAAACCCTGAAGAAAAGTTGCGGAGCGGGCGGTTCCGCAAAGAACGGCGAGATTCTCCTGCAGGGCGATTTCAGGGAGAAGGCAATGAAGTTGCTCTCCGAAAAAGGATATCACATCCGGCGCAAAGGTGGCAGTTAAACAGCATTCCCATTTCACTGCCCGGCTTTGCTGCTGGCTGATCACAGGTGCATTCGCCTGCCTGCCTGCCTGGTCCCAGGAAACCGGTCTGCCCGCCCCTGCCGACACTTCCTATTTCAGGCCCGGGGAGGATGACTGGAACCTGGTGGAGGCGGTCCTGCGCAACGATCCCGGTAATCTGCTCATGCTGCTGAACAGGGGCGCAGATCCCAATGCCAGGGATGAAGGAGGAATGACCGCGCTGATGCATGCCGCAGAAAGCGGTGATGTGCTGCTTTTGAAAATCCTGATCCTGAACGGGGCGGATCCTGACCTGACCTTCCTGGAGAAGACCACTCCTTTGATGATCGCCGTGCTGAACCAACATTTCGATGCAGCCCACTACCTGTTGAAGAACGGAGCCGATCCGAACAGAAAAGATGACTATTCCGCCACGGCACTGATCTATGCCGCAGCGGTGAATGATTACCGGATCGCAGACCTGCTTTTATTTTTCGGGGCATCAGATACCATCAGCGACAGTGAGGGGAACGATCCGCTGATGACAGCGGTCTTCTTTGGCAATATCGAGACAGTTGATGTTCTCCTGCAGAACGGACTGGAGCCGGACACGCGGGACAACACGGGGAACACCCCGCTGATGGTCGCGTCCCAGCTGGGTAACCCGGATATGATCTCGCTTCTGCTGGAGTATGGTGCGGATCCGGAAGCGGAGAACAGGAAACAGTATACCGCCCTGGCACATGCCATCCATTACAGGAACCCGAAATCGGCCATGCTGCTGATCGACAGCGGAGCCAACATACATCACCGGATCAGGCCCGGATGGAACCTTTATGACCTCGCGGCAGAAAAAAAATTCACCGAGATCCGGAAAGAATTGAAGAAGCGGGGCGCGGGCCACATCATGAAACCTGCATTCTCCGACCTGGAAGTGGGATGGGGGAACAGTGCCGGACAGCGGGAGTATATGATGCAGACACGCATCCGGTGGGTGGATAAAAAGTTCGGGTTTTTCGGGGAGACGGGGATTGATTTCAGGCCGCGGCCGCAGAAGGTCCATGTGCGTGAAAACGACACCCTGATCTATCAGTACCGGGAATACAGGACCGCATGGGCCCACGGGATCGGGAAAGATTTCACCCTTGCGGAGGACGGTTCCGGCATCCGGTACGGGATCTCGACCGGACTCACCGGGCTGGTTTCCTTCCCGCGATACAGGGGAGTGGATTCCCATCCCGGGGCACAGTACGACCTGGTGCCCTCGGCAGGTTTTTTCGTGAAGGGCAGGATCGCCGGACTCAGGGCAGGTACCGAACGGTACACCTTCGGGACCATGCTTGAAGGTCGCTGGAAATGGAACATCACATTGTTTATCAGGATCAACATCCGTAAAGATGTACTGGAGCCGAAAGATATTGTTTACCAGAACTGAAGGGATCCTGCGCCGGGTCGCCGGTCTCCTGTGGATCCCGGCAATCCTGCTTTCCGGGCATTTCCTGGGATGCGAACCGGAGGACCTGCTCCTGGAGGTCAACTGCAACGATTGCTATGATTACCAGCCCGACAGCGCAAACCTGATCGTCAGGGTTACGATCAACGCTGAAAACGACTCGGTCCCCCTCACCTTTTACAGGGGATCCTTCGAGGAGGGGGAAATTGACTGGCAGGATACAGCCACCACCGGTGAGTTATATCTTTACTCGGAAGTGGACAGGGTGTATGCGGTCAGGGCCGAGTACCGTTCAGGAGGGGAAACCGTCATCGCATTCGACTCCGACAAGATGACGCTCCGGGATGCCGGGGAGGAGTGCGGATCCCCCTGTTACCTGGTCACAGGGGGCATCTTTGACCTGACACTTCCCTGATCCGGTCATTCGATCCTGACCAGATGGATCACCATTCCCATCCCCGGGCAGTGCAGCAGGTAATGTCCCGGTGGCAGGTTTTCCCCCAGGTAAAGCTGCTGTTCCCCCTTTCGGATCACAACGCTGAGGACCGGCATTCCGGTGGAATGGAAGAGCAGCACGACCATCTCTTCTGCGGCAGGCTCATCCAGGACCAGGCTGAAACCCTCTGTGGCGGGATTCGGATATACCGAGAGCCCGTCGGCGGTCCGGACCGGACCTGTTCCCAGCGCATGCCAGTACAGGGAGCCCTCCACACGGTCATTACCGGTCGCACTGTCCGGTTGTACGGAACGGATCAGGAACGTGTGGATCCCCGTGTGATATCTGCCCTCCAGGCTGTCCATGAGCCGGAATGGAGAAAGCACCTCCTCTCCAGGTTCGAGTCCGGCAGGCCGCACCCCCGAATCAGTCCGTTCTCCGTCGATGAAGACCTCGTACCGGATGCTGTCGATGGGAATATTTCCCACATTTGCCAGCGCCACGACCGCATCTGCATAGACGCCTTCCACACTGTCGATCTCCACCAGCGAAAGGCCCAGGTCTGGATACACATCATGGCTGACCCGGTGCACCAGGGCATCGTTGCCCGGATACCGGTCGCCCGGAGCAGACACCCCCGTCCGGATGGTGTAAATGCCTAACCGGGAAAGGTCCAGGGTTGCTTCCGGCCTGAGGATCACCTCCTGCCCGGGCAGGAGTGAGAGCATGAAGGTATCCTCTTCTGCAGCGCTTCCTTCCACAAGGATCCGCGTGTAACATTCGGTGATGGTGTCATTTCCCGTATTACGGATCCTGAGCGCCGCACCTTCACTCCCGGTGAGCCAGGGTCCGGATTCAGGCTCCGGCATGTCCATCAGGGAAAGATCCCGAATACGGAACGCCGATGAGGGAAAGATCACATCGTCCACCCAGGCAGCATCCGCTCCCTTGCTGATGGACTGGTCCTTCCGGTAGCACCATTCGATCCGGTGATCACCGGGCCCAAGCACGTGCTCAACCCGTTCCCATTCCCGCTCGCCTGACCACCGGCGGATTTCCGCCGAGTCCACATGGAATTCCAGGAAATCGTATCCCGCCTCCGAGGAGACCCTGAACGAGAAAGAGAGGGTATCTGGCCGGCCGGTCTCGAACCGGATCGCCAGAAGGCTGCTTCCGAGATCCGGGACGGGTCCCGACCTGAGGGCAAAGGGAGAAGAGGCAAAGGTGCCGGAGTCGGTCCGCCATGCAGAAAGGGTATCCCGGATGAAGGGATACCTGCCCGGAACATCCCTGCTGAAATCTTCAAAATGCCTGCCCGGAACCAGGGTGACACTGTCCCCCGCAGTTGTGTACCCGTCCCCCGCCAGGAAGGATCCCCTCACCTGCTCCCCTTCCCGGATGGCTGAAAGACTGGCCACGAAATGGTATGTGCATTGATCACCCGCATCCAGGGAAGGCGATGACGGGAAATTACAGGCACCGAATACAGATGCCCCGTTCCCGGTCACAGCCCCTGTAATGGAACCTGTCCGGAAGTGTCCCCGGTTGGTCAGCGTCCATTCGAATAAGAGCAGCTCCCCTCCTTCTGCAATTCCGTTTCCGTTCCCCCAGGGCCTGTCATCCCAGCGGATGCCTCCCGATACCAGGATCGGCGCATGAACGGTTTCCTTCAGCAGTAGCCTGTGTCCGGAAGGGTCTCCCTTCAACTGCAGAACGAGGGCAAAGGATTCCTGGTCACAGACAGTCGTGCTGGTGCTGATACCGAAGGCCCCCTTCAGTTCCACCGGTTCTCCGGAGGCAAGGGGTGGCAGGGAGACCAGGGAATCGGTTACGGTGATCCCGGGATGGAACGCCCGGAGGATCAGCGTGTCGGCCCGTGTCATTCCTGCTCCGCGGTTGACCAGGTCCAGGTCCAGAGAAAAAGACTCTCCGTGGCTGACCATGGAATCTTTCTCCCCTGACTCATCTGACAGGCCGTAACCGGTCAGGTCAAGAAAAGGCTGCTCCGGCAGCCCGGTCACCACCTTCCCCCTGAAAGGCCGGTAACGGTCACCCGTGACCACCAGATCCAGGGTATCCCCCGGGGAAGTGTCAGAGAGCTGCAGGGTGACAAATCCTTCCCTTCCGCAGTGGGCTGCATCCAGCAGCTGTCCGTTCCTTGACAGGGCAACATAATCGAAGGGGGCACATGAAATGTCAAATCGTTCTGATCCCGGAGGCAGTATCCCCGGAAATTGAACCTCCCTCATCCCGGGCCTGCCGAACCAGGGCACCAGGGAGGGATCTCCCATGAGCTGGTAGATTTCCCAGTAGAATTTCTTGAGGGAACTGTGGCTTTCCTGCACGGCCATGTTCCCTCCGAAGATCATCTCCCCCAGCGAGGGTGTCCAGCTGTCCCGGGTTTCTCCGTGGAGGTGAAACACCCTGTCGTAAAAGCCCAGGGATGTTTCTTCGTAGCGGGGATCGGGAACAACGGCCCCCACCCCCACCGACCAGTAGTAATCCTCATCCCAGTAAGAGTCACTGGTACAGCCGATATAGGCCAGAGCACCTTTTGACGGGGTCCGCACCAGGGCCTCGGCGAAACATTCTCCCAGGGTATAAATATTGGTCTCACACCCGTTCCCGATCATCACCGGATATTTTCCCGTATTCATGAGACCTGCAATGTCCTCCTGGTGGAAAGCGGGATTGATCCAGCGGTCATACAGGCCGTGTCCGGTATAGTTGACAAAACCTGAGCCCCGTGAGATCAGCTCCAGGATCTGCCGGTCCGAGGTATCGGATTCCGGGTAGAGGAATACGTGTGCATTGATCCCGTTGTCCGCATTGAAATAAAGTTTGCTGGCATAATTGATCTGTCCGTTGCCGTGCCTGGCGGCGAAGGTCCCGTCCACCCCCGCGATCAACACCGCCTCGTCCAGGAAGGAGGGATCGGGGAAGCGGTACTGCTCGTACTCCATGATTTTGTCCAGGACCGCCTGCAGTTGCGCGGGCTGGGCCACAGAGATCCTTCCGTAGAACACATCTGGGATATAATCTCCCGTCCCGTCGTAGGTGGTGTAATAGAGATCCGTGATCTCACCGGAAGATTGCGAGAGGGGTACCTGCTCCACATCCCCGACGATCAGCAGGTAGGTGGTCGGCGCAATACCCGGAGGCGGAGCGGTGTAAATTCCCTTCAGGTAGTTCCTGATGGATTCCCTGGTCCCCCCCACTTTCGCTTCCTGCATGTACGCCTCCACCACCCGGAAACCTTTTTCCGCCTTCCACCTGATCAATGGCTGGAGGGTTTGCCTGAACATGGTGTCCGAGAGGATCACCATGGTCATGGGTTCTTCCGCGTAGACGGCCTTTCTGACCCGGTCCTCACGCTGTCTGACGATTCGCCGGAAAACAGACTCGAACGCCGGAGAGGGCACTTCCCGGCCGCCGGATGGCTCCACTGGCCCGATCACCGCTTCCACATGGTGGTAGATGGTGACCTGGTGTCTCGAGGGATTGTAACGGACCGGGCAGAAATGGAGGGTGCTGACCGGGATTCCCCGCAATACCCCGCCCGGCTCAATGGAAATAAGCGGGGAGCCAATCCATGCATCCCTTTCACAGATGTGATCATCCCCGCTCGGAGTCCCCTTTTCCCGGCCCTTCCGGACAGAAGGCTGAAAGGGAACCACCTTCCCGTTAATGCCGTGCCGGCCGAGATCGATGACCACTGAATCCAGTACAGTGATCCGGATCACAGCGTCCTCCTGCGCTCCGTATTCAAACAGGACAGACCTGGAGGGGAGTGCGGGCTGTCCCGCTGCACCTGCATGGGGGAGATATCCCGGAACGGACAGGGTGAAGTATTCCGCGGAGGTTACCGAAGGCTGGACATATATGGTGCTGATCTCCGACCGGAAGAAGAAGCACCCTTCCCGGAACTCCAGTTCTGCCAGATCCACCTGCGCTCCCGTGGAGATCCCGGCAGGCTTGTCCCGGGCCTCCAGCTGAACCGTGATGGCCACCAGCAGCAATCCAATCATCCTGTATCCTCCGAGAAAGCACATGTTATCCGATCATCCGCAATGAAATCTAAAAATACCAATTTAATAAACTAAATGATCATTCCGGCCGTATACCAATGGTGAAAAAAAAGAGAGCATTTCTCGATCACTTACACATATTTTCAATATTTTAGGCTGATCATAGCGCCCTTATGAACAGATATTCCGCAAGCATATACCTCCTCCTGTTCCAGTCGCTTTTCATGATCCTGCAGGCCCAGCCCAACAGGTACGGGGTCCCGATTATCTCAAACTATGAACACTATGTGACCGGCGGAAGCGAACAGAACTGGTGCATCACGCAGGACTCCAGGGGCATCATTTATGTGGGGAACAATGACAAGGGAGTACTGGAATATGACGGGGTGGAGTGGCGGACCATCCCCCTGCCCAACAATCCCATTGTCCGGTCGCTGGTCACTGGGCACGACGGGATCGTTTACGTGGGTGCGGACGGGGAGTTCGGTCACCTGGTCCCGGATGGGTGGGGGAAGATGCATTACCGCTCCCTTTCGGACACCGTTGCGCGGGAAGGGAGGGGATCAGGCATCGGGGATGTGTGGAAGAGCTATGTGGTGAAAGGGAAGATCTATTTCTGCACTTCTCCCAGGATCTTTATCTATGACCCGGATTCAGCATCGCTGGATATCCTGGAAACCCCCGACTACGCCCTGTTCTCCTTTATCGTGGACCAGGAGCTGTACGTGGGGGACTACGGAAAAGGACTGATGAAACTGGAAGCGGACACCTTCGCAACGGTCCGGGGTGGTGGGGCTTTCAGGGAGATGGATATCACTGGGCTTGTCAGGTTCGATCGTGACAGGCTGCTGGTGGCCACTTATTATGACGGACTTTTCTTGCTGGATCCCGGGACCGGCACCCTGAACAGTACCTTTGCAGATCCAGAGCTGAATGAATATTTCAGGAACGGGGTGATCACCCACCTTCATCCCCTGAAGGACGAATTTGCGGTGGCCACCATGTTTAACGGACTGGTGATCCTGGACCGGAACGGGGAAGCCAGGGAGATCATTACCGAGGCAGAGGGGCTCATCGACCGGACCATTCCCCATGTGTATTCCGATGAACGGCTGATGGGCTCGGGGCCGGTGTGGATCGCCCATTTCCAGGGTGTCAGCAAACTGGAAACGAACAATCCTTTCAGGGTGTTTACGGAAAGAGCCGGATTCGAAGGATTCATCACCGATATTGAGGTCTTCAGCGGCCGGCTTATCATCTCCACTTTCAGCGGATTGTATTACAGGGAGTCTTCCTCCACGGGGACCAGGTTCGTGGCCATTCCGGGGATCCAGGACCAGGTGTGGAACCTGCACCTGTTCAGGCCCGGGCCGGGTGTGGAGCTTCTGCTGGCCTCCACCCAGTCGGAAACCTTTGTGGTCAGTCCGGACCTGGAGGTTTACAGTCTGGGTGACAGGATCCTCAACCCGCCTGAAAAGATCGAGGACCGGGAGGATTACGGAGGGTACCAGATCGTGCAGGACCCCTCCCGTCCCGATGTGATCTATACGGGAAGGGTCAGTGTCATCGGCCTGCAATACCGGGCCGGAAACTGGCGGGAGATCCTGAGGGTCCGCAACCTGCCGGATGAGCGGCATAAAATGGGATTCGACAGGTATGGATACCTGTGGACGAACACAACCAGCAGCGGGGTAATCAGGCTTGATATTTCCAGGCCCCAGAGTCCCACGCTGAAATATCTCGGAAAGGAGAACGGCCTGCCCGCCAATGAAAGGAACAGGGTCTTCACCGACCCTGAAACGGAGGAGATCCTGCTGGGCACCACCGATGGTTTCTACAGGTACAATTATTTCAGGGATACCGTTTACCGGGATACCGTCTACAACCGGGTCCTTCCCGGGGGCAGCAACTACATCATGGCCTTCCACAGGGACGTGGACGGGGATTACTGGTTTTCATTTGAAAACGAATACCTGGGTTGGAGCGAACTGGTGGCAGGCAAAACGGATGGTGGACTCGGGGTGAGGTTTGAAAAATCCCTGCAGCGGCTACCGAACGCCTCCACGGACATCTTCTTCAGCGATCCGGAAAGAGGGGTCTGGTTCGGTAAGTCCAATGAACTGTACCATTTTGACAAATCTTTCGTCAGGAACGACACCCTGCCTTTCCAGTGCCTCATCCGAAGCGTCACCATCAATGACGACTCGTTACTTTTCCATGGCACCAACTTCGTGGAGGACCGCCGGGGAGGTTTCACGATCCATCCCTCCCAGGCCCAGGACACCCGGCCCGAGATCAGGTACCGGTACAACAACATCGAATTCAGGTGGGCGGCCCCCTACTTCGAACAGGAGGACCGGATCATGTACAGTTACCGGCTGCAGAACTTCGACAGGGACTGGTCGGAATGGTCCGGGGAAGTCTACAAGGATTTCACCAACCTGCCCTACGGAGATTACACACTGCATGTGAAAGCGCGGAATGTCTACGGCGATGAGAGTCTTCCCGCCAGTTACACCTTTGAGATCCTGAGGCCCTGGTACGCCACGGCCCTCGCCATCATCGGTTACATCATCCTCGGCGGATTGCTCATCTATGCGATCATTAAACTTTACACCCACCGCCTGAAACAGGAAAACATCCGGCTGGAGGGGATCATCCAGGAACGCACCGCGGAGATCAGGAAGCAGAAAGAGGAGCTGACCGACAGCATCGAGTATGCAAGCCGCATCCAGCGGGCCCTTCTGCCGCATAACCGGCTGATCGAAGACCAGAATATTGACCATTTCATCCTGTTCAGGCCCAGGGACATCGTCAGCGGCGATTTTTACTGGATGGCCTCCAAAAACCACATACTGCTCATTGTTGCAGCCGACTGTACAGGCCACGGGGTCCCCGGAGCCTTCATGAGCATGCTGGGGATGACCTTCCTGGATGAGATCGTGATCAAATCGGACATCACCAGCACGGAGAAGATCCTGGATTCGTTGCGGGAACATGTGATCACCTCCCTGAAACAGTCCGGAAAAAGCATGAAGGAGTCCACCAAGGACGGAATGGACATGGCCATGGTCGCACTGGACAGGGAAAACCGCACGATTCAGTTCTCGGGCGCCTACAACCCGATGTACCTGGTCAGGTCCCTGAAACCCGGAGAGAAATCAATCCTCTCAGAAGGGGGTGAACTCGACCTGCCCAGGGGATCCATTCACGATGAGCACCGCCTCCTGCTCCAGATCAGGGGTGACCAGATGCCCATCGGGATCTCCGAAAAGAAGATGCCCTTCACCTCCACCACAATTGAGGACGAAGGATTCAACATATATATGTTCTCCGACGGGTTCCTGGACCAGTTTGGCGGACCCCAGGGAAAGAAATTCATGTCCAGGAACTTTAAAAAACTGATCCTGGAACTGCAGGAGATCCCCCTCAAAGACCAGGGAACGGAAATGGAACGGGTGCTCCTTGAATGGATGGGCGAGATCAGCCAGATCGACGACATCCTTGTGATGGGCTTGAGAATGAACCAGTAGCTGGATCCGAATGATGAAAATATCACTTCTTGAGGATAAGGAACTGACCAGGGAAAACCTGCTGGAGCAGCGCAGGCTGCTTGTCTCCAGTCTCAAATATGCCAGTTTCATCCAGCAGGCGGTCCTCCCCGATCACCGTTACATGGAGAACAT
>Ga0209206_10000244_pt1 | contig 10714 bp, 3 predicted proteins | sample ZodSprsou2mmetaG_FD_185478 | JGI IMG/M metagenome (GOLD analysis project Ga0209206, IMG submission 185478) | Hot spring sediment microbial communities from Zodletone spring, Oklahoma to study Microbial Dark Matter (Phase II) - Zodletone Spring... ...
GCTGGTCGGGGAACTGCGCGCGCACGTAGTCCTGGATCGCCTGTGTCTCCGGTTCGGAGCCTGCGGTGGGACCGCGATAGACTTCACTACAGACATCTCCGCTGGAACCGCCACAGCATGCCCACTGGAACACAAAATTGCGGTTCAAATCTGCGCCGCGATAATCCGACGTGGCCGAACAGTAATTTTCATTTGTGTTCTTGCGCCAGTATTTGCCGAGTTCTGCATGTTTGCGTCCGTCAGGGTTTGCCTGGAGCAACAGGTGGATTTCGTGATAATCCAGCAGCCAAGTCACGTCGGCATCAACATTGTAATTTTCGACCAGGTATTCGGCGAAGCGCGTTCCCAGTTCGGCGGGAGCATACTCGCGCGCGTGAACGGACGTCATCACAAACAGCTTGGGTTTGGGACCCGAAATGGCCTCGTTGGTGAGTCGCAGCACACTCAAATCGTAGCCTTCACTGCCGCCAGCCTGCGTTTTTTCCCACGAATCTCCCATATCGACCCACGTCGCCAGTCCCGGATAGCTCGTAGCAATCGCCTGCGCCACCGTAAACGTTTCCTCCACCGTGCGATAACAAGGATATCCAGGGATGCCCGCCGTCTGACCCGGAAGCAGCCGGTTGGGACGGAGTACCTCTGCGGTCCGCCCCTCATCGATTTGCACCTCATAGCTGAGACTATGCAGCCAGGTGATCTGCTCCGGCCATAAGAGCGCGACCACATAACCTTGTTCGCGCTGTACCTCCCAGATGTCCAATTCCTGGCTCAACGCGGTTATGGGCCGTTCCGCATCGAAAAAGACACGCGCGACCACCGGCTTGTATCCCTGAATCTGATCGGGTGGAACAGGAGCCTGCGCGATGGCGAGTCCTGGGATAAACAAAATAGCGCCCAAGACGATGGCCAACGATAACCTTTGCATAAATCTTCGCATGCGTTGCCTCACTTTATTGATGTGGACGTTGATTGTCGGATAATTAAGGGAAGATAAACCAGATGTGACCGCACGGTGACCCCCTCTGTCCGTGTCCGATCGCTGCACAGATTGGTCGCTGTGACAGTAACGCGATAAGGCATAATGCCAGTACTGAGGGGAAAAGTATGCACAACAGGATTGCCTTCGTCCTGCAATGTGTCATCCCCGAAATTCCAGGTATAGGTGATAGGCAGTGTCCCCGTAAGTACCGTCCCGGTAAAAGTCACAACCTGTCCCACAAATGGCACTTGGGGCATGAAAGTAAACGCCAGGCCGTCTATTGAGAGGCACTCGCTAACCGCATCACGTACCGTGATCCAATCCTGTTTGACTTGCTGGCTGCAAGCGTTGGTCGCCGTCATGGTGACACGGTACGGCACAATAGAGCTTTCGGCCTTAGGGAATGTATGCGTGACCGGATTCCCGACGAGGTTCGCGCCCTCATAGCCAAAATTCCATGTATACGTGATGGGAGGCGTCCCTGCTGGCGCAGTTCCCGTAAACGTCACCGGCCTTTGCGCAATTGGCTCCTGCGGCACGACATCAAAACCCACGTCCACCAGAGAGGTGCAGGTCATGCATAGCGTGATCGGCAGCGTGGTTGTCTGCTGCGCAGTGATTCTGATTCCAGAATGCACAACGCTCTCATATCCTGACAGCGAGGCCGTCACTGTATACGTCCCGGATAGGGGGTACATCTCGTAGTTGCCCCCGGCGCTGCTCACAGTCTGCCAGGTTGCCGTGGAGGTCAGCGTCGCGCGTACCTCAGCGCCGCTCAAGGGAAGCCCCTGCGGCGTGCGCACCGTGCCCGACAACACGCCGGTTGGCGTTACCGCCGCTCGAACGGCCATCCATGCATCCAGCCGCCCCCAGCCGTAGACATTGTTGGGCACAGTGTCCGCTGCATCGCCACACTGCATACTGTAACGCGGCACAGCCGTGCCGTTCAGGAGCGTTTCCGTCGCCGTGATATGTCTCCGCAAATCGGGGCGTACGGACCAGAGCAACGCAATGACGCCGGTGACGTGCGGCGCGGCCATGGATGTTCCTGATTTGGTGCCATATCCACCGCCGGGCAAACTGGACAGCACCCCCACGCCCGGCGCGACCAGGTCGGGCTTGAGACGCCCGCTGCCATCAATCGTCACGGGGCCGCGACTGCTGAACGAGGCAATCGCATCCGCGCCGTCGGTTGCGCCAACCGTGTAGACCGCGTCATAGAGGGAGATAGGTTCGCGCACCGTGCTGCACGATGAGCCACCGTTGCTCGCCGAGGACACGACCATGATGCCGGCCGCCCGCATCACCTCCGCAACGTCTTGAAGCGTCTGCCAATCGCATCCCTCAGACGTGGGACAGCTCCAGGAATTGTTGATCACGTCGGGCGCCATAGCCGGGTCGGCGTGCCCGTCGTCCGGCGTCTCCCCAACCGGATAGGGGGCGAGAAAGAATTCGAAACACTCGATGTACGTTGCCGGCGTACCAAAGCCGCGATCCATGTTGCGACAGCCGATCCACTGCGCGCCCGGCGCGACACCGATTTGATGCGTGTCCCCATCATCCCCGACCATCGTGCCCATCGTGTGCGTGCCGTGGCTGTTATCGTCACATGGTTCGGCTGAATCTGCGCCGCACACGCCCCCACCGCTGTGAATGGCGTCGTGCCAGGCGTAATCGTGATTTACCGTACCCCCATCCCATCCGCGATACTGGGCCTTGAGCGCCGGATGGTCCCAATCGTAGCCGGTATCCTGCCCGGCGACCACCACGCCTTGCCCGGTGTAGCCCAGGCTCCAAACCTGCGGCGCACCGATTTTGCTCACCCCCCACTCGATGCTGCTGACGGACAGGGGGGCAGTCTCCGGCTTGATGGGCAGGGGGGGCTGCATGGCAACTCGTGGATTGGCAACGATACGATCAACCTCAGGGCGGGAGGCCAACGCCGATAAAATATCGTGATTCGCTTCAACCTGGATGGCATTCACGATATAAAATGCCCGGTAAGGAATTGCACGCGCATCCAACCACGCGCGCAAGGGGGCTTGCGTGCGTTGGGCCAGGTTTTGCAGCGTTTCAGCCACAACCTGCCCTTTTGTTTCTTTATTCGCCAGGGTTACTACGCGACTCAGATCGGCCTTTTGGCCCAGCACGACCAGCACGTCCGCGCTCCCGTCCTCTTGTATCGCAGCCAGAACTTGCGATTGAATTTTGTTGAATGTGAGGTGCGGCGACTCTGGGATTTGAGACGACCAAACTTTGTCCAAATCATTGCGAGGTTTAACAGCGCTATCCGGCAGGCAGACCGCGTCTGCGGGTATCACTGAAATAAAGAGCAACGTGAAGATTATGAGCCAAGCTTTATATAACTTCATCTTTCCTCATCCTACATCTAGACTGTCCTACCTGGTGTTTCGCGGCGTAAATAAGTGAGCAGTTAATGGTACCAGCGAAACACACAGGCAATTGGGCTTTAGGCATCAGTTTACTTGTGAGCCATTTCCGCCCAATTGTACTAGTATACCATTCAACTTACGTATAACCAACGTTTGTAAATACTCAGATCGGGCTATCGCATTTGAAATCCAAGGTTACAAAAGTTCCGGTTATTGCTGCGCTGTTTTCCTACTCAACTTCCATCCGCACTGCGAAAAAGAGTTTTCTGCGCATGCAAAAAAGGGAAGAACACAAAATGCTCTTCCCTTTTTTATATTGACGAAGTCTGGTTTATGGGGCAGGATGGTTACGCATAATAAGCGGCAGATAGATGTTCACTTCGACCCGAACAAGCGCTGGCTCACTCACGGCTGTATGCATGTACTCATCTGTGACTTCCACGCGCGCCTGGTAAACACCATAGTCTGGATATTGGTAAGAAACGGTATTGCCCGTAGTTGTTGTGTAGACGCTCCCATCGCCAAAATCCCAGCGATACCGTATGGCACTGCCCTCCACGCTCGAGTTCATCATCGCCGTAAAGTCCACGTTCAGACCATCCGAGGCGTATGAAGAAGCGCCAAGGCTGACAGAAAGTTCGTCATTCACATAGTCGAACATATCGCCGAGCAAAGCGGTGCGCGTATAGTAGCCGGTGTTGTTGTTAACAGCCTCTAATCCGAAGGAGCAGAATGTGGTGCGATGCGCCAGCTTGAACCAATTGCTCATAGGATCCGCAACACGTTCCAGTGTTGGGTCAGAGGACATCGCTGATCCCAGGAGTCCCCCGCCGAGGAAGGTGAAAGTACTGGGAACGCCGAAAAGGGGGATATTGCTGACATCCGAAGCCATTGTCACGGTCAACGAATCTACCGTGAACATATTGCCGGCGCCATCCCCGCCCGTGCTGAAGTCAATCTCTTTGCCATCCAGGAAAGGCACAACGCCGGTGGCAGCAGGTCGTGGAATCGCCCCTCCAAAAATATTATCCGCACTGTAATTGCTACCGAAGAACGCAGCAAAGGGAGCGCCAACAAGCGGGTGGGTCATAGCAGAGGCAAAATCCTGTCCAAAGGCAATCATTTTTCCACCGGCAGTCAAGAAGGCTTGCAGTTCATTGGTTGTACCGCTTGCCCAGCCGAAGTAATTACTGTAGAGGAAGAATCCGGCATCATCACCAGAGAAGTAGGCGAGCGTGTCATAACGATCCAGCACGTCGCGTGTGGGGAAGCCGGGTGCGGCGCCAAGGGCTGTGGTGTCCCAGACATCGTAGCCCACACCAAGCTCATCCAAGGCTTGTGTGTAGTACATCCGGTAATCTGCGTTGCCCAGACCACTGAGGTCATCGTCAATGAGCAGGACTGAGTTTGTGGTCACCGGTGTAACGCGCACCCAATACGGGATATGCGCCATGTGCGTCGTGCCGCTCAGCACAATGTTGCCCTCGATGTCCTGTGACATTGCGCCGGCGTCCGTTTGCACAGTGATTGTGAAAACGTGATTAAGTGTACCGTTGTCTTGAGGTGGTATGACAAGCGATGTGGGGCTGACGGTGACAGTGACATGACCGGTATCGGTGATACTTTCCTGCACACTGACGCTGTAAGTCTCCTCACCTTCCGAAACACTCATCGCAGTGATGACCGTCTCCACGGTAGTTCCTTTTTCAACCATACCAAAGCTGTGGCTGGGTTTATCAAAGGTCACACCGGGCTGCATTGCCGCGTTCACGTCAAGGCGGCCCGAACCCTGGGTCATCCCATTCGCAACGGTCGCCTGATCCAGGTCCAGAATGGTCTGGCTGGCGGTGCTCATCAGCGCGCTCTTGACTTGCGCGGGCGTCCACTCCGAATGTTGTGACAACAGCAAAGCTGCGGCACCCGCAACATGCGGCGCAGCCTGGCTGGTGCCACCCTTCGTATAATACCCCCCCACAGGATTGCCGCTGAGGATGTTGACCCCTGGCGCTACCAGGTCCGGACAGATGGCAAGGCGCAGGTTTGGCCCGCGCGAGCTGAAGTCGGCAATAACATCCTCGACTTCACTTTCAAAGGGAGAAATCGGATAACCAATCCGCAAACGGGCCGCATCGCCATGATCCTTCCACCATTCCACCAATCCGCCACCCCATTCCTTACCGGTAATGACAGTATAAAGGGCTTCTCCATTTAGTGTGAAGCCACCTTTCCAGTCATCGTCGGAATACGCTGAGCCGGGCGGTAAATAAATGACCGCAGCTACGGCGCCATGGACTCTAGCGTTTGCGACTTTATCAGAAAAACTGAAAGTTCCACGTGGAATGACCGCAATCCAACCATCAACGTAAGGAGCAGTTTCAGTAATGCCTACAGTGACGGTCGGCACGATAAGACTCCCGACGGTCTCAGTTACTTCGGTCAGCAATTCCCCCGTCAAGCCAGTGGGCAAGTACGGCAAAGGTCCAATGGCCGTCGTTGGAATGACGCTGGGGTCAATATCAGACATCTCGGTCGCGGCAAAGTTCTGCAAAATGCCTGTAACCGGCTCTGGAGCCGTGACGGATAACTGATTATAGTAAGCCCGTACCGTTGTGCTCGCCCCCACCTCAATAAACTTGGGCGAGGTGGGGCTGCCAGTAGTATTGTGGGCCGGTCCGGAGTTGCCCGTCGAGAAAACGACAACGATACCTGCATCCACAGCCGCTTCGTAGGCGGCGGTCAATGGGTCATCGTATTCCCACTCCGCGCTGCCCCAGCTACAACTGACGATGTCAGCCCCCTCGGTAATGGCGTCTTCGATGGCGGCAGCCAACATGATGTTGGAACCGGTGGACGAAGTACCGGCTGTGTTTTGAAACAGCCCTTTATAGGCCATGATCCAGGCACCCGGTGTAACCCCAGAGATGGCAGTCTCGCCCGTGCCGTAAGTTGCCGTGACGACGTTGCCAACTGCGGTGCCGCCGACATGTGTCCCATGACCGTGAATATCCTGAGGAGTGTTAACTTCTGCGTCGTTCACGACCAGGGTAGGCGTGTAGTAATGGGTCGAGATGATCTTGCCGTTACAGAATGTGGCATCCACCATGCAGTAGCCCTTAGGCCACGTCCCTTCTGCGGGGTAAGACCAGCCCGTGCCATCAAACAAGGCATGATCGGGATCAATACCACTGTCAATGATGGCGACCTTGATGCCCGCGCCGGCATTGTCACGCCCGCCGACCTGGCTCCACACCTCCGGGGCATTGATGAGGGGCAGACTGTAATCCATCTCAGCGGTGTAAATCCGCTGGGGTGAGACTCGCTTGACACCTTGCATTTCTTTTATCGCCGCCAGGGTCTTTAGATTGCTATCAGGTAATTTGACCGCCACGGCGTTCAGCACGATTTGGTAATCATAAGCGACCACGGCTTCGGGAATGACACGCGCCAGTTCAGCGTGGAATCTAGCCTGATCTGCTTTCAGGTGGTCGATGTAGCGTTGGCTACCTAGCGCCTGTATATCAAGCCTGCCATCCGCAGTCAACGCGCCAAGTCTGCTACCGGCAGATTTAGCGTAGATGGCCAGTGCCGGGGCATCGAATTCCACGATATACCAGGTATCCGTCATATCTGGCAAGGAAAGTGGCCTGCTCTCCTCTGCCATAACCGGGGCCATGGATAGGACCAGTGTCAAAATGACGATGAGCGATAGCGATTTAAGCTTATTCATAGGGGTTCCTCCTTAAGGATTTAAATTTTGGGCAAGATATAGAGGGCCATACACTTGCTCTCCCTAGCATACCGCAAAATATACCTGGGAACGGTGGACACTTGGGGGGGATTCAACCTGCCTCAACGGCGGGTTTTTATAGTGTACAGATACCCCACGGTGACATAGAATAAATGTACATGCAAAACAGCAGGCAATCTCTTCAAGACTGCCTGCTGTTCACTTTTGTTCAGGATAGGTTGAAGCCAATACTACGAACCTGGAATCAAGGAAACTGATGCGCAACGAGAGGCAGCCACAGGCGATACGGTTCGATCGCCCGAATGGCGGCCAGGGCGTCAATGCGCCCCCACCCCGCGCGCGGATCCCACCCCGGTGTGTAGATGTCGCGGGCCGTGCTGGTGATGACGTGCGTGACCTGGTCCGCAGTCAACGCGGGCTGTAGCGACCACACGAGAGCCGCTAATCCACTCACGTGTGGCGCAGCCATCGAAGTGCCCGACATAACGGCATATTGATTATGGTCACTGGTGCTAAAGATATCCACACCTGGGGCTGCCACGTCAACTTGAGGCCCCCCATTGCTGAATGAGGCAAGGGTGTCGCCGGCAGTCGTGGCAGCGACCGCCAGCACGCCGGGGAAAGCAGCCGGGTACTCCACCGGCGTGGGCTGGGATTGATTGTTTCCAGTCGCCGCCACCAGGAGACACCCCTGACTGCGCGCATACGATACGGCATCCTGAATTGTCTGAGAGGGGGCCTCTCCCCCAAAACTGAGATTCAGGATGCGCGCGCCGTTGTCGGCGGCGTAGATGATGGCTTCGGCCACATCTGCCCAGGCGCCATCCCCGTTGCTCCTCAGTGCCTGGAGTTGCATCAACGGTGATTGCCAGGAAACACCGGCGATACCAATGCCATTGTTGGTGTGCGCGCCCGCAATACCCGCGACGTGCGTGCCGTGGCTCGCCTCGAGCATGAGCGTGGAGTCATTGACGAAGTTCCAGCCATACACGTCATCCACGTAACCATTTCCATCGTCGTCTATGCCATTGCCCGGAATCTCGTCTGTATTGGTCCAAATTTTGGCCGCCAAATCCGAATGATCCAGGTCAATACCGGTGTCAATCACAGCGATGGGATTGGCGTCGCCGGTTGTGAAAGCCCATGCTTCCGGCAAGCCAATCTGCCGCAGATTCCATTGTTGGGCTTGATAGAAATTATCATAGGGAGTTACCGCGCCTGAAGCGCGCACCTGGCCGTTGTGCTCGGCCCACAGCACGTCACGGCTCTGTTCGAGGTAATACACGAGCGCCGTGGCGGACAGCTCAGGACTCGTCACCAGCCAGACGTCAATGCGGGGTATGCGCATCATGATGTTGAGGTTGTGCCCGGCGAGAGAATGTCGGGCGCTGCCCTCATCCAGATCATCCCGGAACTTGACCAGAATCTCGGAAGGTCGCGCCTCATTCCACCCAAACACCTGTGTGACGCGCTGCGAGGCAGCGGCGCGGACAGGCATACTGCCAAACGATGCTATGGGTGCTTCCCAAGCCGCGATCCAGCCGGAAACCGCACTTCCCGGAAAAAGTGATACAAGCAAGGCCAATATGGCGCTAACCGACAAGCCGCGCGAGAAGGAGCCGTGGTTTCTGATCATCACAACTTTCCCCTCAGGGGATTCTACCCCCATGTAATGAAATGGGAAAACCCCTGGCCTCGGCCAGGGGTTTTCTTTTACGATTATGGCAGATCGCTGCTCAGGCAACGGCTGCTAGTTCTTCATCACGATAGGCAGGTAGACAAAGAAGTTTCCAAAGACCTCGGTCAGCACACTATCGAAGCGGAAGGCAGCATTGTCGGCGGTGAGCCTGGCCGGGTTGATGATGGCCCACTCTGCGGGAGCGTCCGCATCGATGGTCGCCTGGAAAGTGATGGTATAGGTAGCGCCCGCAGCAAGGGTACCCTCCCACTTCAAGACGCCGGACGCCTCGTCCCAGGAACCGGCCGGCAGCTTGACCGTCGTACCGGCGCCGAGATCGACGCCGATAGTGTCGGGAAGGACCGTGATGTACGCGGGGATCACATCGCGCATGGATGCGTTGGTAGCGGCCTGAGCGCCGCCATTGTGCATGACGATTTGATAGGTGAGCAAGTCACCACCCACCCCACCCAGTTTGTCCACGATCTTGTCGACCGTCAGAGAGGTGGCCATGTCCACGTAGGTATCGGCGTAGAGATAGAGGAAGGGGGCACTGTCCTGCTTTCGCGCTATCGTGGCCTCGTTCCCGATGAAGGTACCATGCGCCAGGTCAGAATTAGCAGTGACAACGATGTCGAACTCAACCTCTTCCAGGCTTTCCAGCAACCCGGTCCACTTCACAGTGCCGGCGTTGTAAGTCGCAGGCGCCTCGGCGGACACAAAGGTTACTTCATCAGGTAGGGTATCGACAACGTAGACATAGTCATCTACGGCGCTATAGTTCTGAAGCGCGATAGTATATGTGAAGGTCTCACCCGGCAGCACGGTGTACGCGCTGGACATCTTTTGGCCATAGAAACCATGTTCGAAGGAACGATACCAGGCGCCCGCCAGATCCCATCCAAGCCATGGATCCATAAAACTGCTGCCCGCGTAGACATCCACACCCGTTGTGTGGTTCTTGTTCGAGGGCATCGCCGCGTCCATCTCGACCCAGTAGCTGAACTCGATTGATTCACCGGCCGAGATCGGACCGGACCACTCGATGCCGCCGCCGTAGTCAGCGGTGCCCAACGTGCCGGTGATCAGGCCATAGTCCACACCGTCCCACTGGTTAGTGCACGCTCCAAAGTACGTGCAGAGATAGTCCCACGGCAGAGGCCAGGCGTCCACGTACACTGCAGGCGCATCCAGCGTATCTAGGTTGGTGACGCGCACAGTGTAGGTCACGATCTCACCCGGCGCAACGAGGGCTGTGGAGATAGGAACGCCGCCAAGACTCCACCAGGAGGCCGGGCTGACCCCACGAGCAGAATCCGCCGTGATGGAAATATCCACGGCACCAGACCACTCCTGCGGTTGCGGTACGGGAGCATCGGCGCGCTCAATGGTGACCAACTCATCGAAGGCGTTCGGCAGGACTGAAGGACCTGCGAGGAAACGCGCACTCAGGTCCGGATCGCCGGGCGCCCAGCCGGGATCGTCAAAGTGCAGTGTGACGGTGGCCGGTTCACCCGCTTCGAGGGCTGACGTATGCACGTCGGCATCCTTGGAGGTCAGCCACATCTTGAGCACACCTCTTTCAACGAGAAGATTCACGGGAGAATCCGGGAAGATGATGGTGCCGGGCTTGTTAAAGCCGTGTACCCAAATCGTGTACTTGGAACCCGGGACGAAGCGGTACGCGCCATCTTCGGGCATAAGCACAAGCATCTCGCTCGAAGTATCCATCGTCTGAGACTTGGCGACGACATCGCCAGCCTCGTTCGTCACGTAGATATCGGCGTCCACCCGGTCGGCGTAGTTCGGATCCCACGTTGTGACGGACAGCGAGGACGTACGCTCGTCCATTGCCACCGTCATGCTGAAGCTGGCCGTGGTATAGTCGAACTTTTCATCCTGCCCCACGGTAACGG
>Ga0209206_10000246_pt1 | contig 10639 bp, 9 predicted proteins | sample ZodSprsou2mmetaG_FD_185478 | JGI IMG/M metagenome (GOLD analysis project Ga0209206, IMG submission 185478) | Hot spring sediment microbial communities from Zodletone spring, Oklahoma to study Microbial Dark Matter (Phase II) - Zodletone Spring... ...
GGAAAGTGTCTACGGCGTGCTGCGCCAGCGGCGCAGTCTGGCCTGGCGTATGGGCGTGGGTGAGAAGCAGTGGAACATGCTGGTGGCGGGTTTTATGCTCGACCAGGATTGGGCGGATAAAACCTTTGTTCTTAAATGGTTAGGCAATCAGGGTGCGGCGCAGGCCTTGGATGACTTGGCGCGCAGCGCCGATGACGCGCCTCTCGCGGTGCGGGTCAACCTGCCGGATGTTTTAGCTGAGCGCTTGCTGCAGGCTTACAGCGAGGAGCAATTGCTTGCGCTGTGTACGGCCATGAATCAGCCTGCGCCGGTGGATATTCGCGTCAATACGCTGAAGGCTGAACGTGGCGATATTCAGCACATGCTGAATGATCTTGGCCTTGCTACCGAGCTGACACCTTATGCGCCGAATGGCCTGCGTCGGCATGATCGCCGCCCGCTGTTCAGCCTACCGGCCTTCAAGGAGGGCTTGTTTGAAGTGCAGGACGAGGCCAGCCAGTTGGTCGGGCATCTGGTCGCGCCCAAGCCGGGTGAGCGGGTGCTGGACTTGTGCGCGGGCGCAGGCGGTAAAACGCTGCAACTCGGCGCGCTGATGCAGAGCAAGGGTAGCTTGATGGCGACCGATATTTCCGCGCATCGGCTGGAAAAACTCACCCCAAGAATGCGCCGCGCCGGGCTGTCGAATGTGCGCCCCGTGGCGATTACCGGCATGACCGATGCGCATTTGAAGCGCAATAAAGGCATGTTCGACCGTATTTTGATTGATGCGCCGTGCTCAGGCACGGGTACCTGGCGGCGCAATCCTGATCTGAAATGGCGCGTGCTGGATCTCGAAGAATTGAATGCCACCCAAGGCGCACTGCTTGAAGGCGCGGTGCGCCTGCTCAAGCCGCAAGGTCGTTTGATTTACGCCACCTGCTCAATTTTGCCGGAAGAAAATGAGTGCATTATTGAGCAGTTTTTGGCTCATCACCCCGATTTTCAGCTGTTATCCGCCGCAGACATTCTCGCGGAACAGGGCATAACACCGCCGCATGTGGGCGATATGTTGAAACTTGATCCCGCGCAGCATGGTACGGACGGGTTTTTTGCCGCCGTTTTGCAGCGGGTGGCCGCCACGGTTGAGGCTGGTAACGACGTCGTTTAACAGCCGCTTTAGCCACAGAGGCCACAGAGCACATAGAGGATGTGGGGGCAATTTTCTCTGTGCACTCTGTAGTTTTCTGTGGCTAGCATTCGGCCTTGGTTTTATTCACACATCAAACGGGTTGATGCGCGGGTGGCTCTCCCTTAAACTCCGTCCATTAGTCATTTCTTATGGAGAGGAGTATGTTGCGCAAAAATCTTGGGGCGAGTTATTCGCCCTTGTACTTTTTCGCCGCCTTGGGTGCGGGCGGGTTGTCGGTGTCGTTTTTCATTTACCTGTTGTTTATGACCCCGCACCCTGGCTCGCCCATGGCGACCTTCAATCATCTATGGCCGCTGCTAACGGGCGGTAATGTACTGGTTTCGGCGTTAATTGCACTGGATCTTGCGGTCATTGTGTTTTTCGCTTTTTTGCATTTCCGTCTGCTGGCATGGAATCTGCGCGAGTATGCGCTGTTCAAAAAAACTGAGGCGTTTGCCAAGTTGATGCAGTCGAATGCGGAAATTAGCCTGATGACCATTCCGCTGACGCTGGCGATGACGATTAATGTGATGTTCGTGCTTGGTGCGGTATTCGTGCCGAATTTGTGGAGCGTGGTCGAATGGATGTTCCCGGCGGCGCTGCTGGCGTTTCTGGCGGTCGGCGTGTATGCCATGCGCATTCTGGTGACCTATTTTGCGCGGGTGTTGAGCGAAGGCGGGGTAGACTTTGCCAGCAATAACAGTCTGGCACCGATGATTGCGATTTTTGCTTTGGTGATGATCGCGGTGGGACTGGCGGCTCCGGCGGCCATGAGCACGGTCAAGGCGACACAAGCCTGGAGTATTGCGTTTTCCCTGTTCTTCTTCAGTACGGCCATTCTGCTGGCGGCGATCAAGTTGATTCTGGGCTTCAAGGCGATGATGGAGCACGGAATCAGCGAGGCCGCCAGTCCGAGCCTGTGGATCATGATTCCCATTCTGACGCTGTTGGGCATTACCTGGATTCGTTTGAATCATGGCTTGCATCATGGTTTTGGCGTGCACGGCGATTCGTCATCGCTGTTCGTGCTGACTGCCGCCGTGCTTTCCGTGCAGATTTTGTTTGGCCTGATCGGCTGGGCGGTGATGAATCGCCTGGGCTATTTCCGCGATTACGTGCGTGGTGATAAAGGCAATGCCGGCACCTTCGCCCTCGTCTGCCCCGGGGTGGCGTTCTTCGTCTTCGGCGTGTTCTTCGTCAACCTGGGGCTGGTTGGCGCCGGACTGGTGGATAGGATGTCCTGGGCATATGTCCTGTTGCTCGCACCGTTTGTGTTCGTGCAGCTGAAAACCGTGCAGCTGATTTTTGGGTTGAATCGGAAGCTATTGCGAGTGGGGTGATGATCTGAGTCCATTGCCAGAAGCCCTGTCTTCTTTCTCAGGGTTTAGTAACGAAACATACCCTCTTGCCGTGATGCATACAGCGTCCAAGTTGATTGACACTTAACACCAACCCAATGACAGGCTGTAAAAAAGCCCGCTCCAGACTGCTCTGAAGCGGGCTTTTGTTTATTAATCAATAAGCGGTTAAAAAATCAGCTAACGCTGATTTTGTGCTGCTTGACCTTTTCCAGCTTGGGCAGCGTCAGCTCAAGCAAGCCATTGTTGAAGCTGGATACTGCTTTTTCAGCATCGACCGCCGCAGGCAGGGTCACGCTACGTTCAAATGACTCAGTACGGATCTCGCGGCGGAAATAGCGCCCACCCTCGTCCTCTTTCTTTTCCTCGCGCGACTGTCCCTTGATGGTCAGGCAATCACCCATCAAGCTGATGTCGAGTTGTTCCTTGCTCATGCCTGGAATCTCTGCGCGCACAACAACACTATCTTCCTTGTCCAGTACGTCCATCTGCGGAAAGCGCGACTCGAAAGCCGCCATCATTTCGCCGAAACGCGGGCGCAACCAGTCGCGTCCGGGAAACATTGAACCAAATAGCTGTTCCATATCTTCAAAGCGCGAAAGCGGACGCGACGGGGCAGGTTTTTGCACGGCAACGTCCGTGGTTTTTACTTCTTCTGTCATGACTAAATCCTCCAAAAAGGCAACTAGCATTCATAAGATCAGTGCGGCTCTCCCACTGGAAACCCCCACCAGGGATCAAGTCCGCACAGGCTATTTAGCACGCATGGCCGCATTGCGCAAGGACTGGGAGCTGTGTGCAATTACCCCTCTGTGTGCTCCGATATTTCAAGAGTGTCTGCTTATTTCCCTGCCAGTCGGTACACCGCTGTTTCGGCCAGAAGATTGGGCGCAAGGCGCATCAGCGGGCGGCTTTGTAGCTGGCTATCGACCATTTCGCGGTCGAGGATGCGTAATCCCTGCGCTTCGCATAAGGCTTCGAAATCACGCACGGTACACAGGTGGATGTTCGGTGTGTCAAACCAGCCGTAAGGCAGGGTTTTGGTCACCGGCATCCGTCCGCCCAAGGCAAATTGCAGGCGGTTTTTCCAGTAGCCCATATTGGGGAAGGTGACGATGGCTTCGCGCCCGACATGCACCATTTCTTGCAGCAATTTTTCGGGGTGGCGCATGGCTTGCAGGGTGTGGGTCATGATGACGTAATCGAAGCTCTGTGCCTCGAACCACGGGCTTAAGCCTTGATCAAGGTTGGCTTGAATCACCGGCGTGCCGCCTTCGACGCATTTGGCGAGCTTGTCGATGCTGATTTCCAGGCCGTAGCCGGTGGTGTTGCGGCTGTTACGCAGCTCGCGCAGCAGCGTGCAGTCGCCACAGCCCAAGTCGAGCACCCGGCTGTTGGGGGCAATCCAGTCGCTGATAATGGCGTGGTCTACGCGCATGTTGCATCCTCTGAACTTACGCGCCCCATATAGGCGCGGAAAACGTTCATGTAATCTGGAATCGGCACGAGAAAGGCATCGTGGCCATGTTCGGATTCGATTTCGGCATAGGTGACGCGCTTGCCTGCCTGGAGTAATGCCTTGACGATTTCGTGTGAGCGCGCAGGTGAGAAGCGCCAGTCGGTGGTGAAGGAGGTCACCAGAAATTCGGCCTCGGTGGCGGCAAAGGCGCGGGAGAGCTGGTGCTCAAATGCGCCCGCCGGGTCAAAGTAGTCCAGCGCCTTGGTCATCAGTAGATAGGTGTTGGCATCGAAACGGTCAACAAAGCTTGCGCCCTGGTAGCGCAGGTAGCTTTCGACCTGAAACTCGACATCAAAGCCGAAATTGATCTTGCCGGCGCGCAGCTCGCGGCCAAACTTGGCGCGCATGGCATCGTCGGACAGATACGTAATGTGGCCGAGCATCCGCGCTAACATCAAGCCCTTGCGCGGCAGGGTGTTGTGTTCCAGATAGTGGCCATCATGAAAGCCGGGGTCGGCAAAAATCGACTGACGCGCCACTTCGTTGAAGGCAATGTTTTGTGCCGACAGTTTGGGCGCGGCGGCAATCACCAAGGCATGACGCAGTGCCTTGGGAAAGCTGATCGCCCACTGCATCACCTGCATGCCGCCGAGGCTGCCTCCCACGACAGCTGCCCACTGCGCAATGCCCAAGCGACGCATCAGGCGTTCCTGGCTGCGCACCCAGTCGTTGACCGTCACCATGGGAAAATCTGCACCGAAGACGCGGCCATTGTCCGGATTGATGGAGGTCGGGCCGGTGCTGCCCTTGCAGCCGCCGAGGTTATTCAGACAGACCACAAAAAAGCGCGTGGTATCAATCGGTTTGCCGGGGCCGATGGCCGAGTCCCACCAGCCGGGCTTGCGGTCGTCCATGCTGTGGTAGCCCGCTGCGTGGTGATCGCCGGAGAGTGCATGGCAGATCAAAATCGCATTCGAACGCGCGGCATTCAACTCGCCGTAGGTTTCGACGATCAAATCGTAGCGCGGCAGGGTTTTGCCGCTGTCGAGTTCGAGTGGCTCGTCAAAACTCAGCGTTTCTGGAATGACGAGTCCGACGGAATCAGGGGGAAGAACAGCGGGCATGGTGCGGGGTCAACAAAAATAAGGATAGGATGGTAACGCGCGCGGGGGTGTGTATGGAATACAGTTTTAACCACAGAGAGCACGGATATCACCGAAGGAGGGGAATCGTTTTGTGCTCTCTATGGCTAAACGCTTTTAATGATTCAAACCAGTAGGTTCACCAAAATCGGCACGACGCTGATTTTGAGGACTTGCAGCACCAAAAGCAGAGCAATCGGCGAGAGATCAATGCCACCAAGATCAGGAATCATGCGGCGAATGGGCGCTAGAATCGGCGTAATGAGCTGATCGAGCACGCGCGCGGCAGGTGCGCCCTGTGCGTTAGGGAACCAGCTGAGGATGGCGTGGATGATGACCCCCCAGAACAGCATGTCGAGGATGATTTCCAGAAGATGCAGCGGAGCCAGTAGCAAGAGCAGCAGAGGATTCGGCATCCCTTGCGAGACCGCGTAAGCCACCAGCAGGAAGAGCAGTGCGAGGACATAAGCCAGAACGAGCGCTGCGCTGTCCTGTCCGGCAATGGGCGGGATGACACGGCGTAGCGGCACAAGCACAGGGTTGGTCACGCGTACAATCGCCTGACTGACCGGGTTGTAAAAGTCGGCGCGAGCGAGCTGCAAACTAAAGCGCATCAGCAGGAAAATAATCACCAGGTCAAAAATCATGCGCAACAGCAGCACGATGGGTTGGGTCATGGCCGCATCCATCAGGCTTGATCCATCAGGGTGGCGAGTTCTTCGGCGCGCGCGCGGGCGGCCTCCAGTGCGTGCTCAAATGCGGCGACTAATCCAGCCTGTTCGAGCGCTGCAATACCGCGTTCCGTGGTGCCGCCAGGGGAGGTGACGCGGGCGCGCAGGGTGGCGGGTTCTTCATTTGATTCAAGCGCCAGGCGCGCGGCGCCGAATAGGGTTTCCAGTGTCAATAGACGAGCGGTGGCGGTGTCGAGACCGAGTTTTTCGCCAGCGGCCTGCATGGCCTCCATTACGAGGAACGCATAAGCAGGGCCGCTGCCAGACAGCGCAGTGACGCTATCCAGCAGGGCTTCGCTGCTCACCCAGACGCACACACCGACGGCGCGTAACAGGGATTCCGCCAAGGCGCGCTCGTCTTCGCTGACTTCGTCAGGCGCATACAGGCCGGTCGCGCCCGCCTGCACCAGAGCAGGGGTATTGGGCATGGCACGCACGATGCGCCCATGCCCGCCCAGCCAGCGGCGCAAGGTGTCGATGCGCACCCCGGCGGCAATGCTGATGACCAGTTGCTCGGGGCGCAGGCTGGAAGCCAGCCCGCCCGCCACGGCGGCGAGGGATTGCGGCTTGACGGCCAGCACAATGATATCGGCATCTGTAACCGCCTGATCGTTGTCGCTGAGTACACAGACCCCCAGCGCGGCAAACTGTTCGCGTGCCTCGATGTTCGGGTCGGAAACGCAGAGGCGGTTGGCAGGGTGGTTATTGCGCAGCAGGCCGCTGGCCAAGGCGCGAGCCATATTGCCGCCGCCGATAAAGCTGATCAAAGGATTCATAGTTGAAATCGCTCGTTGATGGTGATGAGTTGAATTTTAGACGGGCACCGGGCGTGTGCCAAAAATGGCCGTGCCAATGCGTATCCATGTTGCACCCTGAGCCACGGCGGACTCAAGGTCATCGGACATGCCCATCGACAAGGTATCCAGTGCCAGGCCTTCGTGACGCAAATTTTCCAGCAATAGCCGAACTCGGCGGAAGCTGTCGTTTTGCGCGGCGACATCGTGTGTTGGACGGGGAATGGCCATCAAGCCGCGTAAGCGCAGGTGGGGTAATTGAGCGATGTGACGGGCAAGTACGGGGAGGTCCTCAGGCAGGGCACCCGATTTGCTGGGCTCACGGTCTATATTGACCTGCAGGCACACATTGAGTGCTGGCAGTTCCGCTGGACGCTGACTGCTCAAACGCTCGGCCACACGTAGACGATCGACACTGTGTACCCAGTCAAAATGCTCGGCTATGAGGCGTGTTTTATTGGCTTGCACTGGGCCGATAAAATGCCATTCGATGGCAAGATCGCTTAGTGCGTCCTGTTTGACGCGCGCTTCTTGTACATAGCTTTCGCCAAATGCGCGCTGACCGCAGGCGTAGGCTTCGCGCAGCCGCTCGGCGCAGACGGTTTTGCTGACTGCGAGGATCTGTGTGTGCTTAGCCGCATCCTCGCTGGAACGCGCCGCAGCGAGGATCCGTTGTGTGATGCCCTCGATACGCAGGCACAGAGAGTCGGCAAGCGTGGCATCATGCGCGCGCGCGGCTTGCGTTAAGCAGTTTAGGGCAGTACCTTCTTCGCATGTATTTAAATCGTTCATGGCTTCACATTGTCGGGGTGTTAAGTGGATATTGAAACCTTATTGGCCTTTTCGGTAAAAAATGGCGCATCGGATTTGCACTTATCCTCCGGTGAGCCGCCGATGATCCGGGTGGACGGGGATATTCGCCGTATTAATGCCCCCGCATTGTCGCATCAGGACGTACACGCCATGGTGTACGACATCATGAACGACAAACAACGTAAGGACTACGAAGATAATCTGGAGACGGACTTCTCGTTTGAAATTCCGGGGCTGGCGCGCTTTCGTGTGAATGCCTTTGTGCAGAACCGGGGTGCAGGCGTGGTGATGCGTACCATTCCAAGCAAGGTATTGACGCTTGAGGAGTTGGGTGCGCCAAAAATCTTCAAAGAAATCTCCGAGCAGCCGCGCGGCATTGTGTTGGTCACCGGGCCGACCGGCTCGGGCAAGTCCACGACCCTGGCGGCGATGATTAACTACATTAACGAGAAGGATTACTCGCATATCTTGACCATTGAAGACCCGATCGAATTCGTGCACCAGAGCAAGAAGGCGCTGATTAACCAGCGCGAAGTGCACCGCGATACGCATAGCTTCAGCAACGCGCTGCGCTCGGCGCTGCGTGAAGACCCGGATGTGATTCTGGTGGGTGAAATGCGTGACCTGGAAACCATTCGCTTGGCTTTGACCGGTGCGGAAACCGGGCACTTGGTGTTTGGCACCTTGCACACCAGTAGCGCCGCTAAAACCATCGACCGTATTGTGGACGTGTTTCCGGCGGCGGAAAAGGACATGGTGCGCTCCATGCTCTCCGAGTCATTGCGTGCAGTTATCTCCCAGACGCTGCTGAAAAAAGTCGGTGGAGGGCGGGTCGCGGCGCACGAGATCATGATCGGCACGCCGGCGATTCGTAACTTGATCCGTGAAAACAAGATTGCGCAAATGTATTCGGCGATTCAGACAGGTCAGTCGATGGGCATGCAAACCCTGGATCAGAATTTGAAGGAGCTTTTGGCGCGCAATGTGATTACCCGTGATGCTGCACGCACTGCGGCCATGAACAAGGCGGATTTTGGTTAGATTTTGCCAGGCTGCTTTGATTGACAAGTTAGGGAAACTTTTAGAGAGAGTTCGATGGATAACAATCAAGCAATTAGCTACGTCCACGATCTTTTGCGGCGGGTGATTGAGCTTAATGCATCCGACCTGTTCGTGACTGTGGGTGCGCCGCCGAGCGTTAAGCTGAATGGCATGATCAGCCCGCTGACCACACAGGCGTTGTCGCAGACGCACAGCGAAGTTTTGACGCGCGCGATCATGAACGACAAGCAGCTCGCTGAATTTGAGCAACATCGTGAAAATAACTTCGCGATTTCTTTGCCGGGGGTGGCGCGTTTTCGTGTGAATGCGTTCAACCAGCGCGGCTCGGTCGGCATGGTGCTACGCTTGATTCGCCACGATATTCCAACGTTCGAGGAGCTGCGCCTGCCGCCCAATTTACGTGAATTGTCGATGACCAAGCGCGGCTTGATTATTTTCGTCGGCGCGACCAGCTCCGGTAAATCCAGTTCGTTGGCAGCTATGGTGGGCTATCGCAATGCGAATTCGCAGGGGCACATCGTCACCATTGAAGACCCAATCGAATTCGTACATCAGCATCAAAAGTGTATCGTGACCCAGCGTGAAGTCGGTGTAGATACTGAGAGTTATGAAGTTGCGCTCAAAAACACCCTGCGCCAAGCGCCAGATGTCATTTTGATTGGTGAAGTGCGTGACCGTGAAACCATGAGCCATGCGATTGCCTTCGCCGAAACCGGGCACCTTTGTTTGACCACCTTGCACGCCAACAACACCAACCAGGCCCTGGATCGCATTATTAACTTCTTCCCGGATGAACGTCGGCACCAGCTCTTGATGGATCTATCGCTCAATCTTAAGGCGGTGGTTTCCCAGCGTTTGGTGCGGCGTGAGGATGGTCATGGTCGGGTACCGGCGGTGGAGCTACTCATCAACACCCCGCTGATGGCGGATCTGATTTTTGAAGGCAAGGTGCATGAGATGAAAGATCTCATCAAACGCTCACGCGAGCACGGCATGCAGACCTTTGACCAGCACCTGTTTGATTTATATGAAAGTGGCCTCATCAGCTTTGAAGAAGCACTACGCAATGCAGATTCGGTCAACGATCTGCGCATTGCGGTCAAACTGAACAGTAAGCGTGGACGCACACGCGACCTGATGGGTGAAACCGATAGTATGGCGATACGTGAAGACGACGCGTCTCATGGCGCTGGCATGATGAGGTAATCTGATGAGCACTACGCAAACGCTTGATCCCTATCTGCGCCTGCTTTCCGAACGTGGTGGTTCCGACTTGTTTTTTACTGTTGGCGCGCCGCCGCAAGTGAAAATCGAAGGTGAACTTAGGCCGATTGGTCAAGACAAGCTCAAACCTGGTGACGTGAAGGGCATGATTTATCCTTTGCTCAGTCCTGAGCGCATCGAACGTTTCGAGCGTGATCTTGAGCTTAACCTTGCGATGTCTTTGGAAGGGCGAGGGCGTTACCGGGTGAATGTGTTCATTCAACGCGGTGAGGTTTCCCTCGTCATTCGTCATATCAAGGAAAAAATACCCTCCTTTGAGGATCTACGCCTGCCGCTGACCTTGCGCGACTTGGTAATGGAAAAGCATGGCCTGATTTTGGTGGTCGGCGCGACGGGCTCGGGTAAGTCTTCGACCTTGGCCGCGATGCTGGATTACCGCATCAAAAACATGACTGGGCATGTACTAACCATTGAAGACCCGATGGAATTTGCCTTTAGCCACAACAAGTCCATCGTGAATCAGCGCGAAGTCGGTGTCGATACCCACACCTACGCCAACGCACTGAAGGAAGCCATGCGTGAAGCACCCGATGTCATCATGATCGGTGAGGTGCGCGACAAGGAAACCATGAACCATGCGATTGCCTTTGCCGACACCGGGCATTTGTGCGTGACCACGCTGCACTCCACGAATAGCCACCAAGCGCTGGATCGCATCTTGCGTTTCTTCGCGCCCGAGGCGCGCGATCAGCTGTTGATGGATATTTCATTGACCTTGGTGGCGATCGTTTCGCAGCGTCTCGTCATGGGTGTGGATGGGCGGCGCTTGCCCGCGAATGAGATTCTGATGAATTCGGGTTATATCAGTGATTTGATTCGGCGCGGGCG
>Ga0209206_10000248_pt1 | contig 10592 bp, 7 predicted proteins | sample ZodSprsou2mmetaG_FD_185478 | JGI IMG/M metagenome (GOLD analysis project Ga0209206, IMG submission 185478) | Hot spring sediment microbial communities from Zodletone spring, Oklahoma to study Microbial Dark Matter (Phase II) - Zodletone Spring... ...
AACCCATATAAAGCACCTTTCGGTGGAGTGCAACATCTTTACAAATCCAACATGTTATTATGGATTCCCGCATTTAACGTACAAACCAAGACAAGAAATATTGTTCTCTCGTTCCCGATCTCCTGATCAGGAATGCAGATGCTACGTTATAACGTAATGGCATATAGATACCAGCTATCGCTGGACTAGAAAATCACTGATAATTTAGTAGTCAGTATACACTCCGTATCCGGAGATACGGAGCGAGAGGAAAATGGTGTAGGAAAGTACTGGCAAATTATCTGTAGTTTTTCTTAATTTGTAGAATATTTGAATGTCTCTTAATTTGGAGTCACTTTAGTTTTAAATGCGTAAATATTACCTTTACTTGTAGGAATAATAAGAGTACCGTTTTTATGTAGACTTATACCACCTAAAACATCTTCACCTTTGAGCACTATATGCCATAATACCTTACCTCGCTTATCAAAGCAATATATTCTGTCATTTCTTGAAGCTGCATAGATATTTTCATTTTCATCAACTATCATATTCGCTGCGAAATATGTCATAGTCGCTGATCTTTCCGGTTGAGTTTTCCAAATACCTTCACCATTTACTAAAGAAATTGCATGTACTGACCAATCCCATGATCCCAGATATATCGTATCGCTTCCAACAACTGGTGAAGATGTTACATACCAGGCAGTTTGATAGGTCCATTGTAATTTACCATTTAAACTTAAAGCATATAGTTTCCAATCTTTTGAACTTGCAAAAATTGTATTATTGAATAAAACTAAAGAGCTTGTAATTGCACTTCGTGTTTTATAGTGCCAATTGATAGTACCATTTTTTTTAAAAGAAATAATTCCTCGCTCAAAACCTAAATAAAAATTATTATTTTGATCTACAATAGGTGTATTTTTTATGGATGTTGTTAGTCTAAATTTATGTATCAAATCCCCATCTGAATCAAGGATATGAAAATATCCCTTTTTATCTCCAAAAATAATATTATTCTCTTTGTCAATATTGGGAGTTGAACTAATCGCACTGTGAGCGTTATATTTCCATTTTAAAGTTCCATTTTTATTTAATGAATATAAATATCCATCCATAGAACCAAACAGCAGATCACCCTGTTTATTGATAATAACAGAAGATTTTACATCGTACTTGGTTTTAAATTTCCAGATTAGATTGCCCGTTAAAGAATCAAGCGCGTAAACATAGTTATCGTTTGAACCAAAATATAATGTACCATTTTTATCTATTGTTACTATAGATTCGATAGCAGATGAGGATGTTTTAAATTTCCATATTAATTGAGGTTTATTTATGGGGCCGCTATAAGGTAATTTGTAATTATTTTTTATTGGTGTTGGTAAAATAGAATCATCATCATAATCGGCATACAGAAAAGTGCAAACAAATGCATACAAAAATAATCGAAAAATTGTGTTTCCTTTACAGAAAGTTCTATTAAAATGATCTAATCAAGAGCGCTTAGGAAGTTGCAAATCTCCACTCCTGTGACTGAACCAAGCTACTCACTTCAAAGTGCAAATAGAAATTTTTATTAGTCCTCTAAATTATTTTAGTCTCATTTTAACATAAATTAAAAAAATGACGTAGAAGAAAAAAATAAGCGTCTGTCATTCCATGGAGTTTTACACTAGTATGGACATATCGATCATCCTGTCATCATCGCATACCTTACTCCTTTATGGAGTGCCATATGTTTTTGAACTTATGCAGCCCTTCGACAGGCTCAGGGTGAACGTCATAATGTTTAAGTTTTTGGGAATTGGGATGTAGGGGTACAGTATTACTTATAGATCCCCGGGTCGTAGCCCGAGGATGACTAAAAAAAGGGAGGGGGGGAAGAGGGTGTTTACCCTCTGTTGCTTCCGCGTCCGGCGTTACGGCTGTCACGTCCGCCTCCGCTGTGCTGACGGGTTTTTGAGCGTCTGTCACCGCCTCTGTCATTGCGGTCACGGTCGTTATGTCTTCTTGGCGAACGACCTCTGCCTCTGTTTTTGCTGCTTCTTTCGTCTTTTGATCTCTCAAGCGCTTTGGCGATCTCTGCATGGTCCAGACCGATCTTGTCTTTACCTTTTACCTCATTCTCCTCCTGGATCATCGATGCAAGAAGGTGTGCGATCGTCACGATATCAAGGTCGTGCTGCAGCGTCTTGACCAGGTTGATCGCACTTTCAGTCACTCTTGTATCCGCGATCTTCGCGATCAGTTCGTTCGCTTTGGCATCTTGTACTTCGATACGAGTAGGGATGATCTCGGTACTCATCTGCGTACCGACATCTTTTTCGATACGTTTGATGGTACGTAGTTCGTTCGGGCTTACCAGTGTGATCGCCTCACCGGATTTACCACCGCGTCCTGTACGTCCGATACGGTGTACATAGGACTCGGAGTCAAACGGGATATGGTAGTTGAATACATGGGTGACGTCATTGACATCCAGACCACGTGCAGCGACATCCGTTGCCACGAAGATATCGATCCCGCCCTGTTTAAACGCCCTGATCGTTACTTCTCTCTGCTTCTGCTCCATATCGCCGTGAAGGCCGCTTACCTTGAAGCCTTGTGCCGTCAAGTGTGCTACAAGTCTGTCGACCTCTTTTTTCATACGGCAGAAGATGATACATTTCGTAGGGTTTTTGAAGTCGATCAATCTTACCAGGGCATCATCTCTCTCATGTTCCTGTACCACATAGTACTGCTGATTGATCTTGGTATTGGTAGTCTCTGATTTGGTGATAGAGACAGTTTTTGGATTGTTGAGAATCTCTTCAGCCAGTTTACGGATCGCCTTTGGCATAGTTGCGGAGAACATCAGTGTCTGACGCTCTTTTGGCAAGAATTTGAATATGTTCTTGATCTCATCAAGGAATCCCATATCAAGCATCTCATCCGCTTCATCAAGTACAACAAACTGCGGGTTGATCTTGATCTTTCCGCTCTGCAGAAGGTCCTGCAGACGTCCCGGGGTCGCCACTACGATAGAGGCCTGATTGATACGGTCGATCTGTTTGCCGTACGCTGTACCGCCGTAAACCGTCGCTGTTTTGAGTCCTGATTTCTGGCCAAAACGGTAAAGCTCGTCACTGACCTGCATCGCAAGTTCGCGTGTAGGAACGATCACCAGTCCTTCAACACTTCCGTCAGCTTTCATCATGCTCATGATCGGCAGACCGAAAGCAGCAGTTTTTCCTGTACCTGTCTGTGCCTGAGCGATGATGTCATGTCCATCCAGGACCAAAGGGATCGCTTCTTTTTGAACGGGGCTTGGCTCAGTAAAACCGGCTTCTTCCACTGCTTGTTGGATGCTCTCTTTGAGGTTAAAATCTGTAAATTTCATTATGTCACTTTGTATTAAATTGTCGGTGATTGCTGTATCTTGGTATTTATCTGTAATAGTATCAAGAGGTGTAAAAACCTGTTTTTTGCAGTTGATACCAAACTGTGTCGCGTAAGTAGCGAGGATAAGGAGATAAGATGTTATCTCGTCAATAGAGTTCAGTACACTCTTGCATAAAAGTTCGGAATTATAGCATGTTTTTTCAGAGAAAGATAGGGGGTGTCTATTTTAATATGTAAAAATAAATGATTATAAGTTATTAAAATATGATACAATCAATTATGTAGGTATCATAATGAAAAATATTAATGTGTTTATCGTTTTCTCTTTATTGGTATTAGGTATGCTGGGCTATAAGGTCTATGAGTATAACCAGCAGATGAAATTTACCCAGAAAACGATCATGCACAACGAAATACATACCATTTCCCAATTTATAGAGGCGTTCCGCACAACCTATCAGGAGATCCTGGACCAGGGCCATATCGATATCAATGAAACGACACTCGAACTTCTACCCGTAAAAAGTCTTCCCCGGATCAGCCAGCGTTTCTCAGAACAGGAGAACAAAGAGGTCATGATACGAAGCGTCTCGGACCAGCCGCGCAATCCCCTCGGCATGGCAAACGCCTTTGAACTGGAGATGATCGACTACTTCAAACAACATCCCGGGGAAAATGAGCTCTTTATCAGGAGAGGAGAAACCTATCACTATCTCAAGCCGTTGCGGATAGATCACTCCTGTATCAAGTGTCACGGAGAAAAAGAGGAGGTGCTCCCTTTTATACGGGCAAACTATCGTACCGGATTTGGGTATCAGGTCGGTGATATAAAAGGGGTGCTGAATATCCGGATCAGGGACCGCGGATATTTTGCCGCAATGTATGAAAATTTCCAAAATATGCTTGCCGGATCGATCATTGTCTATCTGATCTTTTTGCTGATCATCGGCATCCTGATCGCCAGAATGCGCGCTGACGGCGAAGCCTATACCCAGCGCCTGAAAGAGGAGATCAAATCAAAGACAAAGAAGATCGCCAAACAGAAAGAGATCTTTGAGACACTCTATGAAAAATCCTCAGACGGTATCCTGATCCTGGAAAACGGAAAGCTGGTACGGTGCAACCAGATGATCGTCGATATGCTGCAGTACAGTTCGAAAGAGGAGGTATTGAACCTGCCCCTTTGGAAGTTCTCTCCGCGGCATCAACCCGATGGCCGGGACTCATCCAAAAAAGCGGAAGAGATGGTGGAGATCGCACGCAACAGCAAGATGCATCAGTTTGAGTGGGTTCTGAGAAGATCAACGGGAGAGGAGTTCTTTGTAGAGGTAACGATGACACCGATGGAGCTTGACGATCGCAGGGTGATCTATATGATCTGGAGAGATATCACCGAGAAGAAAGAGGCGCAGCAGAAACTGCTGGAACAAAAAGATGTATTGGAGCATCAGGCAAACCATGATCATTTGACCGATCTGCCTAACCGGCAATATTTCAACCAGAGACTGCAGGAGGAGATCGAAGAGGCAAGGGAGTCCAACAAAAAGCTGGCACTTTTCTTTATCGATCTGGATAACTTCAAGCAGATCAACGACTCCTTGGGGCATCTTGTCGGCGACAGGGTACTGACCATCGTTGCCGAGCGTCTATGTGCAACGATCCGGCAGAAAGACACCCTTGCCCGGCTGGGCGGGGACGAGTTTACGATCATGATGCAGGATGTAGAGAAGATGAGCGATGCTGCCGTGCTGGCAAAACATATCCTGGAGACATTGACCCAACCTCTGCAGATAGAAGAGCATTCGCTCTATATCTCCTGCAGTATCGGTATCAGCTTTTTCCCCCAGGACAGCGATAATGCCGGCGATCTCATCAAGTACGCGGATGCAGCGATGTATAAAGCGAAAGAGGAGGGAAGGAGCAACTATCAGTTCTACTCCTATGAAATGACCGAAACGGCCGAAGAGAATATCGCGATACAGACCAATCTGCGTGATGCGATCAAAAACAAAGAATTTACTCTACTCTACCTGCCGCAGGTAAAAGCTGATACTCTCGAGCATGCAGGCGTGGAAGCATTGATACGCTGGAATCATAAAGCGTTAGGGGTCATATCGGCTGACAGGTTTATACCGATCGCGGAAGAATCCGGGTTGATCATAGAGATAGACCAATGGGTGATGAAAAAAGCGATGCATCAGATATCCGCATGGTATCAGGAGGGGCTGAACCCCGGTACTTTGTCCCTGAATCTCTCCATAAGAGTGTTAAGAAGCGAATATTTTACAGAGATACTGCAACAGTGCATGAAAGAGTGCGGTTTCAAACCCGAATGGCTTGAACTGGAGCTGAGCGAGGGACGGCTGATGCATAAACCCGAAGAGATCATCTCAAAACTGCAAGAACTTAGCGATATGGGTATCAAGATCGCCATCGATGATTTTGGTACGGGTTACTCCTCTTTGCCATACCTGAAACGGCTCCGGGTCGACAAGTTGAAAATCGACCGCTCCTTTATCAGAAATATCCCTCAGGAGAAGGAGGATGTGGCGATTGTGGAGGCGATGCTGGCACTGGCACGATCTCTGGATATCGATACGATCGCAGAAGGCGTGGAGACCAGGGAGGAGTTGGAGTTTTTGAGAGAACACCGCTGCACCTATATCCAGGGATATTATGTGGGGAGACCGATGTCAGCTGAAGAGATAAGGTTAAAACTCAGCTAGGGCGGTAGACCTTCACGTCCTCCTCTTTGTCTTTGTCTCTGAGGTACTGAGCATGCAACTGGCTCATGACGCCTTTTTCGCAGTAGAGCAGGTACTCTTTGCCTTTTGGCAGTTTTTTGAATTCGGTTTTGAGCTTGTGAAAGGGTATTTTTATTGTCTCACACGGTGCAGAGAGACACTCCTCGCCCGCACGGATATCGATGATGACATTTTTTTTGGGATCAAGTTTGGTAACGATCTCTACCGGAGCACTCTGTGTCACATCATCGATGATCTCGTCCACCCATATCGTTTTTGCCTCCTCTACGGCTCTGTCAAGTACAGTATAGTCAAAACGTTTTGCCTCTTTTTCCATACGTTTGTAGGAACCGTGGGTGATCGGGTTTTTGGAGATGACACCGCAGTACTCGGGCATATTCTCGGCAAAGTAGCGTGTGCCTATCTTGGTAGCGATATCGATGATCTCTGGTTTGTTCATCGTGGCAAGCGGACGGAGGACGAGTTTGTGAGTGACCTGGTCTATGAGCGCAAGGTTGCGCAGGGTCTGGCTGCTCACCTGCGCAACACTCTCGCCTGTGAGCAGTGCATCGATCTCCATCGCATCGGAGATCTTCTCTGCGGCCATCAGCATCAGGCGCTTGAGCGTGACTCCCACATAGGTTTCAGCCGTAGAACGGAAGATCTCCTCTACCACTGCATCAAAAGGGACGGAGACGAACTTTACGCGGTGCGAGGCGCCGAACTTGTTCCAGAGATAGAGAGCGACCTGTTTTATCCCGATCTCATGGGCAGCACCCCCGAGGTTGAAGAAGATAAAGTGGGTTTTGATCCCGCGTTTCATCGTCAGATAGCTGGCAACCGTAGAGTCAAATCCTCCCGACATCAAAGAGAGGATATCTCCCTGTGTGCCGATAGGGTAGCCGCCGAGTCCCTGGTGCTTGTCGGTGATGACATTGAGCTGGTTGTTGATCAGTTCGATACGAACGGTGACCTCCGGGTGGTGAAGATCGACACGACTGGCCTCCGAGTGTGCCAGGATATAGCCGCCGATCGTACGTTCCATCTCGAATGAATTGAACGCATGTGTCCCTGTACGTTTTGCGCGCACAACAAAGCTTTTTCCCTTGAGCTCATCGGCAACCACTTCGCAGACTTTGGCCTTGATCTGCTCCAAGCTCTGCATCGCATCAAACTGCAGTGCCTCGAGTACCTGGTCGATACCCGGGGTATCCAGAAGTATCTGTCTGACCTGTTCCACCAGTACGACAGGGGTGACCACTTCGATCTTGTCGCTGAACTTCTTGATATGCATCGTTTCGCTGAGGGGCCTGAGCAGTGCCTGGAGGTTGTTGTAGAGCTGGCCGACCATCTGTTTTTTTGCAGCATCGCCTTTGACCATGATCTCAGGAAAAAGTTTGAGAATGAATTTCTGTGTTGAGTTTGCTGATACGTCCACTAAGTTAACCCTTCATTAAAATTGGTGAAATTATAGCATAGTAGGATGGCTGTTGCTGCAAATGCTCCTCTTCACGCACGATTTCATGGGAGATGAGGGGGTTTTTTAGATCCTCCGCTCCCGTAGATATTTCAGAGGCAGAGGAGAATCTGGTTAGAATAATGGGCTGCCTCTCTCCCTGTACCACTGCACGATACTGTCCCACGCCTCTTGCGCGGTTTCTGCGTAGATGATGAGTCCAAGATCATCTTCTGAGATCATCTCTTCCTCTCTTAGGATCTCAAAATTGATGAGGCTGTCCCAATACTCCCTGTGGATGAGAATCACAGGCATCGGTTCGCTTTTTTCTGTCTGGATCAGCGTCAGGACCTCAAAGAGTTCATCGAGCGTTCCAAATCCCCCGGGAAAGACCACCAGTGCTTTGGTTCGTAGCATAAAATGAAGTTTACGAATCGCAAAGTAGTGAAAGACAAAATTGAGATCAGGCGTACTGTAAGGATTGGGGTCCTGTTCGAAGGGGAGTTCGATATTGAGCCCTATGGAGATCGCTCCTACATCTTCTGCTCCACGGTTGGCTGCTTCCATGATGCCCGGGCCGGCACCGGTCATCAGAGTGACACGGGGATCATGCGGTCCCTTACCACTTGCACCGACCAGTCTTCCAAATGCCCGCGCCTCCTCGTAGTGGATGCTTTTGTTAAGCATCTTTTTGGCTTTTTTCAGTGCTGCTTGTAGTTCAGGCGAATCAGGGTTGCGTTCCAGGTTCTTTTCGGTCTCTGCATGTGCCTGGATCGCCTGCTCCGGCTCCAGGGTACGTGCACTGCCGAAGACAACGATGGTATGTTTGATATGATGCTCGCGCATCTTTACTTCTGCCTTGAGGTAGTCAAGCTGCAGCCTGATCCCTCTGGCTTCATTGTGGTATAAAAATCTTTCACTGGATTGATGGGCTTTTGAGCGTAGCATCAGTACTCCTTTTCGCATGCGAGTTTGAGACAGTTCTGCGGTGTTTTTCCTGTAAGGAACTGCTGCATGTTTTTCAGCGAGGTTTCAAGTATCCTTTGCAGTGCCTCCTGGGTGTAGTATGCCATATGGGGGGTATAAAAGAAGTTCTCTTTTCTTGCCAGGGTAATATCGTTGCAGACATCCGAAGCGATAGTGTTTGGAAGCGTGATATAGAGCAGGGGCTCCATCACTTCGCACCGTGCGATATTGATGATGACCGCTTTGGGTTTGATGAGCGCGCTGTTGTGCATGTTGATGATATGCGTCGTAGAAGGGGTAAGGGGGAGTGCCAGCATCAGCACATCTGCTTTTCCGAGCAGTTCATGCAGCCCGGTCAGCTCGATGCCGATTTCATCATAGACCGGCCTGTAGGTACGGGTATATCCTATGATCTTCATGCCGAACCCCCTGGCGATCTTTGCCATCTGGGTACCGATCGTTCCCAGTCCTATGATGCCGACTGTCTTTCCCTGAAGTTCAAACCCTTTGAGGTCAAGGTAGTTTCCGTTGCCTCTTTCCGATCTTTCCAGTGCGGTATGCGTATGGCGGGAGATATTGAGCAGCAGGGAGAAAGCAAACTCGGCGACTGCCGGACCCCCATAGCCGGAGACATTGCTCACCTTTATCTCCCTGGAGTAGAGTGACTTGCATTTCACATGTTCATAGCCGGACGATCGGGTCTGAAGGTATTTAAGGTTTGGAAGGAGGGAGAGCAGGTGATCCTCTATCTGGGAGTATATAAAAAGCGAGACGATATCAAACGGTTCTTCTTTTGTGAGTTCTTCCTGGATCGTTCCTTCAAAAAAGAAGAGCGTATGCCCGGCCAGGCGGGATTCAAAAAATACCTTCTCCTTCTCTTTGATCTCAAAGAATGCGATGTTCATGTCTACCCCTTTTGCATACGATCTTTATGTAATTGTACCTATTTATCCATTTCCATCACAAGTACCAATATCGCGTTTGGACATCTCCATCGATACGTAAGTCAGTGTATGGTACCGCATACCTTTTCCTACAGTTCTATCGTTTCGGCATATCTTACGATGTGAGATGGTTTATTCATGCGCTCCTTGATCGCTTTTTGGAAAATCTCCTGTTTGTCTCTTTCTCCGTGTACCAAAAATATCTGCCCCAGACGTTTGAAGCTCTGCATCCATCTGATCAGGTCATTCTGGTCGGCATGGGCGGAAAACCCGTTGATCGTGTGGACCTTCGCCTTGACAATGATATCTTCATTATAGACCTTGATCTTCTTTTCCCCGTCCACGATCTGGCGTCCCAGCGTACCTTCCACCTGGTAACCTACAAAGACCAGGGCATTTTTTTCGTTCCACAGGCGGTGCTTGAAGTGCTGAAGGATGCGTCCGCCGTTGCACATGCCTGCACCGGCGATGATGATACATCGCGACTCCTCCTCATTGATCTTCATAGATTCCTGTACATGCAGGGTATAGTTCAGATAAGGAAAACCGAAGATCGTGCCGTCACGCTCCAGGAACTTATTGCAGCACTCGGTAAGCTCTTCATGGTAGTTTTTGTATATCTCCGTAGCGCGTATCGCCATGGGTGAATCGAGGTAGATCTGGCACACGGGAAGATCGCCGCGGTTATACATCTGTTTGAGTATACAGAGGATCTCCTGTGTGCGTTCGATCGCAAAAGAGGGGATAAGAACATTTCCTTCATTGTTGATCGTCTCTTTGATGACCGCTTCAAGCTCCGCATCACTCTCTTTTGCGCCTTTGTGGTTCCTGTCGCCGTAAGTCGATTCGATAAAGAGCGCATCGGCCTCTTCTAGGGTGTCGGGTGCGGGCATCACCAGTTCGTTGTCATTTCCCAGGTCACCGCTGAAGACAATGCACTTCTGTTCCCCGTCCTCCTCAAATGTGATCTGTATGATCGCGGAGCCGAGGATATGCCCGGCATTTTTGAAGGTCACTTTTATTTCATGATCCAAAGAGAGCGTTTCACCATAGCCCACCTCCATAACGGGTAGCTGATAGATCAGGCGCACATCATCTTTTTCGTAAAGCGGCTTG
>Ga0209206_10000249_pt1 | contig 10536 bp, 3 predicted proteins | sample ZodSprsou2mmetaG_FD_185478 | JGI IMG/M metagenome (GOLD analysis project Ga0209206, IMG submission 185478) | Hot spring sediment microbial communities from Zodletone spring, Oklahoma to study Microbial Dark Matter (Phase II) - Zodletone Spring... ...
CTGCCCTCCCTCCCGCACGACGGCCGCGCCGGGCGCTTCCGGGGACTCGAAACGGGCCAACCGGTAGCCTTCGGGCTCGGTCAGGAAGATCTCGTAGGGGTCCCCGGCGACGACCCGGCTCGTCGCCTCGAGCGCCCCTCCGGTCCAACGGACGTCGTCGAGGTCCACGCCCCCGCAACTGACATGGCGACTGGTGGCCAGCAACTGGGGGTGCGGCGTGCGTTCGCGGATGGCCAGGGCCTGGGACCTGAAGACCGGATCGAGCGGCCCCGGGGCGAACGACCCCCGGAAGCTGCCGAGGAGTCTCTTGGACCAGAACTCGAAGACATAGTATTCCACGTCGGGGTCGAGGCCGAGATCGGCGAACCCGATCTCGCGCGCCGACTCGCCCGTCCGGCCCAGAACGGACCAGGCCTCGAACGGCCGGTCGATCTCGAGAAGGAACAGGTCGCAGGCCGGCCGGAGCGAGGCGTCAAAGGCCCGCGGCCCCGAGCCGCTGACCTCGGCGGCGACGCGCCCGAGCTCGCCCGAGCGCGACGCGTCGACGTCGAACACCTGGCCGGGCACGGTCCAGAGCACGGGCGCGGCCCGGCGGGCCGGCTCGACCGCCTCGGTCCGGTAGAGCTCGGGCTTGTCGGTGAGCAGCAGGATCGATCCCGTGAGCGAGGTCACCAGCGTCGACCTGTAGCGGTCCTCGTCGAGCTCGATGTGGTCGGGGTCGTTCCGCCAGACGACGTTGTTCCAGGAGTTGAACTGGGCCAGGCCGGCGTAGGAGAAGCCGTCGGTGCCGACGCGGCAGCCGTCGATGAGCCCGACGAGCTCGGGCCGGATGCCCCAGCACCCGAGGACGAACACGTCCCGGCCGACCTCCTCGCGGACGGCCTCGACGTAGGAGCGAAAGGCCCCGGCGAGGTCTCTCTTGGCCTTCCGGAAATGGTCCGCGTGCGCGTTGTAGCCCTCGTAGCGGAGATGGCGGAGGGCGTCGACCTTGAAATACTCCCAGCCCATGTCGCGCAGGCCGCGATAGACGGGCCTGACGACGGCGTCCACGGCCTCGGGCACGGAGGCATCGAGGCTGAACTCGACCCAGTTGCCGCGGGCCGGCTCGCCCCGCGCATCGGTGACGAACCATCCCTGGTGTTCCGCCGCGTAGTCGGCCTGCTTGAAGGCCACGTTGGTCCAGATGCCCGGCCTGAGTCCCCGGCTCTTGATGTAGCCAGGCAGGAAGCCCAGGCCCCGCGGGAACTTGTCGTTGGCCGTGAGCCAGAGGTCGGGCCGCCCCTCCCCGCTCTGGTAGCCGTCGTCGATCTGAAGCAGGTCGTAGCCGAAAGGAAGGAGCGTCTCGGCCAGGGTGTCGGCCGTCCGGACGATGTCCTCCTCCGTGACCTCGTCGCGGAAGGCGAACCAGGAGATCCAGCCGGCCACCGAGTCGGGCCAGATCCTGTACGTCCAGGGCTCGAAGAAGTCGAGCCCCCTGTGGACCTGGTAGTAGCGCGGCCGGAAGCGCAGGACGATCTCCGCTCCCTCCGCGACGATGTCGTATGCCTTCCGGTCCCCTTCGGCCCGGACCGGGATCACGGCCGCGCGCGGGCCGGCGTCGACCGAGAGGACCCAGTCGCGGCCGCGGTCGTACACGGCCCGGTTGAGGCCGCTGCGGCTCTCGCCCGAGACGTGGCGGACCACGACCGGCCCCCTGTCGCGCCGGTCGGCCTCGCAGGCGAAGGATTCCGGGCCGCCGACGATCCGGGCCTCGAGCCTGACCCGGCCGCCCTTGTCGCGCGGCTCGAGGAGGACCGCCTGGCTCACGGCCTCGCCCGTCCGGAAGACGTTGACCTTGGCCGTGAAGCCCGCCCCGCCCGCGGTGATGGAGCCGTCGAGGATGGCCTTTCCATCGTAGCGGACGCCGATGTCCTTCTTGCCGATGTCGACCTTGGCCGGGCCGTTCGCCGGCTCGCCCGTTGGAGTCACGGACCGGCGGCACGAGGACAGGCTCGCGGCCGCGACAAATACGGTGACGACGCAGGCGATAACCGTCCGGCCGTATCCGGCATGTCGTTTCATGGACCTCTCCTCCCCGGGCATCGGGCTCCGCCCATTCTATCTCCGCCGCCCGCCCGCCGCAACATGACGCGAGGGGATCCTCTGAGCGAGCGTCGGGCGGCCATTCAGCGGACGACGATGTGGAGACGGCGAGATGCGGCGAGGGGGTCCTCCAAGGCGCCCGCCGGCTCGTGACCGGACGCAGGCCGCGGGAGCACGGGGCGAGGGATATCGTCGGAGAGAGCGTCAATGTGATAGAATCCGGGCGGATCCCACACGGAGTTCGACCCATGAAACGCACGCTCGTCGCCGCGTTCGCGGCGCTCGCCCTCGCCCAAACCCTCCCGGCCGACATCGACAGCCTGTCCCGGCTCTTCCTCCCCGGCCGGGCGGTCCTCGACCTCGACGGCGACGGCTTCCCGGAGAGGCCGGCCCTGACGATCGTCGTCCCCGACCAGCCGACGGCCCGCGAGCTGGCCCTGGCGGCCGACATCGCCGCCCGGCTCAACTTCGAGAGCCTGGCCGTCGAGTTCGGGCTGGTCAAGAGCGAGTCCGAGATTGACGGCGCGGCCCCGCCGCGCTTTCCCGTCTTGATCGGCGGCGGCCTGACCCGGGTCCGGGAGGCCCTGAGGGCCCGGGGCCTTGACCTCTCTGCGTTGGCCCCGAACGAAGGCCGCGTCTTCCTCGACACGCGGCCGGGACGGGCGGCCGTCATCTGCGTCGCCGGATCGGACGACGCCCTGCTCAAGACGGGCCGGGCCTTCTTCCTGCGCTGGCCGTATCTCTGGGAGGTCTGGGGCCGCGAGACCGGGGCGACCTACGAGCGTCTCGAAGAGGATCTGGAGGCCTTCCTCGACGCGGCCGGCCTCGGGCCCAGGACAACGATCGTCCGGGAGGCGGTCTACGCGTTCCCGGCCCCGGCTCCCGTCTCGGACGGGCTCCAGGCCCTGGACCTGGATGAGGGCCAGATCGCCGAGCTCGCCGTCGAGGTCCGCGTGGCCTCGGGAACGGACCTCAAAAAGGCCGAGGACGCGCTCCGTCTCCTCGCGTCCGACCGCCGCCGGGGGTCCAGGACCCGGGTCCTCTCCTACCCCGCCTGCGCCGCCTTGTCGCTCGAGCTCAGCCACGGCGCGTCGCGCGCCGAGATCGTCCTGCCCAGGACGGGGGCGACCAAAAGGCTCCTCACCCCGGGCTTCAAGGAAAGGCCGAAGGCCCCGGCCGAGGGGAAGGTGTTCGATCTCCTCGGCGTTTTCTCGAGCCGGGCCGCGTACGCCGACCAGGACCGCGACGGCGTCCCCGACGCCATCGAATCGGTGGTCGTCGTCCCCGGGGAACGGCCTGCCCGGACGGTCACGGACCTCGCCAGCCGCCTCGTCCTAGGCGCGGCCGGCGCGTCCTTCCCTCTCGTCCGTTTGGATTCCGAGATCGAAGCCCGCAAGGCCCTGACCGCGCCCGTTCTCGTGGGCGAGAACACGCTCGCGGCCGACCTGGTCAAGACGGGCAAGCTCAAGAGTCCCGAAGGGGGGCCGGGCACCGGGACCATCGAGGTCGTCCCCGAGGCTTTCGGCAAGTCGTCGGCCGTCGTGGTCCGAGGCGCGGACCGGGCCGGCCTCAACGCCGCGGTCGGGTATCTCTCCCGGACCTTTCCCTTCCTAAAGGAGTACGGCGAAGGCAACCCGGGGCTTGAGGACCTGGCCGCGGACGTCGGCAAGTTCCTCGAAGGGGCGAAAGGGGGCGCCGAGGCGTTCCTGATGGCCGCAGTCGAGGAAGCGGCCGCCGGGCTCGAAGGCCGGGCTCTCGATTCGGTCGCAGCCGATCTCGCGCTGCCCGGCCCGAACGCTCCCTTCGAGAAGGCGATCCGAGACACCCTCGAGAGCGCGGCGGGCGGCGCGCCGGTCCGGGTCGAGGCGGTGTCGCTCAAGGACGGCCGGACCGTTTTCGAAAAAGAGAAGGCCTTCGCCTGGGAGGTCGACGAGGCCAAGGCCCTGCTCGAGGCGAATCTCCGGGCCGTCGTCGACGCGGCCGGCAAGGGCGGAGCCGTCGAGGTCAGCATCGGGATCAGCGAATCGCCTTCGGTCCGGGAGAAGGTCAGGGGCGAGGTCGAGGCCTTTCTGACCGAGTCGGGATTTCCCGGGGCCAAGGTGGAGGTCCTGTCCGCCTACAAGCCCGGTTTCTTCTGGCTGGTCGAGAGGGTCCTCCCGGCCCTCGCGGGCAAGCCGGTCGAGCGCCTGGCCATCCGCTGCGCCGAGGAGCCCCATGACTTCACCCGGGCTCGGCGCGCCCACGCCGAGCCGGCCCGCTGGCTCCAGGAGCTCTACCCTGTCGACGAGATCCTTTCCCGCGAGCTGGGCCTGCCCCTCGACCGCGTCACGTTCGAGCTGGCCGAGCCGGGCGGGGACGTCTACACGGTCGAGGCCATCGGCGCGAAAGGCACGGCCGTTCACGCGGACGGCTTCTCGCCGCGGACCCGTGAGATCGCGCTCTCGAGCGTCCTGCCCGAATGGGGCACGGCCAGGGCGACGACGGGCTGGGTCCGGATCGTCGCCGGGGGCCGGGTCGTCTGCGACCAGGCCCTCGAGACCGATCTCGAGAAGTTCTGGACCTTCTACCAGGAGGACGTTCTCAAGGCCGTCGTCGCCCACATCCGGGACAAGACGGGCGGCCAGCCGACCTTCTCCAAGCAGCCCTACTTCAAGCGCCTGTTCGTCGACCTCCAGGCCAGCGAGCCCGACGACAGGATCGGGCTCGACGAGGAGATCGTCTCCTCCCTCGAGGCCATTCACGACGAGATCTATTTCGACACACTCGATCTGCTCCGGGGCATCACCCGCTTCGATCCCGAGGACAAGGACGTCGCGGCCGACACGTCGAGGTCCTCGGCTCCCGGGAATATCTACCCCTCCCTTCATCCCTCCCTCGAGGGGGCCCCGGCCTCGGCCCGCGTCGTCCTCGAGGACTGGCCGGCCCCGGCGCCCCAGGTCGTTCTGAGATGGAAGGAAAAGGGCCACGAGGAGGTTACGCGGACGTTCGTCTACCCCTCTCTCGAACCGAAAGAGACCCGGGTCTCCCGGCTCGTGTTCGACGGACGGGCGGGGCGCGTCGCCGACGTTCTCATCGAGACCGAGTGGGAGAAGGAGTCCGATTACTTGTCCGTTATCGACATCGCGGGCGCGTGGCGCCGGCTCTTCGACGCCGGGGTGGTCAAGGACCCGTTCCGCTTTCCCGGATTGGACGCCTTCACGCTTCGGGCCCGCCATCAGAACCGAGCCAAAGACGAGCGGCTGGCCGTCGTGCCCGCCAAGGGCCGGGGAGCCTTGTCCGACCGCGGCGGAGACAGAGGCGCCTCCGGCCCGGGCGGGCGGGCGCCGGGCGGCGTCGAGATCGTCACGACGCGCGAGATCATCTCGCCGGCGACGGCCGGGGAGATCGTTGGGCGCCTGGCGGCCTTGCCGGGCGTCCGCGGCTACATCGGGGGAAGGTCGTACGAGGGCCGCGAGGTCCCCGTGCTCGAGCTCTTCCTGCCCTTCGATCCCTACGTCTCCCTGCCGCGCCTGGTCACCGTCAAGCCGACCCTCCAGGTCGTCGCCCGTCAGCACGCCAACGAGGTCTCCTCGACGAACTACCTCCTTCGATTCGCCGAGCTCCTGGCCCGCGACCCCGCCACCCGGGAGGCGCTGAAAAGCATGAACTTCGTCTTCGAGCCCCTGGAGAACCCGGACGGCGCGCAGCTGGCCTTTGAGATGCTGGAGAACGAGCCCTTCCACAGCCTCCACGCGGGGCGCTACGGCGCGCTCGGCGTCGACATGGGCTATCAGACCGGGACCAAGCCCCTCCTGCCAGAGGCCGCGGTGCGAAAGCGCCTCTACGAGCGCTGGGCGCCGGACATCTTTCTCAATCTCCACGGCTATCCCTCGCACGAGTGGGTCCAGCCGTTCTCGAACTACACGCCTTACCTCTTCCGAGACTACTGGATCCCGCGGGGCTGGTTCGCCTACTTCCGGTCGGTCCGCCTGCCGATCCACGAGGACCACAGGGAGGCGGGCGAGGCCCTGAGGAAGGCCATCGCCGACGAGCTCGCCTCGGATCCCGTTATCGCCGCCTCCAACCGCAAGTTCTACGCCCGCTACGAGCGCTGGGCGGCCCGCTGGGCGCCGCACCTGAACGAGCTCGAGATCGAGGGCGGCGTCAACATCTACGCCCGCCGCAGGGGACCGACCGAGAGCCGCTTGACGGCCCGGGCCCGGACGACCTTCAGCGAGCAGACCCCCGAGCTCATGGACGAGACGGCGACCGGGGACTGGCTCGACTTCCTCTGCGCCCAGGGCCTGGCCTACCTCCGGGCCCATGTCGGCTACCTCGCCCGGGCGGATTACCCGGTCGTCCGGATCGAGGAGGAGGTCGGCGGCCGCGTCCGCCTGACCCTCGTCCGCAAGCGTCCCGGAGAGCCCGGGACGCGCGAGGGCCCCGGGCCCTGACCTTTACGAAGAGCCTTTTTTCGGATTGGATTTCCGGTCCGGAATTCTGTTAAGATAGCGGCGCCGCCGCCGGATGCGAGCGGGGAGCGATGGACGCGCAGACCAACCTGCTGATCATTTCCGACGACTTCTCGCTCTACGAGACCGTCAAGAAGGCGAAGGTGGCGTCCGACTACAACGTCTTCTTCGCCCAGACCGGTGACGCGTACCTCGACATCATCCGGGAGAACGGCATCCGGGCCGTCCTCGTCGATTCCGGCGACGCGCTCGCCGCCGCCGTGGTGATCCTGAAGAAGATCAAGAAGTCCGACGCCCTGGTCGACGTCCTCGTGGGCGGCGAGCCCGTGGGGCGCGAGGCCGCCCTCGATATCGTCCACGCCGGGGCCACGGATTTCGTGCCCAAGCCGTACGAGCGGGACATCCTCGGGGACCTCCTCCGCCGGATCTCCCGCAAGCGCGAGCTCCGCCGGGAGACCCTCCACCTCGAAAAGAAGCTGGAGCGCAAGTACGTCTTCCAGGGCTTGATCAGCCGCAACCCCGCCATGCTGGAGATCTTCGGCCTGGTCGAGAACATCGCCAAGTACTTCTCGAGCGTTCTCATCACGGGCGAGACCGGCACGGGCAAGGAGGTCGTCGCCCGGGCCATCCACGCCCTCAGCCCCCAGCGGGACAGCGCGCTCGTCGTCTGCGACTGCGCCTCCATACCCGAGAACCTCTTCGAGTCGGAGCTGTTCGGCTACAGGAAAGGGGCCTTCACCGGGGCCGATAGGGACAAGCGCGGCCTGTTCGCGGAGGCCGACGGCGGGACGATCCTCCTCGACGAGATCGCCGAGGTCCCGGTCGCGGTCCAAGCCAAGCTCCTCCGCGTCCTCGAGAGCCGCGAGTTCCGCCCCCTGGGGGCCAACGAGAGCACCGTGGTCGACGTCCGCGTCTTGGCGGCGACCAACCGGGACCTGGTCGAGGCTGTCCGGGCCGGCCGGTTCCGGGAGGACCTCCTGCACCGGCTGAACAAGGTCGTCATCGATCTCCCCCCGCTCCGGGAGCGTCTCGAGGACATCCCTCTGCTCGTCCGCCACTTTCTCCAGGCCGCCAACCGGAGCTTCTCGAAGAGCGTCCGCGGGGTCTCGCGCGAGGCCCAGAAGCTCTTTCTCAAGTACGGCTGGCCGGGGAACGTGCGTGAGCTGGCCAACGTCTTGGAGAGCGCCGTCCTGATCTGCAAGAAGGACTTCGTCGACGTCGTCAACCTGCCCAAGTACCTCCGCGATTATGTCCCGCCTCAGGGCGCGCTGGCCTTCGGCGGCCGCGGCCACCTCTCGACCCTCCAGGACCTCGAGAGGGACTACATCGCCTATCTGTTGAAGGTGACCAAAGGGAACCTGCGTCAGACGGCCAAGATCCTGGCCATCTCCAGGACAACGCTCTACAACAAGCTGGCCAAGTACGGGATGCGGGACTGACCGGCCTTGACCGCCGTCAAGCGACGGCCGGGGCGCTCTTCTTCGAAGTCTTGTCCTGGTACATCTTCCGGTCCGCGCGCGTGAGGAGCTCCTGGAGCGAGCACGGCTTGTCCGGGTCGTAGCGCACGACGCCCAGGCTGAAGGAGAGCGCATAGGCGGTCTCGGCCCGGGCGTTGCGGGCCTGGAGTTTCTCGCGCAGCCTGCGGGCCAGGGCGGCCGCTTTGCCCTCGACGACGTCGATGGCCAGGACGGCGAACTCGTCGCCGCCGATGCGGGCGATGATGTCGGAATCCCTGAAGACATCCCGGAGAAGGGCGGCCGCCTCGACGAGGGCAACGTCCCCCTCCTCGTGGCCGAAGGTGTCGTTGATCGCCTTGAGGTCGTCGAGGTCGGCGAAGAAGAGCGACATGTCCTTCTTGGTCCGGTGGGCCACCTTGATCTGCTGCTCGGCCAAGGTCATGAAGCCGCGGCGGTTGTAGGCCCTGGTCAACTCGTCGACGAGCGACATCTCCCGCAGGGCGTCCTCGGTCCGGGTCCGCTGGACGGCGATCGCGTAGAGGTCGGCCAGGCGCTCGACGGCCTTGAGATCGCGCTCGACATAGGGGTTGTCCGCGTTGGCCACGACGATCAGCCCGACGATGGTCCCCTCCATGATCGCCGGAACGGCCAGGAAATGGGCCACGGGGAGGTGCCAGGGCGGCATGCCCGTATAGCGCGGGTCGAGGCCCGGCAGGGCGGTCACGATCGGCCTTTTCTTGTCCAGGACCCAGCGCCAGATCCCGGACCGGCCGTGCAGCGAGGCGTCGCCCGGGGAGTGCTCGTCGAGCATGGCCCGGGCGTCGGCGGTCATGGCCGAGGGAACGAGGCCCCCGGTCTGTCGATCGATATGGCCGACGAAAGCGGTGGCGCTCGAGGTCAAGCGGCGGGCCTGGTCCATGACCAGGGCCGACATCTCCTGGATGGGGGTCGGCGACAGGAGCCGTTCGGAAACTTCGCCCACCGCGGCCTGCAAGTGGACGACCCAGGCGTGCTCGTCCGTCATCCTCTTCCTGGCGGTGATGTCCTCGATGACGCCGTCATAAAAAAGGACCTTGCCCTGGGCGTCCTTGGCCGCCCGGCAGGAGTCCTCGGCCCAGAAACAGGTCCCGTCGGCCCTCCGGAGCTGGGATTCGAAGATCCCGACCATGGAGCTCGCGTCGAGGAAGGCCCGCTTGTGGTCACGGTCGCGCGGATCGTTGTGGAGGTCCCAGAAGCCGACCGCCTTCAGTGACTGAACATCCGAGTAGCCGAGCATGCGGGCCAGGGTCGGCGACGCGTCGAGGATCTTCCCATGAGGTGTCGTCCTGTAGATGCCGAGGGGGTAATTGAAGATGCGCGACAGCTTTTCGTCGTCCGAAGCCAGCGCCGCCTCGGCGCCCGCGGCCCGTTCGCGGGCGGCCTCGAGCGCCCGTGACATGCGCACGTTCGCCAGGGCCAGGCCCGAGATCCTGGCTAGGGCCAGAGCTAGATCGAGGCCCTGCTCGTCGCGGCTCAGTCCGTCGACACCCTCGAGCTCGAGGACCCCGAGGAGCTCGCGGCCCTGGGCGACCTTCAGGCAAAGGCTGGCCCGGTCGTCGGTCCAGGCGTGTTCGGCGTTAAGGGTCAGGATCCTGTCCCAAGGGGAACCCTCGGGGAAAGCGCGTCCCGAGAGGGAGTCCACGGAATGAAAACGCGCTTCACGGGGCCCGAGCAGGGCGCGGAAGATCTCGAGGACGCCGGTCTCCGCGCCCTCCATGGTCTTGGCGGAGGTGACGACGCCGAGGAGTTGCCCGACCCGGGCGTAGTCGGAGAGGCGCCGGCCGATAAGGGCCACCCTTTCGTCGGCCTCCGTCCCGAGCAGCTCCAGGCGCCAGGCGAGCGCGACCTCGGCCAAGGCCATGCGGAAGTGCTCCAGCCCGACCGGGTGGACCTCGCAGGGCAGGCGGAGGAAGCGTCCGAAGGTTTTGAGATCGCGTTCGACGCCGGGATAGGCGCCCGTATCGAGGAGGACGACCTTGCGGGCCACATCGCGAAAAAAGGACTGGGCGGCCTTGCGGTCCTGGCCCCAGCGGGCCTCGACGTGCCTGTCCCAATTCCTGAGCCACCCGGGCAGGACCGGGAGCGCGCCCTCATGAAGAAGGGCATCGAGCGCGTCCTTCCCCGCGACCCACTCCGCGCAGGGGCTCTTGCGAAAGAGCCGGCAGGTCCCGTCGAGTCCGATCTCCTTCGCCGGCCGGGTCAGGCAGGATCCCCCGACAACGCCGGCCAGGCAGCCATCCCCCCGGCAAGAAGCTACGGCTTCTTTGAGCCTCTTCCATGTCGATTCGCTCAGGTCACAATCGGCCTGATGGACATGGAAGAGGACGGAGTCGAATTCCGGCGATCCCTGGACGGCCCGGATCTCGGCCTCGAAGCCGTCGCAGGCGATCAAGCCGAATCGATGAGCCATTCGCGGTACCCGCCAGACAATATTGTTCTATTATTGAACATAAAGATTTTACAACCTATCAACTATTTAAGTCAAGCTTTTTGATATAGATATGTAG
>Ga0209206_10000250_pt1 | contig 10527 bp, 7 predicted proteins | sample ZodSprsou2mmetaG_FD_185478 | JGI IMG/M metagenome (GOLD analysis project Ga0209206, IMG submission 185478) | Hot spring sediment microbial communities from Zodletone spring, Oklahoma to study Microbial Dark Matter (Phase II) - Zodletone Spring... ...
GGGCATCCCCTGTTCAATTTCGGTTTCCAGTACAGGGAGGAGATCCGGGAAAAATTCTTTTTCACCCTTGGCGGGGTCTATACCCTTGAATCCCGCGTGGGCTCTTCCCTCCAGTACAGCGTCACCAACACCATATACAGCGGTACCAGCGAAGCCTATCTGAACGATTCGGTGGTTGTGAATCCGGACTATACGGTCATTGAAGACACCATCGGCAATGATTTTACAATGCCTTCAAGGATCGGCGTGGGTTTGTCGCTGGGCATACCCCATAAACTGATCATCACCGGGGATTACGTCATGCAGGACTGGACCGGGGTGCTCTCAGGTGAGAATTACACGCTGACCGGAGCTTCCTCCCTTCACCTGGGGATGGAATTCACACCCGATGCGGAAGCCTTACGGGGGTACCATAAGTTAATGACCTACAGGGTGGGAGGATACCATTCCAACTATTACCTGATGGTCAACGGATACCAGCTCCGGGATTATGGCATAACTTTTGGTGTAGGATTACCGGTGAGAACACTGCAGTCCAGTTTCAATGTGGCTTTCACACTGGGTACCAGGGGTACCACGGAGGATAATTTAATAAAAGAAAATTATGGAATTATCACATTTAATGTAACTTTACACGACCTCTGGTTCCGTAAAAGAAGATATGATTAACACAGGAAAATACGAAAACAGAATGAAACCGAAAGTACTCAGACCCATTTTAGTGAAAGCCTTGATCCTTTTGTTTGTTCTGCCCGGGATGTCGCAAAAGGGAATGGAGGACGGTTCCAAGTACGGAAAAGGACAGGATTCCATCAACTGCATCAAGAACCTTTCACTATACAGGGAATTTTATAAGCACAACAACTATAAGGATGCGATCATCCCCTGGAGGAAGGTCTTCTCCGAATGCCCTGCATCGAGCGAAAGAATGTACGTGGAAGGGGTGAACATGTACCGGAATTTCATTGAAGCGGCACCGAATGATGAGCGGACCAGGGGCCTGATCGATACCCTGATGCTGATTTATGACAGACGTGCCGAATACTTCGACGGAAGGGGAAACATCCTGGGCCGCAAGGCCATTGACCTGCTTCGCTACCGGAGAGATGACATCGATGCCGTGGAGGAGGCATACGGGTATCTGAAGGAAAGCATTGAACTGGAGAAGAAGGAATCCAGGGATGCGGTGCTGATCACTTTCGTCTCGGCCAGCATCACCCTGAACATGGCAGGGAAGATCGACGACAACCAGTCCATTGAAGACTATTTCATGGCCACTGAAGTCGTGGACCAGCTTCTGGGCAGCAGCAGCCGCTGGAAAGAGGCCAAAGCGGTGATCGATGAGAACATACTGAAAAGCGGATTACTCACCTGTGAGGCACTCAATAAATACTTTCAGCCGCAATACGAAGCCAACAAAAATGACAGGGAATTCCTCCAGAATGTGATCACCTTTTATACGGTCTCAGGGTGCGACAGGGAAGATCTGTATGTGAGCGCAGCAGAGAAAATGTACGAGCTGGATCCCGGACCCGAATCGGCCCATAACCTGGCTATATTGTTTATATCCAAAAATGATTACAGGAAAGCCATCCGTTATCTGAAAGAGGCCTGTATGGGCGAAAATATTGAAACGGAGACCAAAGCGGAATGGTTCTATGAGCTTGCGGTTGTCTCCAGCGCCAACGGGGATTACTGTGACGCAATTAATTACGCCAGGCAGGCCACCAACCTGAAGAGCGATTACGGGAAAGCTTACGTGCTTCTGGGGGACGTTTTCATCGCATCCCGAGATAACCTGGGAGAAGATTTTGAAAAACGGACTGCTTTCTGGGCTGCGGCTGACAAATATGCCAAAGCTGCCTCGGTGGATCCCGATGTGGCCAATGAAGCTTACCAGAAACTGAATGATTATAAATCCCAGTACCCCGATAATGAGGAGGTGTTTTTCCGGGACCTGAAGGACGGGGATTCCTACCTCGTGGGGGGCTGCATCAATGAATACACAACGGTCAGGTCCAGGGAATAGGGAATGACCGGCCGGTTGAAACCAAAAAGAGGACGTCTTCAAAAGAGGTCCTCTTTTTTTTAACTTTGTACCCATGGTTCCCCCGGGAAAATATCTGCTGCCTGTATTTATCGCGGTCCTGAGCCTGTCCGCAGGATGCGAGAATGACATCGAAAGGATCCAGATGCTGACCGATGAAACGCTGATGCCTGCAGTGACGGGTTCCAACGTGGAAGTCATTTATAGTGATTCGGCCAGTGTCAGGGTGCAGGTCCTGGCCCCTTCCTTCAGGCAGTTTTCAAACATCGAACGGCCATACATGGAGTTTCCCGACGGAATTGAGGTCTTCTTTTATGATGACTCCCTTCGGATTGAATCGGAGATCAGGGCCGATTATACCATTTATTATCCGGACGAAGGGCTGTGGCATGCCACCGGCAATGTGATCGCCAGAAGGCTGGACAGCGGGGATGCCCTGAACACGGAGGAGCTTTTCTGGGATGAGGGAAAACACCTGATCTATTCAAACGCCTTCACAAGGATCCAGAACGAAGATGGTACGTTTTACGGCAAACGCGGGTTCGAATCTGATCAGGAACTCACGAACTGGCAGCTGAAGGGTTCCAGCGGAACAGTTAATGTGCAGGATGAAGAATAACTTTTCTGCCATATGTAAAGTGATCTGGTTCGTACCGGGCGGACTGATGTGCTTTTTCAGAAGAAAAATGCGGCTTTTAAGACGGTAACCCATGGCATATCTACCTGTGATCCTGGTTTCCATTTTATTCTCCGCTTTTTTTTCAGGCAGCGAGATCGCTTTCGTCTCCTCCAACAAACTGCGCATCGAGATCGACAAAAAACAGAAGAAGTTCTTTGCAGGGATCGTCAGCCTTTTTACGAAGCATCCCTCCCGGTTCATCGCCACCATGCTTGTGGGAAACAACATCGCCCTTGTCATTTACGGGATCGCATTTGCCGGACTGCTCGAAAAACCCGTCGAAGAGATTCTGGGAACGGACTCCCATGTGGTCGTGCTCATTGTCCAGACCCTGATCTCCACGCTGATCATCCTTCTTACCGCTGAATTTCTTCCCAAAACCCTGTTCAGGCTCAATCCGAACAACCTGCTCCGGCTGCTCAGCATCCCCATCCTGATCTTCTATGTCATCCTCTTTCCCGTGACGATCCTGACCATCGGCATCTCCAATTTCACCATGCGCCACCTGCTGCGGGTCCCTCCCGATACGAAGGACCTTCAACCGGTTTTCAGCAAGGTGGATCTTAACCATTTCCTGACCACCCTGCAACCCGAAAAAGAGAGCAGCAGAGAGGCGCTTGAGGATCTCAGGATCTTTAAAAATGCACTGGAGTTTTCACATCTGAAGGTGCGGGACTGCATGATCCCGCGTCCCGATATGATCGCCCTCGAGGCGAACACTCCCGTGAATGAGCTGAGGAAAAAATTCATTGAGACAGGGCTCAGCAGGATCCTCATCTATTTGGACCACATTGACAATGTAACCGGGTATGTGAATTCCAAGGACCTGTTCAAACGCCCGGACAGGATCAGTTCGCTGCTGATCCCCGTGCAGTTCGTTCCCGAAACGCTCCCGGTCAATAAGCTTCTCACTTCATTCATCAAGGAGGGAAAGGGCATTGCGGTGGTGGTGGATGAGTTCGGGGGGACCTCCGGAGTGATCACCACCGAGGATATCATCGAGGAGATTTTCGGAGAGATAGAAGACGAGCATGATTCCAGCGATCTCATCGAAAAACAGCTGGATGAATCGCGCTACCTGCTATCGGGAAGGCTGGAGATCGATTACCTCAACGAAAAATACCTCCTTGGGATCCCCGAGTCGGAGGAGTATGACACACTGGCCGGATATATCATCTATCACTATGAAAGCATCCCGGAAAAAGGGGTCCACGTGGAGATGGATAATTTTCTGATCACCGTTACCGGCGTCAGCTCAAACCGCATTGAACAGGTGGAACTGCGGGTGGTCCGTTCCTGACGAAACAATTTTCACCGGATCCGCTTTTAATAAACCTCTAAATATTACTATATTCGTACGCTCAAATTTTTTGACCTTACACTGAATAATCGGATTTGAAAGATGGCAACATTGCAGAATATAAGAAACAGGGCAGGACTGCTGGTAGCAATTGTGATCGGACTGGCGCTGTTCGCCTTTATCCTGGGTGACATGCTGGGATCGGGGACATCAGCCTTTTCAAAGCGGACCGTGGCGGAGATCAACGGGAAAGCCATCGGGGTTGCCGAGTATATGGATCGCGAAAAAGCGCTGCGCGAGTTTTATGAGCTCAATGCAGGGGGACAGTCCCTGGATGCGGAGATGGAGCGGCAGATCCAGCAGGAAACCTGGAGAAGGATGGTCAGGCAGACCATTATGGACCGTTCCTACCGGGATTTGGGCATCCACGTGAGCGCAGATGAGCTGAAAACCATGGTCACGGGCGATCAGGCCATGCGACTGACCGGGAATCCCTCCCTTGGTGAACCACACCCCATCGTGAGGCAGATGTTTTCCAATCCGGAAACAGGCATGCTGAACCGCGAGATCATGACCAATTATTTCAATGCACTGGACAATCCGCAATTCGCACAGGAAAAAAAGAGGTGGCTCTTCATTGAGCAGGAGATCATCAATGAGAAGATGAGCCAGAAATATTTCAACCTGGTGAGACAGGGATTCCAGCCTTCTTCTCTCGATCTGAAGGACCATGTGAGGGAAACGGGGAAGAGTGCGGACTTTGTCTATATCTCAAAGCCATATTCGGCGGTGACAGACGATGAGATCTCTTTTACAGAGTCGGACCTGAAAAAATACTACCGTGATCACCGGGACCTCTATCTGCAGGAAGCCTCAAGGACATTCCAGTACGTGGTTTTCGAAGTGGAACCCAGTGAAAAAGATATCGAAAGTGCAAGATTCTGGACGGCACAGACGAAGGCGGAATTTGGCAGGACTCCTGAAAAGGAGGTACCCAGGTACGTGAACGGGGTTTCGGATGAGCCTTTTGACCGGCAGTACTACAGCTATGAAGAAGTACCTGCAATGATCCGGGATTCTGTCTTCAACGCCTCCACCGGAGAGGTGTTCGGACCTTACCGGGAAGAGGATTCTTTTAAACTGGCCAGGCTGCACGATGTTCAGATGCGGCCCGATTCGGTAAGGGCCCGGCACATTCTCCTCAATCCGCAGGAGTACAGGGGAAGCAGGGAGGTGGTCAAAAACCTGGCGGACAGCCTCAGAGGGGTGATCGAGCGGGGAGGAAATTTCAACCAGCTCGCGCTTGAATACTCGGCCGATGAAAGCAACAGGGCCATCGGAGGCGACCTGGGATGGTTCAGAGAAGGCGCCATGGTCCCCGAATTCAGCAATCCCTGCTTCGAGAACTCCACGGGCGATGTGGTGGTCGCTGAATCCGGTTTCGGCATGCATGTCATCCGGATCGAAGCACAGAGCAGGCCGGTTCGCAAGATCCAGCTGGCTGTGATCGTGCGGAATATTTACGCAAGTGATGAAACCAACCAGGATTATTATAACCGGGCGGTCAAATTCAGAGGCAAGGCCACAAACCTTGAGAAATTCACGGAACAGGCGCGTGAATTCGGCCTGGATCCCCGTTTTGCACCCAACATTACAAAAGACCAGCAATCCATTCCCGGTATCACAGATCCCATCTCGATCATCAAATGGGCTTTTTCGGCCGAAGAGAACAGCGTAAGCAACATCTTCAGCCAGAGCGACGAGAAATATATCATCGCGGTGCTCACCGAAGCCAGGGAGGACGGGTATGCCAAGCTGGATGATGTGAGGGCGGAGATTGTTCAGGAGGTTAAAAAACAGAAGAAAGCCGATCTGCTGGCCCGGCAACTCAACGAGGCGCTGACTGGTGTCAGCGACCTGGCTCAGTACGGCTCCGAGCACCAGGAAGATGTGGGGGAAGCCACACAGGTGAGGTTCTCAAATACATTCGTATCCGGGATCGGCCTCGAGCCGAAGATTGTCGGTGCTGCCATGCACCTGCCGGTGGACGAGATCTCCGAACCCCTCGCCGGCGAAAGCGGGGTATTTGTGATCTCCGTGACCAATCGCACCGAACCCGAAATGCCGGAGACGATTGATCCCGCACTGGTATCCAGGCTCACCTATGCCCTGGAATCCAGGAGCAACTTTGAAGCATACAATGCGTTGCTCAAGGCCGCCGATGTGGAGGACAACCGCCTGGAAATCTTCTACAATTAGGACCGGTGTCGCTCAGAAAGTGATTGTTCCTTCGATCATCATTCCCCTGAACCATGCACCCTGAAACCGCTGGCCAGTCCAGCCTTCACCTGAATAGTCCTGCCGTACATATTCAATCTTGGTCAGGATTCGGGGGGTGATAAACCATCCTCCACCCAGGTTCAGCCTGCGGACGCTTCTGTTGGCCGCATTTTCAGTCTGTCTGCCGGAAACAAGGTTATACCTGGCTCCTGCGTAAAATTGCTCATTTCTTCCAAACCGGTACACCAGTTCACCCCCGGCCTGGTGATAGGATCCGTTCCCATCGGCTTCCCCTCCCCTGACATATTCATATATGCCGAAAAATTCCAGACCCCGGAATTGAACAAATGGATTTGCCTGAAAAGATGCAACCTGGAGAAATCCGGGATTGAACCTGCCACCGGTAAAAATATCATCCCCTCCTTCCGGTACCAGCACCGAATAATACCTCGATCCTGCACGGTCACCTCCATAGAGATTTGTTCCCGTTGTGGTTCCCCGGTTCATGTACCATGAGCCGGTGAGCCTGATCCTCAGTGCGTCAACCGGCCGGTCGTCGTATCCCAGCTTTCCGTAAAAAGAAATTCGATTATCATGATTGGTTCGGTCAGTGACCGTTACATGCTGGTTCAGCTTGCCGTTGGAGATCCCGATGAGGCCGATAAACGCGCCGGTCCTGATGATCACCTCACCGAACACTTCGGTAGAGAAAGCATCCATGATGAAGTTCCCCACAAAAGGATTGTGGATCGCCTCCGCGTTATCCGTACGCCTGAAATGGGCGTCCCCGTAATTGATCTCATCCAGCCCTGCCCTGATACTGATCCTGTGCATGAATTCCGTTAAAAGGCCTTCCCTGATGAAATCCAGACGATTAACAGTGATGTGTCCCCCTTTAACCCAGGTATCGTTATGATGGCGGGAAGAAAGGTATGTCCTCATGTGCATCCTGATCCCGTCCGCCAGCAACACATCAATGTCCAGGTTTGCTGTAGGCAAATTGAAGTTCGGAACCAGATCGTACAGTTCCTCAACTTCACTGTAGTGCTCAAGGCCCTGGAACTGCAGGGTAAAATCACCCCCGACCTTTACTTTCAAACCGCTGAATTCCGCGGTATCTGTAACGGGTTCTTCAAAACGCTGCCCGTAAAGGAAAACTGCCGTTGCCAGCAGCGATACAACTACAAATGTTTTTTTCATGGGTTCTGAATTTTTCATGGATCCTTCATTATTTTAAGGTGAATGGGTTACCTGTTCTCTTTTTAACACCATATGGAAGTCAACCGTCACTTCATCACCTGTCTTCAGTGTGCCCAGGATGGCGGTGGGCGGTCTGATACCAAAATTTGACATCCTCAGCTTCACCGATCCGGATACTTCTATCTCCGCATCGGATAAGATTTCCCCCGAGACCGGCACGATGATCCGGCCGGTTTCCCCTGCAAGTCGAAGGGCCCCGGTCAGTGACCCTTTGAAGGAATCCGAGTTCATCCTCAGGATTTCCGTTGCGGATACCTGAAAGGTGATGTCCGGATATCTGTCAGTCATCAGGGCATCATGGGTTTTTTTATTCATGATGGAACTCTGGTTTCTCATGCTTCCGGCTTTCGCGCCGAAGCGTACTGTCTGTATCTGCAAAGTCTCCGGTTCCTGAAAAAGCATGACAGAGCAGGTAAAATCCCGAACCTCCATTTCCCAGTCATGGACATTGGAGGTTCCCCTGACCGTCATTGTACTGCGCCGTTTGTCCGTCGTGTAATGGAACTGCGCGTGCATGTGAAGGCCAATGGTTATCAAACTGGCTATTATCACGGAGACATGGCAGTAGTTTTTCATACAGCTATCCTTATTTCTGTGGTGGTCAATTACCATTAACCACCACATGATCCGAAACACTTTTGTTGAGGATGCTTTAGAAATAAACAGGCAGGGAGTACCTGTGGAAAGACTTACGGAAATAATAACAATCAATGGGCAGAATTGTTGACCTGAATTTGGTCCGTAACGCCGGGTTCCCGAACAGATCCCATGCGGGGGGGATGTGGCAGAGGGCGCCTCCTAAGGGATACCCTCGCGCTAGTGGGCCTGCCCCTGATCGGGCCCGGGAACGAGACGGTGGCTGCTCAGTCCACGTTGTCGTGCAGGTAAGAGTTGTCGTTGCGGAGCCTGGGGCCGCTTTCCCCGTTTTGTTCCTCATCGGTCAGCCGGTAGCGGGACACCTCCTGGTCCTCCGAGTGCTTCTGGCGGTCGATGATGATCTTCTTGCGTACGTAAGCCGGCACGTTTTCCAGCTCCTCGATCTCATCGTTCCCTGAATTGGTCACGTATCCCCGCTCTTTCAGCTTCTCATGGGTTTCTTTCAGGCTCCGCACCCGCTCGGCCATCTTCTTCTCCCGCTCATCCTGATCGGAGTCCTTCCGCCGGTCCATCAATACATATTCTTCCGCATTCTCCCCCTCCTTCACGTCAAATTTCAGGGATGCCTGGAAAGCGGTCACACCGGAATGTGATTTTTTCTGCATTTCCGCAGCGGGATCGCCATCCCGCAGCGGGATGATGTGCTTCTCCTTCTTTCCCACGTACAGTTCTGGGATGCTGTTCATCTTGAAGCCGGTGGCAATGATCGTCACGCTGATCTGTTCCCCCAGGCTTTCATCCCTTCCCAGTCCCCAGATCAGGGTAGTATCCCGGGAGGATGCCCCTACCACGTAGTCGGTGATCTCCGAAATCTCATCCATGGTGATCTCATCGGTCCCCGAGGTGATATTCAGCAGCACACTCCTGGCTCCGACAATGTCGTTGTTGTTCAGAAGCGGAGAGGTGAGTGCCGCAGCAATGGCTTCCCGGGCCCGGTTCTCGCCCGTTGCGGTGGCGGATCCCATGATGGCCACCCCGCTGTTGTTCATCACGGTCTCCACATCCGCAAAATCAACATTGATATAGCCGTGCACTGTAATGATCTCAGCGATGCCCCTTGCGGCAATGGCCAGCACATCGTCGGCCTTGTCAAAGGCGTTGCTGACCCTCAAATTGCCGTAGATCTCACGGAGCTTCTCATTGTTGATCACGAGCAATGAATCCACATGGTCTTTCAGCTCATTGATCCCTCTGATTGCCTGGTCGATGCGCTCGGGTCCCTCAAAGCGGAAGGGGATGGTGACTATGGCAACGGTAAGTATCCCCATTTCTTTGGCGACCCGGGCAATCACGGGTGCGGCACCGGTCCCCGTGCCCCCTCCCATGCCGGCCGTGATGAACACCATTTGCGTATTGCTGGCGAGCACCTCCTTGATGCGGTCCAGCGACTCCATCGCCGCTTCCCTGCCGATCTCGGCTTTGCTACCCGCACCCCTTCCCTCGGTGAGCATATCCCCGAGCTGGATCTTGACGGCGACCGGACTGTTGTGCAGGGCCTGTGCGTCCGTGTTGCATACCACGAAATTCACATCCTTGATTCCTTTCCGGTACATATGGTTCACTGCATTGCTGCCGCCTCCTCCGACACCGATCACCTTGATGATGGATGACCTTTCCGGGGGCAGATCGAAATTCATTAATTCTTCCATGGTGTTCTGTTCTGGTTTATCTACATCCTCACGTCGCTCTCGTCGAAAATATCGCTGAGCGTATTTTTCAGGCTTTCCAGGATTTTTCCTTTCCTGACCCCTTTCCTGATCTTCCTGTCGGCCTCTTTTCCATTTTCCTGCCCGGTCTCAACGGTCTCCTCGACAGGCATCTCCTCATCTCTCTCCACATAATATTCGAGACCTTTCAGCAGCAGTCCCACCGAGGTGGCAAACATGGGCTGGTTCACCTCGTCGGGGGTATCCGCGGCAAGGCGTTCGCTGGGGAACCCGATGCGGACATCCAGTCCGGTCTTGAACTTGACCAGCTGGTTCAGGTGTTTCAGCATGGCCCCGCCACCGGTCAGCACAATTCCCGCACTCAGTTTATCCATGTAACCCGAGTTTTCGATCTCGTAAATGACCGCATCGATGATTTCCTCCATCCGGGACTGGATGATATAGGCCAGGCTTTTGAAGCTGATCTCCTTGGGGTCACGTCCGGAGATCCCGGGGATGGTTACCACCTTGTCCTCCTGGGCCAGATCGCCCAGCGCAGATCCGAACTGGATCTTGAGCGATTCAGCCTGTCGCTGGAGAATGGCGCACCCTTCCTTGATATCCCGGGTGATCACATTCCCCCCGAAAGGGATCACCG
>Ga0209206_10000251_pt1 | contig 10509 bp, 9 predicted proteins | sample ZodSprsou2mmetaG_FD_185478 | JGI IMG/M metagenome (GOLD analysis project Ga0209206, IMG submission 185478) | Hot spring sediment microbial communities from Zodletone spring, Oklahoma to study Microbial Dark Matter (Phase II) - Zodletone Spring... ...
GATCTGGTAGTCCACCGGGGATGTCAGCTTCAGTGCTTCCAGGACCTGGCCCAGCGGAAAATCCAGGATGGTCCCGGAATAGGAATAGGTTTTCAGCTGGTCGTCCTCGAAAACAAAGTTGACGTCGTATTTTCTCGCCAGTTTTTTGGTCAGGCTTTCCAGGTCCTCGCCTTCAATATGCATGATGCCTGTCTGCCAGGAAACGGCCTCCTGCACATCCACATTCGAGATCACTTCGATGGTGTGGGCGGAAGCGCTCGCCGGGGCTTCTTTCTTTTCTTGCACATCCTCTTTATGCGAAACGATCCGTGCTTCCTTCAGGTTTTTCTGGTAGCTCAGTGTCTGATGGGGCCTGATATAAATGGGGGCCCTCTCGGATTCCGCCTCAATGCGGATCTCCCCCTCGAGCAGGGTGGTCTCAATCCTTTCATCGTCCGGATAGGATTTCACGTTGAACCGGGTGCCGGTCACATGGATATCCAGGTGTGACGTGTGCACGATGAACGGATGCCTGTCCTTTTCAATGGTAAAGAGCCCCTCCCCTTCCAGAAAAGCATCCCTTGTCCCCGACCCGGCGTCCGGTCTGTAGGTAAGGTGACTCCCGGCATTGAGCCAGACACTGGACCCGTCCGGGAGGATGACAGAGGATTTCCCGCCGAAGGGGACCCTCACCTCGAATGCGGTCATCCCGCTATCCGCCGGAGCGCGCCTGCCGACCAGGAAAGCCGAAACAGCAGTGGCCAGCAGCAGCATGAATGCAGCGGCATACCTGCGGAACAGGATCACCCGCCTTATTTTTGCTTTACCGGGACTATTCTCTATACCGGGACTGTTTTTATCCTCAAAGGTACGCTCCCGGAACCTCCCGAATGCAGCGTCGGTGTCGATGGAATCATCGTACCGGGTTTCGAGTTCCACGTACAATTTCTTCAGGAAGGCAAATTCCTTCTCATTTTCAACAGAATCATTCAGCCAGCTGTGCAGTAAGTCTTTCTCTTCCCGGGATGCATCTCCTGACAGGTACCTGAAGATTACAGATTCAATATTGCTCCGATCCATCATAGCCATAGGTGTACTTATTAATGATGGCGGATGAAAAGGGAGAATCCCTAAAGGAGGGTGAATAAAAATTTTGCTCAGCCGGAAACCAGTGCGGTCCTCAGCTTCTTTAACGCATTGGTAATGTGATATTCAACCGTCTTAACCGAAACATCCAGCTTTACCGCGATTTCCGCATGGGACAGGAATTCGCGCCTGCTCATCAGGAAAATTTCCCGTGTTTTCTCAGGAAGTCCGGCAACTGTATTTTCGATAACTGCCTGGACCTCTTTCAGATCCAGCGAGTCAAACGAAAAATCCGATGCATGCTTCAACATAACCTCGGATTCCCTGATTTTCATTTCCATTTCCCTGCGGTAAGATTCTTTCAGCCGGAGCTTCCTGATGTGCTCGATACAAAGGTGGTGGGCGGAGGTGAACAGATAGCCGGAAAGGGAGGAGGTGATCCGGATCCTGCCCCTGTTTTTCCAGAGATAGAGGAATACTTCCTGCACAAGATCTTCAGCGGTATTGGGATCCTCGAGGGTGTGGGACAGGTACAGGCAGAGTCTTTTATAATAGAGGTCGAATAAAAGCCTGAACCCTTCCCGGTCACCCTCCCTGATCCTGTTCAGCAATGTTTTTTCATCGAACCCCATACAGCAAATATACATCTTCGCGGGATTCCTCCGGGCATGGGGAATATGTTTGATTACACCGCCCCGGGGGTGATCCCGTTCACCTGTCTGATGACAGCGATCTCATCCTCGCTGAACGGGGTTCCGTCTTTTCTGAAGATGTCGGTGAACCATATGTCGGGCTCTCCTCCCCCGGGCATGGGAGTGCTCCATTTATAAATGGTGTTCGTCTTCCCGGAGACAAGTCCCCAGTTAATCGCCCCGACGTTCTCTTCCCTGAGCATGGGCAGCACATTGGTGAACCTGCTGTTAAAGTGCCTGGCCATGTATTCGGTGCAGATCATGGGACGTCCGTGGGTTTTCAATAATTTGAGCCAGGTGCCGTGCACTTCGGGGTCCAGGTAATTGTGATAGGTGATGATGTCCGAATGTTGTGTCTGGAAAATGTTCAGGGAATCCAGATCAAGCCTCCAGATCCCGCTTGTCAGCGGCTGTTCCGGATCCGCCTCACGTGCCCACCTGAAAACATTCTTCAGAAGCGGAAGCGATCCGGTGCCATGATTGGAGTTGCCCGGCTCGTTGTACAGATCCCAGATGTGCACGCGCCTGTCCGTCCCGAAGGTGTTCAGCATATCCTTTACATAGGTTTCCAGCCACGCAAACAGCGCCACCGTGTCCTGCCTCAGATCGCAGCTCGGATCCTGGACCCACCCCGAATTGTGGACCCCCGTAACCGGCTCCGGCTGGGTTCCCGGCCTGGCAACCGGGTTCCAGCAATCATCAAAAAAAACGAACATGGTCCCCATCCCGTGCTTATCTGCGATGGACAGGTACTGACCGACCCGGCCTTTGAATCCTTCCGGATCCTGTTTCCAGGCGTAACTGTGCAGGTATACCCTCATGATGTTGAATCCCAGATCCTCCGCCCATCCCAGCTCCCTGTCGATGGTCTCCGGATCAAACGTCTCTTCCTGCCACATCTCCAGCTGGTTCACGGCGGTACTCGGCTGAAAATTGCATCCGCTCACCCATCCTGTTTCCTCATACCAGGACCAGGCCTTCACTGTGGTCCAGCGCTCCTGTCCCGCTTCGGGATCCCCGGATGCACATCCCCTGATCAGGGTAAGCATGAAAAACGCAGGCAGGGCCCCCTTCAGAATGGTACGGATTGTCTGTCTCATGCTGCTTCAGTTTTGGTGTTCGTGTGAGGCTTCAGATGAAGACCTGCTGCCAGTCCGCCTGGCAAGAAGGATCCCCGCAAACCAGAGCGCCGTTCCGGCTACCAGCAGGTACAGAAACAGGTCCCGCCCGACGGTTCCCGCTGCATACAGGACACTCACCGCGAAGATCAGTGCAAGTCCCGCTACGGCCACGCCGCGGAGTAGGTTCACCTTGTTCATGATTGATTGATTTTACGCTGATAATAGAGGCTGAATAACAGATAGAGTGCAACCGCCATAAACCATCCCGGCAGTCCGAGGAAGAACACCTGCACCCCGGAATAGAGGTTCAGCACCAGGCAGAAACCGAGGGTGAGGATCCAGGCGATGGTCGGCGGAAGGTAAAACCTGATGTTCTTCCTTTCGGCAAAAAACGGAACCATGCCCAGGGGCTTCATCAGGTAATGATCCGCAAAGATGACCGCCCCCATGGGCATCAGAATGAGGCCGTACAGCGCAGCCAGATCCAGGAACCGCATGGAAAGTCCGGGGAAGATGGCAATGAAACTGGCCACTCCTCCGGCCACGAGGGTGACCCTGTACCTGGACCACCTGCTGTTAACCGACTGGAAAGCCAGGCCCGACCGGTAGATGATGGGATTGGCGGTGGTCCAGCCGGAGATCAGCACCAGCAACACCCCTGCAAAACCCATGGTGCTGCTGGCCATGGGACCCGGCGTGACGGTTGTGTTGGACGGATCGGCCTGAAGCTGAACGGCATACAGCATGCCGGCACAGATCCATGCGATGTAATGCCCGAGGAACATCCCCGATACGGAGGCAAATCCGTAAGAGGCTTTTTTTGCATAGCGGAAAATGGTCAGGTCTCCCATCCCTATATGCCATGCCATGTTGCCAAACCAGCTGAAAAACAGGATATGCCAGAAGGTGAATTTCACAAAGCCCGGCTGGTTGTGGCCTTTCCATATCACCTCGTTGGCCTTCTCCCAGAATTCGCCCGCGGAATGGATCCCCAGGTCGGGCAGGGTGGAGATGCCAAGTGCGATGAACATGACCACCATCCAGGGTGCGGCGATGGTGGCAAACCGTGAAACCGCGTCGTACCCTCTTGCCGCGATAACGGAGATGAGCAGGCCCACCAGGAGGACCAGGAGGACCATGGAGAAGCTCTCGGGCAGGATGGCGTCGAGACTGGGCTGCTGGACGGGCAGGAACACACTCACCGCGGAAGCCGAAACGGAAATCATGGCCCCCGCAATGAAACACCACAACAATCCGTTTGCCAGGTTGTAGAGAACGACCAGTCTCCTGCCCCCGATCTTTTCCAGGTGAAAATAAAGGGTGAGCCGGTGTTTGATGGCGATGGGAACGGTCAGATAGCGCCAGCTGAGCACGGCAAGAATGTTGCCCAGGACCAGTCCCACCAGCACATCGAATGCCGCCACACCGTGCACCACGAAAAGGGGACCGATCAGCAGCTCCGTCCCCGCCACATGTTCACTTGAGAAAAGGCCCCAGAAAGAAGCGGCCGGTTTGGTTTTGTTCTCGGGGACCCGCTCCCTTTCATATTCAATGACCTGGACTTTTTTCCTTTTTGGATCCATGATGCTTCAGATCTATTTATGATGATCTGACGACCGAGCGCTTTTCAACCAGCCTGATCAGATCGAGTGCTTCCTGCTCGGAATTTGCATAGGTGTTCAGAAACAATCCCTTCGAAGAGAGGTGTTCCAGCAGGAATTCAATTTCTTCCGGTTCCGCGAGCAAATAGAGCCTTTTCCCCGCCTGCTGGATCTTCCGGAAAATGGGTATATATTCCTCAAATGACGTGGGAGGGGCACCCGCACCGGGAGTGAACTGGATACAGTCGATCACCTCCAGTTCCAGGAGTGCGTCCGCATGCATCATGATACATTGCTGTCCGTCCAGGTGATAGGTGGTGTAATCCAGCCAGCCGCCCATTTTGACCAGCTCGGGGAAAAAGAACTCGCGGAACACCTCCGTGGAGATCATCGTCGAGAAATCATTGGCCACCTGGTCGTGTTTCCCGGGGGCCCACAGGTTCAGCCAGGCCAGAACCCCTCCTCCCTGGTTCTGTTCAACACACATGGAATGGATCACCTCATGGGTTTCAACCCAGACACCGGACATCACATCCACGGCTTCATGAAGCGCTTCCGGATACAGCAGGGTATCCGTTGCCAGGTCCCCGATGCCCCTGAGCAAAGAGAGATTGTCTGCGGCATTGCCGATCTCGGGGACCCCCAGGAGATAGGATTCATTGTTTCGTTCAATGAAAACCTTCATGATTTCCAGGATCATCTGCCAGTAAGCATTGCGGTCCGGGTCGAAGTGCCACTCCCATGCGGACCAGTCTTCGATCACCCTGGGAAACCACACCGTGTTCGTATTGAAATCGGGCTCTGCACCCCAGAAGGCGCAGCCTGCCGAGGCTCCCCAGTTGATGTAGGTGGCAGGGGCCGCTTCACCCCCGAAAAAGGTATTCTCGAACCACAGCTTCATCCGGCTGTAATTCTGCTCCGGATCGGTCCACCACCGCCTGATCCCCTCCCTGTCCTTCTCACTGAATTTCTCCAGTCCCCCGAGCCACGGCCCGTGGGTCAGATGCGGGAAGCGTTTCATTTTTGAAGTCTTCCTGGGTGCCAGGATCCCCACCAGGGCCCTGTCGGTTTCCTCACCCGCCCAGAACGCTTCCAGCCGGCTTTTTGCTGCCGGCCAGTCTTCCTTATAATACATGTATGAATGATTGATTACACACCGTTAAAAAAAATCAGTGCATAATGATAGGAAAAGAAACGGAAACGATCAATGAAAATTTGCCTTCAAAGAATATTTGCCTTTAATGCCTATCGGTCTTTTTTCTGCGGCGCACGACAAGTCCCGCGACCACAAAAAGCACGAACAGGGCGGTAACGATCCAGGTCCAGTAATTGCTGACCTGCGATTCAACCCACATTTCGTATGGTTCAGCGAGGAAGTACTCGCCGGAAACTGACCACAGCAGGTATTTGTCCTCTTCTGTCCCTGCTCCGGTCTCGGCATACCCGTTGGATGCGATGACCTTTCCCGGCATCCGGATCTCCATGGTGTAACCGGCGGTTGATATGAAAGGCTCGATCATTGCTTCCATCATGGTACCGGCACTGTCAATTTCAGTACTGAATTCCCGGTAGAACGGTTCTCCCAGGACAGGTATGAGAATCCGGGCCAGTTCATCATCCTCCCCACCGTCCTCCTGCTCATTCCTGCTGTCGGCAATGATCTGTTCCAGCAGGCGGCCTTCCATTGAACGCATTTCCTCACGGCTGACGGAGAGGCCGGGGGCGTCTTTGAAGTTGTCATAGAAAACTTCCGTCCATTGCCTCACGAAGCTGGTCCACATCCAGATCTCCCCGATGGAATCCGTTCGCTTTTCCAGCTCCCTGTACATGATGCTGTCCTTTCCGTCCAGCAAACCCTCCCTCACCTTTTCAGGCAGGTACAGGAACGCACGTTCCTCTTCATCCAGGAATTCCGACAGCGGACAGGAGACAGTTAGTATGGGACGGACCGTTTCGCTGAACCTGAATGTGGTGGTGAACCACCTGAAACGCCTGGAAAATCCGGCACTCCGGTGCAGGTCCCGGTTGACTCCGCTGTCCGTCCGGTACGCTTCATTGATCTCCTCCACGCTGGCGAAGTGTTTTTCCGCGGTCAGGATCCACTCCGACTCACCCTCCCCGGAAGTATCGGCACTGATCCCGATCTGCCAGGTACTGTCCACGGGCACCCTGTACTCCGCCGGATCAAATTCCGGTTCGCCACCTTTCATGATGACCCTCCGGGTGACGGAACCGTCCGTATGCACCATGTTGATCACATGCGTTTCATAGCCGCATGAAAAGAGCAGCATCATGATCCCCATGACGATGGTAATTCCGGTTTTCTGTTTCATGGCCTTACAGGTTAAGTTCTGGTTGTTCTTTCGGTTCCTCCGGCAAGGTGCCCGGTCCCAGGTACTCCTTCAGGATGTCGTAATCCGCACGGAGTTCCATGTACGATTTGAGCAACTCCTCCATATCCGCCCTGGAAACCGTGATGCTGTCACCCGCCACCTGATCCCTGACCACCAGGTTCAGGAAGGCTTTCTGCATGATCCCCATCCCGGGGTCCGCATGATGGATCTCGCTAGCTGTGGTAATCAGGCGTTCTTCAAGGTCATTGATCCTTCGGGTGACAGTGACCTGCTGAAAAATGAATATCCCGGTCAGGATCGCCGCAGCAGCAGCCATCGTCCTTCTGATCCATCCGTATTCGACCCAGGAAAACACATAGTTTCCGACCTTCTCATGCAGTGTACCCCTTCCACCGGATGGACTAATCCTGCCCATGATCCGATCTTCCAGTCCCTCCCGGTCCTGCAGCACGGGCTCCTGCCGTTTCAAAGTGTCAATGAGGCTGGAATAAGGGTTTTTCTTTTTCATGGTCAGATATGGTTTTTGATCCGTTCGCCGATTTTTCGCCGTGCATGGTTCAGGTTGCTTTTCACCGAAGTCTTGTTCATGCCCGTGATCTCCGCGATGTCATCATGGCTCAGTCCCTCCAGCTCACCCAGAACGAACACGATTTTCTGCTTCGGGCTCAGGGTGTACGAGATGTGCCTGATGAGCCTGCCCGTTTCTTCATTGGTCAGCAGCGACTCCGGGTTGCTCTCGCTGATCAGTGCGGCCAGGCTCCGGTTGCGCTCGTTGGGACGCACCCATCTCATTCTTTTCCTTCTTCTCAGCATGTCGTAACATTTATTCACGATGATCCGGTAGAGCCAGCTGCTGAATTTTTTACCGGGATCAATCTCCCGGATCTTTTCCCACACGGTTATGAACGATTCCTGGACAATGTCTTTTGCATCTTCCTCATTATTCACGATCCTGAATGCAACGCGGAATGCAAAGTCTGCGTTTTGCCGGATGAGCTGCCTGAATGCCTTTTCATCCCCCCGGATACATGATTGAATGACCTGGATCGTTTCCAAAACGGATCTTCCGGTTTAATAATAATACGGAAGAAGAAAGGTAAGGTAAAATTTAATCAGCCGGTTTCCCGTCACGGCAGAAAATGGCAATTGTTGCGTGCCATCCATCCTGTGGAACCGGAAAGGAGAAACTTCCCTACCGGGAGGCGGTGCCGGAATCCCCGTACCAGGTGAGGGTCTGGATGAAGGCATCGGGATAGCCCGACCGGTGGAGCTCCCCCAGCTTCTTCCTGGCTGCCTGGTAACTGCCGTATTCCCCGTGGGTATACCTGTAATAACCGTCAGCGCAGACATACTCCTGTATGCTTTCGAGACCCCGGAAACGCGTTTTTTTCACCGGACTGTGCGTGGCCATCACCTGGATGGTCAGCCGGCACGAAGCGGTGAATTCCTGTTCCTGATAATCACCTTCGGGAAGCAGGCTGGTCGGCACATAGAATTCTGCCACACCGGCCTCCCTGGAGGGCAGGCCCGTGAGGGTGACGATCACCTGGCGGTTCAGGTACCTGCCCAGCGGGGAATCGGTCCCGTCGGGATTCCTGTTGCGGGCCACCGGTGCACTTTCCCCCAGTCCCCGGATCTCGATCCGGTCCGGATCGGCTCCTTTATCGACCAGGATCCTGGCTACGCGATCGGCCCGCTGAAGCGAGAGCAACATGTTGTATTCTTCTTGCCCCGTATGATCGGTGTGACCGGTGATAAGGATCCCGATATCCGCATGAACATCCAGCAGGTCCATGATCTTTTCGATTTCCACCAGGGCCGCCGTACCGAGGGAGCGGTCATTCAAATCGAAAGGAATCCCGGTATAGATTGTACAGGGTCCGATCTCCGGGAGGGACCATTCCGCCATCTCCCGATCCGGCATTTCACTTACCGCCCCGGCGGTCTCTTCCGCAATCACATCCGCCTCCCCCTGTTCCCGGTTCATGATCTCTTCGATCTCGTCGGTGACGGGCGGCTCAATGGCCTCCACCAGATCGGCCGGCACTTCCTCCGTGGATTGAACCACCGTTTCCGCCGACCGGGAAACCGGATCGCCTGCAGGCAGGTCCGTATCCAACTCCTCTTTCTCTGCGTATGCGACCTGCTCTACCGGCTCCAGTTCGATCACCATGTTGATCACATTGGTGGTGGGGTCGGAGGGCCTTCTGACGGCATAGTAGCCATCCATCTCATTCCATCCCGGATTGAAGAAAATATCCTCTCCCGTGGTGCTGACCGGGTAGCCGGCATTGACCGGTTCACCCCATGAGCCGTCCGGTTGTTTCTCGGAGAAGAACACATCGATCCCGCCGATGGAGGCATGTCCCTGGGAACTGAAAAACAGGATCGAGTCATTTGCGGAAATAAACGGCGTATGCTCCTCGTAGGGGGTGTTGATCACCGGACCCAGGTTTTCCGGAGTTCCCCATTCACCGTCCCTGTCCATTCGGGACACATAAATGTCAAAGCTTCCTTGCCCGCCCCTGCGGTCGCTGGTGAAGTAAAGCGTTTTGCCATCCCTGGAGATGCTGGCATGGGTCTCGGAAGTCCTCCCGTTGACGGGGGATTCCAGTGCTTCTGCCTGCGACCATCTCCCCCCCTCGAGGCGGGAGACCAGGATATCCGCATGGGAGTAATAATGATGAACGATATAGAGTACCTTTCCGTCGTAAGACATGCTCACGGGATAGGTCTCCCCCACCATTCCCAGTTCGCTGTTGATCACCCTCGGACGGCTCCATACCCCGTCGCTTTTGACGGACATCACGATCTTTCTGTCGGACGGGTAATCCACCAGGAAGATCATGGTGTTCCCGTCGCCCGAAACGACCGGATTGTTGCTCGAGGGAAGCTCTTCGTCAAACCGGTCAAACACGTCGTAGAATTCAAAGGAGGGCGGATCACCCACCACTTTCCTCGCCCTTTCAGATGCCGCGATCTGCAATCCTGCGTACTCCAGCTGCATGGGATCCTCGTCCGCTCCCACCTCCATGTATTTCTCATAATTCAGGACCGCATCATCAAACTGGTTGTTCAGGTGGTACGCCCTCCCGAGATAAAAGTAAGTCAGGACCGGAGCTCCGGATTCCTTGTGGGAATTGGCTTTGTATTTGAAGGCCACCCCGTTTGAGGCTTCCTTCAGGTAAAGGATGGCCTCCTCCTGCAGGCCGGGGATATTCAGGCAGCAGGCTCCGCAGTGGAACAGGATATTGCTGTTACCGGGATCCAGGGTGAGCAGGTTCTTGTACCTGTTAAAAGCTTCTTCGTAAAACCCGGTTTCATACAGGTACTCCGCATCAAAAAAGATCCGCTTGAATTCCTTGGTGTACTGTGCGCTGACCGCTGCGGACAGGAACAGGAGCAGGAACATGAAATGCCATCTGGTTCGCCTCATATCTCAAAGATATGAAGGATTCGAACCCTTCTTTAATGAATTTATCCACAGAGTTTTCGACAGGTCACCGTCCGGTATCCGGACATCCTTTTCCTGCAGATGTACCGGTCTGGCCGGGATTGAAGCGCCCCGGAGAAAGCGGGTGTAAGTCAGATGGCTTACTGAAGCTGCCGGATCCGTACATCAATCTCCGGTTCCTCCTTCAGCAATGTCACCAGTTCCTGCGGATCGGTATGGCCG
>Ga0209206_10000252_pt1 | contig 10508 bp, 9 predicted proteins | sample ZodSprsou2mmetaG_FD_185478 | JGI IMG/M metagenome (GOLD analysis project Ga0209206, IMG submission 185478) | Hot spring sediment microbial communities from Zodletone spring, Oklahoma to study Microbial Dark Matter (Phase II) - Zodletone Spring... ...
AGCAACCATAGTAGCTTTACCTAGGGTCATTTTATTTTTTATATTCTTATTGAATAAATATATTTGAGCTGGTAGGGTAGCGGAGAAGAAAGGAGTGATGCCCCCGGCAAAGTTACTAATATAGTATACCTTTAAAGCTTCCATAAAAGAAATTTTTTCATTAACTGCTTCTACGGTTATTTTTATTCTGAATGTATCAATCAATGCTGCAAATACCATTAGAATGAAACTCAAGAAAAGGTATTTTTTATTGACATAAGATAAGTTTATCCAGGTATCCTGGTTAGTAGTAATAAAAATAATAGTGAAGACGCTTATAGCGCCGATTATTATTGAAATACCCAATCCTTTTAGAAATCTTTTTTTGTCTAAAATTAATTCATCCAAAAAGTTCTCTACTCCTTTTTTAAAAAAACATCTTAGTAAATAACCAGATATTAATATTGGAAATCGTAAATTATCAAAAAATCTGCAAATGAGAATGTTATTAGAGGATAAAGATATTAATCTAATTATATAGGAATTTCATTTTTTCGCAAGCCTGTAAGAGATTAAATATTATCTTTAAACTTTCTAATATGGCTTATCTTGCATTTGTTAGATTAGAAAGGAAAACACATTCATGAAAGGGACCATAGTAAATGTAATCGCTATTATTTTAGGTTGTTCAATGGGGTTTATTTTGAAGAGTAAGTTTCCTGAAAAGATTGCAAAGATAGTTATGCAAGCTTTGGGATTAGCTGCTCTATTAATTGGTGCACAGATGGCTCTCAAAACTAACAATATTTTATTAGTAATCTTTTCCCTGGTAATTGGGGGAGTGATCGGTGAGATCGTGGGCATCGAAGAAGGTTTGGAAAGATTTGGAGAAAGAGTTAAGTTAAAATTTAAAAGCAATAATCCTTCTGATAGATTTGTAGAAGGATTTGTTACTGCCAGCCTGTTATATTGTGTGGGATCTATGGCAATAATGGGGGCGCTCAAAGAGGGATTAAGCGGTAATCCGGACATACTTTATGCTAAATCACTGATGGATGGCGTTACCTCTCTTGCTTTTACAGCTGCCATGGGAATAGGAGTACTGTTTTCGGTAATTCCGGTTTTTTTATATCAGGGAGGAATTACTCTGCTATCTCGATTAATTAAAGATTTTCTTTCCCCTGAGATGATAAACGAGATGACAGCGGTGGGGGGAATTTTGATATTAGGAATAAGCTTTGGATTATTAGAGATAAAAAAGATTAAAGTAGGAAATCTATTACCTGCTATTCTAATTGCCGCTTTTTGGGTGGCAATTTTTAGTTAACAAGATTTCCTAAAAGCGTGTTTTTTACCCTATTTTCGAAAAATTACACTCGGTAAATTTTTTCGTTGAATAATGGATTGTTTAGTTGTATAATTTACTCAATTACAGCAATCAATCGAATTAAATAATAACTATTAAATTTATAGTATTGGAGGTTGCACAAAATGCAAAAAAAGACTATTCAAGATATGAATAAAGATCAATTGGAAGGTAAAAGGGTTTTAGTCAGAGTTGATTTTAATGTTCCTCTAAACGAAAAATTGGAGATTACAGACGATACGAGAATAAAGGCAGCCCTTCCTACTATTCAATATTTAACTTCTCATCAGGCGAAAGTAGTGTTGATGAGCCATTTGGGTCGTCCTAAGGGGAAAGTTGTTGAAAAATTAAGATTAAACACGGTAGCTGAAAGATTGGGCAAATTGTTGAAGAAGGAAATTATAAAACTGAATGATTGTATTGGAGAAGAAGTAGAAAATGTTGTTTTAAAAAGTAAAAATGGTGAAATTATCTTATTGGAAAATTTAAGATTTCATCCGGAGGAAGAAAAAAATGATGACCAATTTGCAAAAAAATTAGCTAAATTAGCCGATCTTTTTGTGAATGATGCTTTTGGCACAGCGCATCGAGCTCATGCTTCTACAGTTGGTGTGGCCAGGATATTACCTTCTCGAGCAGGATTTTTAATGGCCAAAGAGATCGAAGTATTGAGCGATTTATTAGAAAATCCAGATAGACCTTTTGTAGTACTATTAGGCGGGGCAAAGGTGTCCGGAAAAATAGATGTTGTTCAGAACTTATTAAATATTGCTGACAAAATATTAATAGCTGGCGGAATGAGTTATACTTGTTATGCTGCCTTGGGGTACAAGGTAAGCAATTTGCTATTAGAAGACTATGACTTAGAAGTTATTAAAAAAATGTTAACGAAAGCGGAACAACAGGGAAATAAAATACTTTTACCAGTCGATTTAGAAGTAGCCCAAGAAGCCTCAGAAAAATCAGAGAGTAAGGTGGTAGAGGTAAAGGATGTACCTAAGGATGTAATAGGAGTGGACTTGGGAGATAAATCTCTTGCCATGTTTGAAGAAGAGATTAAAAAGGCCAAGACTGTATTTTGGAATGGTCCCGTGGGAATATTTGAAATTAAAAAATATGCTAAAGGCACCAATAGAATAGCCAAGCTATTGGCAGATATGCAGGGAAAAGCAGTAACTATCGTTGGTGGTGGAGATTCTATTGCTGCACTCGAAAACGCAGGATTAGCAGAGAAAATGACTCATATTTCTACCGGTGGAGGCGCTTCTTTGGAATTTTTAAGCGGAAAACAGCTTCCCGGCATAGAAGTTTTACCCTGATATTGATACAGGGGACGGTTCTCTGTATCATTTTAATTTCTTTTTCATTTGTTAGCTGAATGTATTATTGATACAGAGAACCGTCCCCTGTATCAATTTAATTTTGCTTAGCATTCGTTGCCAGTGAGTTCCCCTCCAGTAATATTTTTTGCAGGAAGGGCAATAAACAAACTTGTCTTGAGTTAAAAAAACATAAGAGGGTACATGAGCTTTTACTTCTTTTTTATCGATATCTATAGTGGGAGTGTTGCATAGAGAACAACGAGAAAAAATTTTTGAATATGGATCAATTTTTAATTTTAATCCCTTTATTATCCCCGCTAATTGTTCTTCCCATTGATCACCCTTTATAAACAAGAAATCACAGATGTCTCTTCTTTTGATTAGATTAGCATCTCTAGTGAGTAATATTCTGTTTTCTTGTCGTGCAATTAAGATGAGAGATAAATCATTATCAAAGGAAGGGTAAAGGGTATCGTAACCAAAGATACGCAACCATTTAGCTAATTTACCCAGCATTCTATCCGCTAAAAATTTTATTTCTTCTTTTTTTTCTTCAAGATTATTATTTATCATTATTTCTTATATTAAAGTTATACTTGGAATATTGAACTTTTTATAATTGATAGGTGAAGTTTTCATATTTTATTATAGCATGCTGCTAGTTAGTTAGCCAATCAAGATAGTGGTTTATATATTGTGTTTCTTAGCGCGTAAAAAAAAGCAGAAACCTGTAATCAGAAGACAAAATCAAGAAAAAATACTGATATATAGAATAAGATAACTGGTAAGTGATTTATTTGGTTAAGTAAAATCAATATAGATATTAGTTTACCAAATCAATGTTTAACTAATTACGCAAAAAGACTAGCAAACTGAATGACTGAATATTTAAATAAAATTGTCCTTATGATATATGAGAATCTCTTGACAATCAAGATGTTTCGCGGTATTATTTATATACCCCCACAGGGTATAAATTAATATAGGTAAAGTGTCCTTGTTATGAATGATTCATTCTTTAATCAATTGGAAAAAATAAAAATATTAAGTCGATTAAAAAGGATAGAAGGTCAGATCAGAGGTATTCAGGGAATGATTATTGAAGAAAGACCCTGTTCAGATATTATGATTCAAATGACCGCGGTTAAATCGGCTCTTAATCAGGCAAGTAAATTAATTTTGGAAAACCATGTAAACTCCTGCTTTGATTCATCTGTCTCTTCCGATGATATTTCTCAGGAGATGGTTGCCGAGGTAATGGACTTGATATTGAAATTTATAAAATAAGCAAACAATCATGTAAACTTTTTCTATTTTTCTTTTATTTGCTTTACTCGGTACATGATACTATAGACTTTATACTATATTGGATTTATTGACAAATATTTATATCATAAACTATAATCTAACCAGATTTAAATAAGTGGGTAATCATTTGGAATATGGGAGGAAAAATAAATAGAGATGTTATGCCAAATATGCAAGAAAAAAGAAGCTACCATATCCTTTGTGAAAATCGCCGGAGGACAAAAAACAGAGATACATTTATGTAAAGATTGCGCTTCTGCGTATGGTGATAAATTTTCCCTATTTCCTCTTCCCCAGTTTGGCATTAATGATTTATTAGCCGGATTATTAAATGCTATAGATCTTTATCACCAAGAGGAAGGAGTTACTCCGGATAAAAAAATAGAGTGTAGTAATTGCCATTTAACCTATGATCAGTTTAAACAATCTGGGAAATTAGGTTGTAGCGTATGTTATTATGATTTTAGAGAACAATTAACTCCTCTTTTAAGAAGGTTACACGGAAATAGTGAACATGTGGGGAAGATACCGCGGCAATCTAAGGATAGGTTGAATAAAATTAGAAAAATCAAACAACTTAGGAAGGAATTGCAGGAACTAGTATTAAAGGAAGAATACGAGAAGGCAGCAAAGACAAGAGATGAGATATTAAAGCTTGAAGGAGCGCTAAAGAAAAAGAATGCAAAATAAGAGTAAAAATATAATACTACAAAATCTAAAGGAATCTTCAGCCGAGTGGGTTAACGGACAAGGTCCCTTATCGAACATAGTGATAAGTTCGAGAATTAGATTGGCACGAAATGTAGAAGGAGTTCCTTTCTCACCGCGAGCAGAGAAAGCACAGTTAAAAAAAATCTTCGAGCTGAGTCAGCAGATGGTAGGAAAAGATTCTCTTTTCAAGAATTCTAAATTACTTTTATTAGATGAATTAACTCCCCTGGAAAATCAATTTTTAGTGGAAAAACACTTAATTAGCATTTATCATGCTCAGGAAAAACACTCTTACCGCGGATGCATTTTTAATCAAAAAGAGACCCTGAGTATCATGATCAATGAAGAAGACCATTTTCGAATTCAATATTTACTTTCAGGATTACAGTTAAAAAATATTTGGACACTTATTAATGAAATCGATGATGGAATTGAAAAAAATTTAACTTATGCCTTTAGCGAAAAAGAAGGATACTTAACTTCTTGTCCTACTAATGTGGGAACCGGGATGAGAGCTTCGATAATGTTACACTTGCCAGCTCTAGTAATGGTTAACGGTATCAATGATATACTAAAAGCCATTTCTAAAATAGGTTACGTAGTGAGAGGATTTTACGGCGAGGGCACTGAAGTAATGGGAAGTTTATTCCAGGTTTCCAACCAAATCACCCTTGGTCTTGCAGAAGAAGAAATTATTGATAATTTGGAAAAGGTAAATCAACAGATAATAAATAAAGAACAGAAAGCAAGGGAAGAGCTTTTATTAAATTCTAAAAATCAGTTGGAAGATCAGACTTATAGAGCTTATGGTATCTTAAGTAGCGCCCGTGTCATATCTTCGGCGGAAGCAATGGAGTTGCTATCTAAATTAAGGTTCGGAGTAGGATTAGGGATAATTCCTCATCCTAATTTAGGGATTTTAAATAAATTAATGTTATTGATACAACCAGCCTATTTACAAATGTTAGCTGGTAAAGATTTAGATCCACTAAACCGAGATTTACATAGAGCGCTATTAATTAGAGAAGAGATTAATAAGGAATAATCCGTGTGGGCTATAGCGAGTTGGATTATTTTCATAAATTATCTAAAAAAGGTATTTAAAATTATCGACTAAAATAGAAGGAAGTGCATTAAGAATGTTTAAAAGATATACCGAAAAAGCAAAAAGGGCTATCATGATAGCTCAAGAAGAAGCGATAAGGTTGAATCATGATTACATAGGGACTGAACATATTCTTATTGGTTTAATAAAAGAAGAGGAAGGGGTCGCCTCTCAGGTTTTAAGACAATTAGGAGCAAATATAGATAAAGTAGTAGAAGAAGTGGAACGGCTAATAGGAAAAGGTGAGTATCAGCAAGTAGGCGAGATTGCCTTTACTCCTCGCGCAAAAAAAATCTTAGAATTGGCTTCTCAAGAAGCAAGTCAATTAAAAAATAACTATATCGGCACCGAACACATTTTGTTAGGATTAATAAAGGAAGGAAACGGGGTAGCAGTTAGAATATTAGCAGACTTGGGTATTAATCTGGATAATGTATATTCTGAAATTATGAAAGTTTTAATGGAAGACGAGACTCAGGGCATTTCCTCTGCTCCAGGAAAAAAATCAACAAAAACCCCTGCTTTAGATGAATTTGGAAGAGATTTGATTAATCTAGCACGAGAGGATAAATTGGATCCGGTTATTGGCAGGAGCAGAGAAATTGAAAGAGTGATACAAATTTTAAGTAGAAGAAAGAAAAATAACCCCTGTATAATAGGGGAAGCTGGTGTTGGAAAAACGGCTATTGTAGAAGGTTTAGCCCAGAAGATAACCAATAATGATGTTCCGGAGATTTTAAAAGAGAAAAGAATTATCTGCCTTGACCTAGCTTTAATTGTTGCCGGGACTAAATACCGAGGTGAATTTGAGAAGAGATTAAAGAAAATTGTTAAAGAGGTTCAGGAATCAAACGATGTCATATTATTTATTGATGAAATACACACCTTGGTTGGAGCCGGAGCTGCTGAAGGAGCAATAGATGCTTCTAATATATTAAAACCTGCTTTAGCAAGGGGAGAACTTCAAGTTATTGGTGCAACTACTACCGATGAATACCGCAAATATATTGAAAAAGATGCCGCATTAGAGCGAAGATTTCAACCAATTTATATCTCCGAACCTTCGATAGAAGAGACTGTTATGATATTGCAAGGACTTAAGGACAAGTACGAAGCTCATCATAGCATAAAAATTACCGATCAAGCATTAGAGGCAGCAGCACATTTATCTGCTCGTTATGTATCGGGTAGATTTTTACCGGACAAAGCTATTGATTTGGTAGATGAAGCAGCTTCCAGAATTAAATTACAAAACACTATTTCTCCGCCTGACATGAAAGAAGCGGAAATGAAATTAAATAGAATAAGGAAGGAAAAGGAATCAGCAGTAAAATTACAAGAATTTGAAAAAGCAGCTCAATTAAGAGATAAGGAAAAAAAGTCGGAAGCTGAACTCCGAAAAATGAAAGAAAAATGGGAAACTAGAAAAATGGTTAGCAAAGTAGAAGTTACAGAGGAAGATATTGCGGATATTGTATCCAGCTGGACCGGGATTCCAATATTTTCTCTTAAAGAGGAAGAGGCGCAAAAACTACTTAGAATGGAGGAAGAATTACATAAAAGAATAGTAGGACAGGATGAAGCCATCATATCTATTTCTAAAGCTATAAGAAGAGCACGAGCAGGAATGAAAAGCCCTAAGCGTCCTATTGGTTCTTTTATTTTTTTAGGGCCTACTGGTGTCGGCAAAACAGAATTAGCTCGATCTTTAGCGGAATTTCTTTTTGGTGATGAAAATGCGCTGATCAGTTTAGATATGTCAGAATACATGGAAAAATTTGCTGTATCTCGTTTGGTTGGAGCTCCCCCCGGATACGTGGGGTATGAGGAGGGAGGCCAATTAACAGAGAAAGTTAGAAGAAAACCCTATTCGGTAATTCTATTGGACGAAATAGAGAAAGCACACCCCGAAGTTTTTAATATATTACTGCAAATATTTGAAGATGGCAGGCTAACTGATTCCCAGGGAAGATTAGTAGATTTTAAGAATACAGTTATTATTATGACTTCTAATGTTGGAGCTACCTTGATTAAAAAAGACGCCGCTTTGGGATTTCGGGGAACCAATGAACCCGAAGAGATCTCTTATAAAGAGATAAAAAATAGTGTAATGGGAGAGTTAAATAAAACTTTTAGACCGGAATTTTTAAATCGAATTGATGAGGTCATAGTCTTTAAATCTCTTACCAAGGAGGAAATTAAAAAAATTGCAAGTCTAATAATAGCTAATGAAGTAAGAAAATTATTAGAAGAGCGAAAGATTGATTTGAAAACAACCGAGAAAGTTAATGAATTGCTGACCAAAGAAGGTTATGATTCTAATTTTGGAGCCCGACCTTTACGGCGGACTATTGAAAAATTGATAGAAAATCCTATTTCTGAAAAATTGTTAGCCGGTGAGTTTAAAGAAGGGGACTGCATATTAATTAAGGTAAAGGATGGGAAAATAATATTTTCTGCCAAGAAAAAAATAAACTAATCAAGATAGAGGAAATAAAATGAGCAAAGAGGAAAGATCTATTTTTCGCTGCCAGCAATGTGGTTATGAATCTTCCAGGTGGTTAGGACGTTGCCCCGATTGTGGAGCATGGAATACTTTACTGGAAGAAATATTTAAAGAAGAGAAAAAATATTCTCTTCTTCCCGAAGAACATTCTATTCCTTTACCTATTAGTAAAATTAAGATAGAAGAAAGCAAATCGAGATATCAAACAAAAATTTCGGAGTTTGATAGAGTATTAGGTGGAGGGATTGTTCCTGGTTCCCTTATTTTAGTTGGAGGAGAACCGGGTATAGGAAAATCTACCCTTCTTTTACAGATAGCCAATGCTTTGAGTAGTCACTATGGAGTAATACTATATATTTCTGCAGAAGAGTCACTTTATCAGATTAAAATAAGGGCTGAAAGATTAGGTGTACTTGCTGAAAAACTTTTTTTAGTATCTGAAACTGATATAGAAACTATAGAAAAACATATAATTGAAATTAAACCAAAAGTAGTTATTGTAGATTCCATCCAGACTATTAATGATTACGAGATTAGTTCCTCCCCCGGAAGTATTAGTCAAGTAAGAGAGTGTACTGCTCAATTAACGCGTTTAGCTAAGAGCAAAGAAATATCTATTTTTATTATCGGACATGTTACCAAAGGAGGAATATTAGCAGGGCCTAAAGTTCTTGAGCATATTGTTGATACCGTTCTCTATCTGGAGGGCGAGCAATACAATATTTACCGAATACTTCGTTCCACCAAAAACCGATTTGGTTCTACCAACGAATTAGGCATATTTAAAATGGGGGAGAAAGGCCTGGAAGAAGTATTAAATCCTTCTGAATTACTTCTTTCAGAAAAACCTTCTCATGTTTCCGGTTCAGTAGTGGCAGCTACCTTTGAAGGCAGCAGGCCATTATTGGTAGAAATTCAAGCTTTAGTGAGTTATAGTAACCTGGGCATACCTCGAAGAATGGCTACGGGAGTAGATTATAATCGGATTTTACTTATTTTGGCAGTTCTCGAAAAACGATTGGGATATTCTTTGCATTCTCAAGATGTCCATGTCAATATTGCCGGTGGGATAAAAGTATTAGAACCTGCATTAGATTTGGCTATTATTATGGCTATAGCTTCAAGCTTTAAGGACGTACCGATCGATCAAGCTACGGTTTTTTTTGGAGAAGTAGGGCTGGCCGGAGAAGTAAGGATGGTAAATCAGGTAGAGAAACGAATACAGGAAGTATTTAAAATGGGTTTTAAAAGATGTATTATTCCCAAGGGCAATTTAAAGGGCTTAAACAATTTTTCATCAAAAAAAGGACTCGAGATTATTGGAGCAAAGACCGTCCAAGAAGCTATAAACCTTGCCATTAATTAGTTGTTAGTGAATAGTGAAATGTCGTTAGTATGTGTGGCATACAATTAGAGTTGGTTAATTAGTTGGTTATCTGGTTAAGAAATGGAAGAAAGAAGCTGAAATCATATCTCGTGAATTGCATTTCGTAAAGAAGCCTGTAGTCAGGAGCCAGGTTCAGAATAAATTAGTATTGCATATTATGTGAGGATAAGCAGGTAGACTGAACAAGAGAAAAGAACAGATATTACAGTTAAGTAAGTAGACCGGAAGATCAGGTGACTGGTACACTGGTAGCCAATTTAATCGGTCAATCGGAGCATTAGTGAATTGGTGAATTGGCTAATCGGTTAATTAAATAATTGGCTAACTAATTAAGTAAGATTATAAATGCCTAAAGTTGAAATTCTTTCGTCTTCTTTTTTAATTATTTTATCTAAATCTAAATTTAATATATTGCATATTGCGGTCGCATAAAAAAGACTTGAACCTAATTCTGTTTCAATAATTTCTTTACAACTATCACATAATGATCCTTCTATGTGAGTATCCATAAATTTATGCATTTCCATCAATTTTGCGCTAGAAGGAATGGTCTGCTTCTTTGCTTTAATTTGTATACAACCGCATTGGGTAACCGCTTTAGCAATTGCCCGGTTTACACGGGCATTAGATTCTTGATATTTAGTCATAAGGTCAAGGATACTCCGATGCTGTATTAAAAATTGGTCGACACTTTTTTGAAAAGTAATATTTCCATTTTCTTTGTTCATAAATAGTACCCCCGGAAAATATTTTACTATTAGATAAATGTCGAGATAATTTTAATGAAATTACCAAAGTACTTAATTAACTTTAGTTTATTATAC
>Ga0209206_10000257_pt1 | contig 10396 bp, 9 predicted proteins | sample ZodSprsou2mmetaG_FD_185478 | JGI IMG/M metagenome (GOLD analysis project Ga0209206, IMG submission 185478) | Hot spring sediment microbial communities from Zodletone spring, Oklahoma to study Microbial Dark Matter (Phase II) - Zodletone Spring... ...
CCTTCACGGTTCATCGGAACGACTTCGACAAGGCCCTCGATCTGATGCGTGCCACCGCCGAGGAGCTCGGTGCGCGCGAGGTTTCCGGTAACCACAACATCGTCAAGATCTCGCTGGTGGGCGTGGGCATGCGCTCGCACGCCGGCATCGCCTCGAAGATGTTCCGGGTGCTGGCCGAAGAGAAGATCAACATCCGCATGATCGCCACCTCCGAGATCAAGATCTCGGTCGTGATCGACGACAAGTACCTCGAGCTGGCCGTGCGCGCCCTGCACGATGCCTTCGAACTGGACACCCCCGAGGTATCCCTGAGCTGATCGCCTGTTTAGCGACTACTATCCAGCAAGGCCCCCAACGGAGAACGACGGGGGCGCCAAACACAGAGGCTGACCCGATATGTTGATTTTGACTCGCCGCATTGGTGAGGTGCTGCGCATCGGCGACGACGTCGCCATCACGGTGCTCGGCATCAAGGGAAACCAGGTCCGGATCGGTATTGATGCGCCCAAGGATGTCGCCGTGCATCGCGAGGAGATCTATCAGCGCATCAAGAGCGAGACCGACGAAGGTCAAGAGGGTGGCACCTCGAGCTGAGCGATTCGACACCGCTCGGGTGTCGGACCGGACGGCCGTGAGGGGGCGGGAACCCGCGGCAGCGCGCCTGCGCGAAAGGCCGCAGAACACGCCGCCGATGGGCCCTGCCGGGCGTTGATTCTTGCTCGTAAAGCCGCTACCATGCGGCGCTCTTGATTGGAGAGGTGGCCGAGTGGCTGAAGGCGCTCCCCTGCTAAGGGAGTAAGGGGTTTATAGCCCCTTCGAGGGTTCGAATCCCTCTCTCTCCGCCATAAACGAAAAAGCCCCGCTGGTTCGCCGGCGGGGCTTTTTGCCGTACGCGGCTCGAGACGGCAGATGGGTCATTGTTGGCTTGCCGCGCGATCGCCGTGACGATGGTGGCGCGGAGAGCCGCCGTACTGGACCAGTCACGGAGTCGCGTCGCTCGGCTCGGTCGGAGGGTGGTCGAGAGCGCGTGTGGTGCCGGTCGACCGGCGGTCGCGGATCGCCCGGTCGCGCCCGGCGCGTTTTGCCAGGTATAAGGAGCGGTCGGCCGAGGCGATCAGGTCGGTGAGCGTCTGGTCAGGGGTGTCGCGGATGGCAAGGCCCGCACTTGCCGTGATGCGTTCGTTTTCCAGCGGCGTTCCCCAGCTCGTGTCGGCCAGCGTGTCACGCAGTCGCTCGACCAGGGCGAGGGGCTCATCCTCCCGCGTGACGGCCAGCCCGAGGAGGAATTCCTCGCCACCCCAGCGCATGGCGATCGCTCCACCGGGCAGATCGTGGCGGATGATCTCGCCGAGGCGCTGTAGTACCCGGTCGCCCACCAGGTGGCCAAAGCGGTCGTTGATGCGCTTGAAGCGGTCGAGATCGATCGCCACGATCGCCACGCGGCGCTCGTTCTCGCTCGGGTGGCGACGGAACAGCTCGTCAAGCAGCTCCATGCCTCGCCGTCGATTGAACAGGCCTGTCAGTGCGTCGTGGTCAGCCTCGCGTTGCAGCCGCAGTTCCACTGCCTTCGAATCGGTTTCATCGTGCACCAGGCCACAGACGCGTCGTGGCTGACCGTCGACGTCCCATTCCACCACGGCGCCCCTGTCGTGTACCCAGAGGTAATGGCCGTTGCGGTTGCGCAGGCGATAGACCGCCTCGAACTGGTGACGCTCGCCACGCAGATGGTCTTCGAGCGTGGTCATCACCACCGGCAGATCGTCCGGGTGGACGTTGTTCTTCCAGGTCTCGATGACCTCCGGCATTTCCTCCGGGCCGTAGCCCAGCAGACTGTGCAGACGGGGGCTGAAGACCAGCCGACCCTCGGCGGGGTACCAGTCCCAGACGCCGTCGGCCAGATCGTGCAGTATCTGCCAGCGTTTCGTCGTCACGGCGTGCGGCTCGGTCATGCCGGGCCGTCGGCGGATGTCGCGCGCGACCGAGACGAAGCGTTCTTTGCCGTCCAGGGTGGCGACGGTGGTCATCACCTCGACCGGCAACTCGCTGCCGTCCGCGCGTCGGTGGGCGCCAATAAACCGGTAGGGCGAGTTCTGTCGGATCGCCTCGGCGATTTCAGACCAGGCGGGCATGCCGTGGATGGCGGTCTGCAAGGAGAGCACCGAGTGGGCAAGCACCGATTCCCGGTCGAGGAGCAGATCCTCGTGGGCCGCCCGGTTGCAGTCGACGATCCGCGACGTTGCCGGGTCGATCACGTAGACCGCATCCGGCAGGGCGTGCAGCAAGGAGGTGCTCGGGTCGTCCATGACAAGTGGGAATGCCGATTATGAGTATCCCGTCATTCTTGCAGGTCGAACGACAAATCCCAACGGTTTCAACGCACCTCGGCCAGTAGCTGGCGGATCATGCCATCGGCACGATTGGCGTAACCGCCGCCGAACAGGTTGAAGTGGTTGAGGACGTGGTAGAGGTTGTAGAGCGTTTTGCGCGTGCGATAGCCAGCATCCAGCGGCAGGTGGGCCTGGTAGGCCTGGTAGAAACCCGGCGCGAACCCGCCGAACAACTCGGTCATGGCGATCTCGGCTTCGCGGTCGGCCCGGTAGGTGGCCGGGTCGAACAGCACCGGGGTACCGTCGGTCAGCGCGCCGTGGTTCGCCCCCCACATGTCGCCGTGGATCAGGGCGGGATAGGGGTGGTAGTCGCTGAAGAAGGCGGGCAGGGCGTCGATCAGTTTGCGGCCGGCATCGATGCTGCGCCCCGAAAGGCCGCGTTCGGCGGCCCAGTCGAGCTGCGGGGCGAGACGTCGCTGGCCGTAGAAGCGCGCCCAGTCATCGTCTTCCCCGCCCAGCTGCGGCATCGCGCCGATGAAGTTGTCCTCGTGCCAACCGAAGGCGGCTTGCGGCTCGGCGTGCAGTTCGGCCATCGCCTCGCCCAGCGCGGCGTCGTCCACCGGGCCGAGGTCGAGCCATTCCAGCAGCAGGTAGGCGGTGCCGTCGACGCTCCCCGCGGCGACCACCTGCGGGGTGCGGATGCGCGTCCCCAAGGCCTCGATCCCGCGCCCCTCGGCGGGGAACATGCCGTCGCCGCGGTCCGGGTGGGTCTTGAGAAACAGCGGGCCCGCAGTCGTTTCGAGCCGGGCGGCGTCGGCGATGCAGCCGCCACCGATCCCGCGCTGGTCGGTCAGCTCGAGCGCGCCTACCTCGGCCAGGCGCTCGGTCAGCGCGTTCTCGGGTGCCTCGCCGCGCCGGATCTGCGCAAGGGCGTCGTCAAGGAAGGTCTGATACGTGGTTGGGGCAGCCATGGCGGTTGTAGAGAGCCTCCTGTGTTGCCTCGATCCATTCCTGGGTGGCGTCGTTGATCTCTGCGGCCGTTCGGCCCTCGGTCTCGATCGGCGGGCCGAAGACCACATGAATGGTGCCCGGGCGCATGCGAAAGCCCTTCTTGGGCCACAGGCAACCCGAGTCGACCGCCATGGGGATGACACGGGCACGGCTACGCTCGGCGAGCATCGCCCCGCCGATGCGGTAGTTGGGGCGCATGCCGGGCAGCCGACGGGTGCCCTCGGGGAAGAGCACCACGTCGCGGCCGTCGGCCAGTGCCGCCGATCCCTGGCGCAGGATTTCGGCCAGCGCCTTGCGCCCGGCGCTGCGGTCGATCGCGACCGGCTCGATAGCCTTGAGCCCCTGGCCGAATACCGGGATGCGCAGGAGTTCGCGCTTGAGCACGAACGCCGGGAACCGCAGCGTGCGAGGCAGGAACATGGTCTCCCACATCGACTGGTGCTTGGCCAGCACCAGGTTGCCCCCATTCGGATCGAGGTGTTCGAGCCCCTCGACCTCGTGGCGGATGCCGGTGATCACGCGTGCGAGCCACAGGATCGAGCGACCGAACGAGAACAGCAGGCGATAGCGCCGCTCGAAGGGCAGAAAGCGCCCGGCGAGCAGGATCGGCGTGTGCGCGAGCAACGAGAGGGTCGCTGCCACGGCAAACAGGGCCGTCCGTAGCCAGGTGAGCATTGCCGACGCCTTACGCCTGCAACTGCGAGACGTCGGCGATGGCGAGGAACAGCGCGTTGATGCGCGCCAGCAGCGCGAGGCGATTGTCGCGCAGGGCCGTGTCGTCGGCCATCACCATCACCGAATCGAAGAACGCGTCGACCGGCTCGCGCAGCGCGGCCAGCCGGGTCAACGCCTCGGTGTAGTCGCCCTCGGCGATCATTGCCTCGATGCGCGGGCCGATCGCGTCGACCGCCTCCCACAGGCGTTGCTCGGCCGGCTCGACCAGGCGGGCCTCATCGACCGATTCCGGCACCGGGCCGTCGTGCTTCTTGAGGATATTGCCGATGCGCTTGTTGGCCGCGGCCAGTGCCTCGGCCTCGGGCAGCTCGATGAAGGCGTTGACCGCCCGCATGCGCTGCTCGAAGTCCAGCGGCCGGCGGGTGCCGGTCATGGAGACGGCCTGGAAGACGTCACTGCGGATGCCGCGGTCGAGGCTGTAGCGATGCTGACGCTCGGTGACGAACTCGAACACGCCCGTGACGTGCTCGCGCGCCTCGGGCACCTTGTCGGCGACCCCGTCGGCCGCCAGTTCGAGTAGCTCGACCAGGTCGAGGTCCAGCTCCTGTTCGACCAGGATGCGCAGCACGCCCAGCGCGGCGCGGCGCAGGGCGAACGGATCCTTGGCGCCGGTGGGCGCCTGGCCGATGGCGAAGATGCCCATCAGCGTGTCGAGCCGGTCGGCCAGCGCCACGGCCTGGGCAACCCCGCCGCGCGGCAGGTCGTCACCGGCACGGCGCGGGCGATAGTGATCGTCCAGCGCCACCGCGACGTCCTCGGGCATGCCCTCGTGACGGGCGAGGTAATAGCCAATGGTGCCTTGCAGGCCGGCGAACTCGCCCACCATTTGCGTCTGCAGGTCGCACTTGGAAAGTCGCGCCACCCGGCGGGCGGCCTGCGGGTCGGCCTCGATCTGCCGGGCGATGGCCTCGGCCAGTTGCTCTAAGCGCCGCACCTTGTCGAACACGCTGCCCAGGCGCTTCTGGAACACCAGATGATTGAGCGACTCGAGGTGCGATTCCAGCGAGGTCTTGAGGTCGCCTTCCCAGAAGAACATCGCATCGGCGAAGCGCGGGCGGATGACACGCTCGTTGCCGTGGCGCACCGCCTCGATATCGCGGCTCTCGATGTTCGCCACGGTGATGAACCAGGGCATCAGCGCGCCGTGCGCATCCAGGACGGGGAAGTACTTCTGGTCGTCCTGCATGGTGTACATCAGCGCCTCGTGCGGCACGTCGAGGAAACGCGCCTCGAACTCGCCGGCGACGGCCACCGGCCACTCGACCAGGGCGGTCACCTCGTCCAGCAGGCCAGACTCGATATGGGCGCGCCCGCCGATCTCGTCGGCCTTGGCCTTCACCTGCGACTCGATGTGCGCCCGGCGCTCGGCGAAGTCGGCCAGCACGAAACCGTGCTTTTGCAGGGTGGCGGCGTAGTCGGCCGGGGCGGCGACGGTCAGCGCGTCCGGGTGGTGGAAGCGGTGACCAAAGGTCTGGTTGCCGGCGGCCTGATTGAACAGGGTCATGTCGACCACCTGATCACCATGCAGGGCGAGTACCCAGTGGACCGGGCGAATGAACTCGGCGCGGGACGACCCCCAGCGCATGCGCTTCGGGGTGGGCAGCTTGTCCAGCGCGCGCTCGACGATGGCGGGCAGCAGGTCGGCGGCGTTCTGGCCCGGCTCGGTGTAGCGGTGGACCAGCCATTCGCCCTTGTCGGTCTTCATGGTCTCGAGCTGGTCGGGCGACACGCCGCAGCCGGTGGCGAAGCCGGTCAGGGCCTTGGTCGGGTTGCCCTCACTGTCATAGGCGGCCTTGATGGCCGGGCCGCGGCGCTCGACCGGCTTGGGCTCGGTCGAGCGGGCGAAATCGTCGACCAGCACGGCCAGGCGGCGCGGCGCGGCAAAGGCCGTGAGCTTGCCGTGGGCCAGGCCCGCCTCGTCCAGCCCGGCGCGGATCTCGTCTTCGAGCGCGTCGCGCAGGGTGGTGAGCGCCTTGGGCGGGAGTTCCTCGGTGCCCAGCTCGAAAAGAAAGTCCGCCGTGTCAGTCATGAAAGTCCGTACCTGTTGGCAATACGTAGTCGTTGTCGCGCGGCGCGGGGCGTCCGTGCCGGATCAGTGGCTGGCGTTTTTGGCCATGGGGAAGCCCAGCGCCTCGCGGGCGGCGAAGTAGCGCTCGGCGACGCTGCGGGCCATGGTGCGCACCCGCAGGATGAAACGCTGGCGCTCGGTCACCGAGATGGCACGGCGCGCGTCGAGCAGGTTGAAGGCATGCGAGGCCTTGAGCACCTGCTCGTAGGCCGGCAACGGCAGGTCGGCCTCCACCAGGCGCAGGCACTCGCCTTCCGCGTGGTCGAAGTGCTGGAACAGGAATGCCGTGTCCGCCTGCTCGAAGTTGTAGGTCGACTGCTCCACCTCGTTCTGGTGGTAGACATCGCCGTAGGTAATCACCCCGGCATCCGAGCGCGACCAGACCAGGTCATAGACGTTCTCCACGCCTTGCAGGTACATCGCCAGGCGCTCGAGCCCGTAGGTGATCTCGCCGGAGACCGGATCGCAATTCAGCCCGCCGACCTGCTGGAAGTAGGTGAACTGCGTCACCTCCATGCCGTTGAGCCAGACCTCCCAGCCCAGGCCCCAGGCGCCCAGCGTCGGCGACTCCCAGTTGTCCTCGACGAAGCGGATGTCGTGGGTCAGCGGGTCAAAGCCCAGCCGGGTCAGGGACTCGAGGTACAGGTCCTGGATATTGTCCGGCGAGGGCTTCAACAGCACCTGGAACTGGTAGTAATGCTGCAGTCGGTTGGGATTGTCGCCGTAGCGGCCGTCGGTCGGCCGGCGCGAGGGCTGCACGTAGGCCGCGCGCCACGGCTCCGGGCCGATCGAGCGCAGGAAGGTGGCCGGATGGAACGTGCCGGCGCCGACCTCGATGTCCAGCGGCTGGAGCACCGCGCAACCCTGCTCGGCCCAGAAGCTCTGCAAGGCCAGGATCAGGCCCTGGAAGGTCGACAGATCGAAGCGCGTTTCGATGGAAGGCTGACTCATGAGAATTCTTGTGTGGATCGTGTCTGGACGCGGTCCCGAAGGGGACCAAACGCAAAGCGGCCATAGTATACCGATGGGCGCGTGCTCTGCACGGGGTGGACAGGTTGTCCCGCTGACTCACGGGCATTCTCCTCGCCTCTTTTCTTGGACAAGCAAGAAAAGGGGGGCGTCCGCCGGGTAACGGCCTGGCTCAGGTCGCCAAACGTTCATCGGCGGGCGAAACGTTTCGCTGCGGCCTATAAGACCGGAGAAGGTAAGGAGCTGCCCCTTTTCCTGCGCGATGCCATTTTATGAAAAAACGCTTCATCTACATGCTGTTGTTCCTGGTTCCGGGCCTGTTCGTTTCCCTGTTGATCACCGTTGCGGTGCTAGGCGTCGCGTACGGTGCCCTCTGGCTCTTCGTCTTTGGCGACAGTACTTGGCCGACATGGCCAGAGCAGGTGCTGTCGGGGCTGATGCCGACGATGTTTTTCGGCCTTTGGGTGATCGCGATGGTGGGAGGTTACGCCGTCGGAAAGAGGCTCGAAGCGACACCGGGTTTTGACGTCAGGCACGTTTGGTTATCGCTGGCAGCCACATTGCTGCCAATTGGAATCGCGTTGCTGCATCAGTTGAGCATCGGTAATCTCGGACCGAAATCGGATAGCGAGCGGTGCAGTGAGTATTGCAGCGAGCATGGATACCAGTCTAGCGGGATGCCGGCTCGGCAGTCTGGCGAGCAGACTTGCATTTGTCACGGATCGTTTGGTGAGGCCGAGATTACTGTGCCGATTGTCGAGCTTCCGCCATAGGATTCCTTCGCCGGCAAAGATAAAGGGTTCTGACCCCTTTTCTCAGAAAGTTGGCTGGGGCGGGCTGTTATGCTGCGGCTAGGTCGTCCCGTTATAGTTATGCGTGAGGGCATATAGATGGTATCGATTGTTGACGGCATCGTTATCGGCGCAGCTGGTGGTGCAATTGCGGGGCTTACTGTCTGGCTTGTTCAACATGCACATGACAGGGTTGTCGAGCAACGAGAAAGGGAAAGAGTTTATGGGTGGCTCAGGGATAACACTAGTGATGAAGGTGGGAGCAATTTTAGGTCTACCAGGGCTATTGCAAGCCATAACAATTTAACCATGGACCGAGTTCGCTACTTAGCAAGTGTCGACGAGCGAATATTCATGAGCACCGGCAACAATGAAGATATGTGGAGTATTTATGAAAAGGGGACCACGAGCGAGGGCGGGGTGTGGTGATCTTACTTAGTTCGCATAACAAATTGCTGCACGCGGATAAATCACTCGCTGCGCTCGTCGATAATTGGTGTCAGGGTAAAATTAAATACTCTGATGATTGAACCCCTCCAAGGATGGAGGTTTGAACATGGCAAGATTGCCCAGGATCTGTCTGCCCGATGTGCCTCAGCACATCATCCAGCGCGGCAACAACCGGCAGGCCTGCTTCGCTGGTGTAGAAGATTTCGCCGCTTATGCTGGGTGGCTGGGTGAATACGCGCGAAAGTACGAGGTCGCGATCCATGCGTGCGTAATTTTACCCTGACCCCAATTAGTCCTCAGGAAGAGCATGCGAATAGGAAGCTTTATTTTCATTGTGATTGGACTTTTGGGGCTGTTTTCAGCTTCCTGGGGTTTTCTGGAGCCTCCCTTCCTTATCAGGATGCAACACCGGAATTGTTGGAGCAGCAATCCGCTAGCATTCGGTTTTGGGGAGGTTCGATGCTGGCACACGTTTTTCTTGTTATTGTTGGCGGGTGGGGTTTGTGGCGGACACGCCGCAGGAAATAGTTGTCAGGTCACGGCGGATCGATCGGCCTTCTGCGAAACCAATTTGGCGGTCACGTGCTCTCTCCTTCGTCGCCCCACCGGCAGTTGGGGGCGGGTGCATCAGACAGAGTCGTACTGGCCACCCAGGGCAAAGAGGCAGATGGATGTGTCGTCGAACCGGTATATGTTCCGGTCCCGCCGGGACAGGCGTCTGGACCAGAGACCGGTGAGGTTGTGTCGCCGGGGGTCGGGTTTGCCGGTGCCCATTGCGGGGGCGTCGCTGCGGATGAGTTCTCGGATGATCTTTCTGGCGGCATCGTGCGGGTTGCGATCTTTTTGATGCATGGCCTCAAACGCCTCTCAGGTTCTGCGCTCAAATACCAGTGCTCGCATCCGTCTGCTCTGGAGTCGGTGCGTATCCCTGGCGCATCGCGAGACAGTTGCGGACCTCGGCTTTCGCCAACACCCGGTAGCTGCGCGCCATTCGTCACCCGTGCTACCGATCCCCGCCAGACCCATGCCGGAGTGCCAAACATCCCAGGGGCATTCGTGAAGCCATCGTCCGCACCGTCGACCGTCATGATCTGAGCCGCGAGCAGACGTGCGCGGTCACGCACCAGGTCATGGTCGGCGAGGCTACTCGGTTGCAGCGCCGGTCCGATGATCGCACTGCGGATGAAGGGCGAGATCGGCGACGCGAGGGATTGAAGGTTCTTGGCTCCTCTGCTTTGCGCCGTTTTTTGTCACCGGTGATGGTTGGCGGTATGTGGATGCCGCCCCCAGGGAAATAAGATGCCTCGTATCCCAATCCTTGTCATTGCAGTTTTCTTCCTGGCGGGCGGGGTTGGGCATCTTGTGTTCACGGAATTTTTTATCCTGGCGATGCCTGACTACCTGTCACACCATAAGGAACTCGTTCTTGTCAGTGGTGCTTTTGAGTTACTTGGTGCCGTCGGCGTGTTGATTCCTCAAACACGACTTTGGGCGGGGTATGGGTTGATCGCATTAATCATTGCAGTTTATCCCGCTAATGTTCATATGGCGTTGCACCCAGAAGCGTACGCGGAGATGTCGGCGTGGCTTTTGTATATGCGACTGCCTTTCCAGTTTTTGTTTGTTTGGTTTGTCTGGTGGGCGATCGCGCCAGAGCGTGCGAGGATGTCGAATACCAGACAGGAGTATTAGGTTTTTACAAACGCTTTAATGCGTATTGATGCCTAAGTGTTCCGATCCCGGAATACGACCTTGACTCCGTGTTGGCCGACTGATGGAACCAGGGTCTTGCTGGAGCGGCGGATCTCGGCTATCTCCGATAGAGAGCCGATACACATTGGCTGGCATCTTGCCACCACCAAGCCGAAGGCCCGTGGCATCTCGTGTCCGGTGCCGGCCAGACCGACCACATCGGCCTTATCCGAAACGACCTGGGTATTCACCTGAACTTTCCCTTGTCGCGCCAGGTTGTCGCCTCAGGTGATTTATCCCCGTGGTCGCCCTGTCGAGCAAATGGGGTGGAGTGCTCGAGCCGTATTCACCAG
>Ga0209206_10000258_pt1 | contig 10389 bp, 10 predicted proteins | sample ZodSprsou2mmetaG_FD_185478 | JGI IMG/M metagenome (GOLD analysis project Ga0209206, IMG submission 185478) | Hot spring sediment microbial communities from Zodletone spring, Oklahoma to study Microbial Dark Matter (Phase II) - Zodletone Spring... ...
TCTGTTAATAGAATGTGATTTTACATTGAAAATCGAAATTACCAAAAATTCTGACCTGTAATTAAAAACAGTTTAAACCGGATAATATCATCATAGGAAAATTTATTTATATATTTCTTTGTTTTATATAATATAAATGTTGTTGATAAAATGAATATCGGAGAAAAAGGATACATTGACGCAGATGTTGATCCATCCCTGGATATGGTTTCAGAGATTGCAAAAATGAGAAAGGAAAAGAACGCCATCATCCTTTCACATTATTATCAGGAAGGAGAAATCCAGGACATTGCGGACTATGTGGGGGACAGCCTCGGATTATCAAGGCAGGCTGCGGCCACAGATGCGGATATCATCGTCTTTGCAGGGGTTCATTTCATGGCGGAGACAGCAAAGATCCTTGCCCCTGAGAAAAAGGTGCTGATCCCCGACCTGTCTGCAGGATGTTCCCTGGCCGAATCCTGTCCGCCTGATCAGTTCCGGGAATTCATCGGGCAATATCCGGAACATACGGTCATCACCTATGTGAACACGACGGCCGAGATCAAAGCAATGACCGACATCGCCTGTACATCGGGAAATGCTCTGGAGATTGTCAGAAGCCTTCCCGAGGGAGAAAAGATTATTTTTGCACCCGACAGGAACCTGGGAAATTATATCCAGCGTATGACGGGCCGGGAGATGGTTATATGGGACGGGGCCTGTCATGTACACGAGGAATTCAGCCTGGAAAGAATGCTTGAACTGAAGATGGAACATCCTGATGCAAAGATCATTGCCCATCCGGAATGTGAGAAGCCTGTTTTGATCGCGGCCGATTATGTGGGTTCAACGAGCCAGCTGCTGAAGTTTGTCGTGCAGGATGAATCGAACAAGTATATCGTGGCCACCGAATCAGGCATCCTTCACCAGATGAGGAAAGAGAATCCGGAGAAGACGTTTATTCCGGCACCACCCGAAGATTCCACCTGCGCATGCAGTAACTGCAGGTTCATGAAACTGATAACCATGAAAAAGATTTATAATACTTTGAAGTATGAGCTGCCTGAGATAACTTTAGATGCTGAAATCATGCGGAAAGCCAGGAAACCGATCATAAGGATGCTGGAAATATCTGAAAAATTAAAACTATAGTGAGGAACAGAGGGATCGTTTTATTGCTGTTGATTGCTTTGAATGCAGGGGGACAGGAACAGGCGGTTCAAAACGGATTCGTGCAGTTTTTCTATCCCAACGGACAGGTTTCCAGTGAAGGGATCATGAGGAATGGAAAACCTGACGGATACTGGCGGACATACTATGTCACCGGTATCATCAAATCGGAAGGAAAAAGAACGAATTTCCTGCTCGACAGCACCTGGAATTTTTATAACCAGGCAGGCGAGCTTGTCCAGCGGATCGATTATGCGCTGGGTGAGAAAAGTGGTTATTCGGTAACATACAGTTATGATAATCCGTTAAGACCGGGCAGGGCAACGGTGATCGAAAAAGAACTTTATGTGAACGGAAGGAGGGAAGGAAATTCCTATTACTACTATCCGACGGGTGAACTGAAGCAGATCGTTTACTATAAAAACGGAAAAAAACACGGACTGGCCAGGGAATATTCCAGGGACAGTACCCTGATTACGGTAATGGATTATAATGAAAACTACCTGGTGAACAGGGAAAGGATCAACCGCAGGGATTCACAGGGAAGAAAGCAGGGAACATTCAGGGAATACGACAGCAGCGGCAGGATCAAAAAAGAGGAAAACTATCTGGATGATCAGCTGCACGGGTATTACAGGGAGTATGACGGAGATGGTGAATTGGTGGTGGCGATGAGGTATGAGAGGGGAAAGATCGTGGAGGAGATCGATGAAGATATCCGTGAGCTGCTGGATATGAAAAATACTTATGACGAGCAGGGAAGGCTTGTGTTTCAGGGAGGATACCGGGAGGGAGTACCCGTGGGGATTCACAGGTTCTATGACACCACCGGAACCGTAGTCAATGCTTATCTGTACAATGAAAACGGTCAGAAGATATCGGAAGGGATCATCGATATACAGGGAAACAGGACGGGTGCCTGGACCGACTTTTACAATACGGGAGAGATAAGGGCGAAGGGTGCCTATCTGAATAACCAGCGTTCCGGAACATGGACGTATTATTACCGGTCGGGAGGCATCGAACAGAAAGGGAGGTTTGAAAGGGGCAGGTTTCACGGAGACTGGACCTGGTACTACCCAAACGGGAACGTCTGGAGGGAGGAGCGGTATCTGAACGGCCGGGAAGATGGTGAGTTTGTAGAATATGACCAGGGGGGCAATATTCTTTCAAAAGGCCAGTATATCAACGGGGAAAAGGACGGTGAATGGCTCTACCAGGTGGGTGACCATACAGAAAGAGGCAGCTATATCATCGGGCTCAGGGAAGGAGAGTGGAAGTATTATTACAGTGACGGAACCCTTCAGTATGAAGGATATTATTCACGGGGGAATCCGGATAAGAAACACAAATATTATTATCCTTCGGGCGCGTTGAAGGAAGAACAGTATTATGAAATGGGGATACGGGAAAAGAACTGGAAGAAATATGATGAGGAAGGAAACCTGGTAATGACCATCACATACAGGAACAATGTGGAGCAAAGAATCAACGGGGTAAGGATCAGGCTGCCGGAAAGCGATGTCACGTTGATCCGTTAAACAGGAGCTATGATCGAAGATTTTGAGTTCAGGGAAAAGCAGTTATCGGATCGTGATCTGGAGATGGATGCCAAACTCCGGCCACAGAGGTTTCAGGATTTCGAGGGACAGAAAAAAATCGTGGCGAACCTGAAGGTTTTTGTGGAAGCAGCAAAACTGAGGGATGAGGCGCTTGATCATGTATTGTTGCACGGACCGCCTGGACTGGGAAAGACCACACTGGCCTACATCATAGCAAATGAGATGGATGTGGGGATCAAGATCTCATCGGGACCGGTGCTGGATAAGCCCGGAGACCTGGCGGGATTGCTGACGGGACTGGAGGAGGGGGATGTTCTGTTTATCGATGAGATCCACAGGCTTTCACCGGTTGTGGAAGAATACCTCTATTCAGCCATGGAGGACTACACCATTGATATCATGATTGATAAGGGGCCCTCTGCACGATCGGTGCAGCTATCCCTGCAACCTTTTACACTCATCGGCGCAACCACCCGGTCGGGTTTGCTGACGGGTCCACTCAGGGCAAGGTTCGGGATCACCTCCCTGCTGGAGTATTATGATGCGGACATCCTGACAGGGATTGTAAAACGGTCGGCAAAGATTCTGAGAGTGGGTATCGACGACAATGCTGCAGAAGAGATTGCATCAAGGAGCAGGGGTACCCCCAGGATCGCCAACGCACTTTTGAGAAGGATCAGGGATTTTGCACAGGTCAAAGGGGACGGGAACATCGATATGAAAATCACCGGATATGGTCTGGAGTCCCTGAATATAGACCGTTCCGGACTGGACGAGATGGACAACAAGATCCTGACCACCATCATCGAAAAATTTCAGGGCGGACCTGTCGGTCTGAACACCATTGCCACTGCGGTGGGCGAAGAGGCCGGCACCATTGAGGAGGTGTATGAGCCGTTTCTGATCAAAGAGGGATATATCAAAAGAACACCCAGGGGGAGGGAAGTGACCCGGATCGCGTATGAGCACCTGGGGAAATATAGAAATGACCAGAATTTATTGTTTTGATATTTTGTATATATTTGTGTGATACGGAAACGGACACCCTGAAATAAAAGAACGGATGAAAGAATTATTAAAAAACGCAGGCCTTATCGTCATACTCATCGGAGTGATCATTCTGGGATATGTGGTCTTTACCGAGGTTCAGACCAACGCCAAGCTGGCCATCAGTGCGATCCTTGTGGTGGGAGGGCTGCTGCTTCACATTTTGCTTAATAAATATGTGAATTGATCGTTGCTAAATATTTGCAATCAGCTTCAATCCTGGCTCGTCCAGGATTTTTATTTTCCTCCCGTTCAGTGCAATCAGGTGGTCGTTTTTGAATTCAGAGAGAAGCCTGATAATTGATTCTGTGGCGGTGCCCACGATATTTGACAGTTCCTCCCTGGTGAGGGAGATCTTCAGCACCCCGGTTTCATCCGTTCCGAACTCATCCTTCAGGTGAAGCAGTATTTCCGCCAGGCGCTCCCTGACCGTCTTCTGGGCAATGTCCGTAATGTATGAATTGGCTTCACCAAGCTCTTTGCAGGTAAGCTTCATCAGTTCAAAGGCGAAATCTCCGTTGGTTTTGATGAGTGTCATCAGAGTCCCGGGGGGGATATGACAGACAATGCAGTCTTCAAGAACCTCGGTGGATGTACAGGCGGGTTCATTGCTGATCACAGACCTGTAACCGATGATATCGCCGGATTTGGCGAAACGAATAATCTGTTCCTTTCCGTCGAAACCGGTTTTGAAAACCTTGATGATCCCCTTCTGCACACAGAAAAACCCCTTCATTCTGTTTCCTTCCCGGTAAATGATTGAACCTCTTTTGTAGGTTTCTGTTATCTTGTGGAGTGAAATATGGTTGCGTTCTTCATGATTGAGGTGCCGGAACAGGGGATGGGTTCTGCTGATACAGGATTCACAGGAAGGCTGGTCAATCATTTCACCCATTTGATTACTTTTGAAATGCAAAATTAAACAATTCTGAACAAACAGGTTAATAATTGTAACGATGAAAGAAAATGTCAGGGTAGATTGGCTGAGCGACCTCGCATTCGAAGTACAGGTGGACGGACACAAATTGTATATTGACAGCCTTCCGGAACACGGGGGAAAAAATACAGGCCCAAGGCCGAAACAGCTGATGATGGTTGCTCTAGCTGGCTGTACGGCCATGGATGTGGCTTCCATCCTGAAGAAGATGCGTGAGGCGGTGGATTCTTTTACTGTGGAGGTGGAAGGGGAACTGTCGGAAGAACACCCGAAGAAATATACGGGGATGAAGGTGATTTACCGGCTGAAGGGAAAAGAACTGTCGCGGAAGAATGTGGAAAAGGCGGTCGAACTCTCCACCACAAAATATTGCGGAGTTACAGCCAATTACGAAAAAGCGTTTCAGGTCAGCCACGAAATCATCATAGAAGAATAAAAACCACAAGAAGCGGATCAGTATGCGGAACAGAACTGCTCCAGAAACCGGAGATCATTTTCAAAGTAGAGACGGAGGTCCCTGATCTGGTACCTGAGCATTGCCACCCTTTCAATTCCCATCCCGAAGGCATAACCGGTGTACTTTTCAGGATCAAGGCCTGTGAATTCGAGTACATTGGGATCCACCATGCCGCATCCCAGAATTTCGAGCCACCCGGTGTATTTACAGACATTGCAGCCTTTTCCGCCACAGAGCTGGCAACTGATATCCATTTCTGCTGAAGGTTCTGTGAAAGGAAAATAAGAAGGACGAAGCCTGGTTGCGATCTCCTCTCCAAACATCTCCCGGGCAAAATACAACAGTGTTTGCTTTAAATCGGCAAATGATACATTTTCATCGATGTACAACCCTTCCACCTGGTGGAAGATGCAGTGCGCCCTTGCAGAAATGGCCTCGTTCCTGAAGACCCTGCCGGGAGAGATGGTGCGGATGGGCGGAGGCTGGTTTTCCAACACATGTACCTGTACCGAAGAAGTTTGTGTTCTGAGCAGGATATCGGGATCTTTGCCGATGAAAAAGGTATCCTGCATGTCTTTCGCCGGATGTTCCGGCGGAAAATTGAGAGCGGTGAAGACATGCCAGTCATCCTCGATTTCAGGTCCTTCAGAAATGGTGAAACCAATCCGTGAAAAGATCTCGATGATCTGGTTGCGGATGATTGAAATGGGATGCCTGGCACCTGGCTGGAGCGGTGGACCGGGCAGGGTGAGGTCGGCTGCAGAAACCACTTCGGATTCCGCTGCAATCCTGCCCATGAATTCATCGATCCGGCCGGAAATGAACTGTTTGAGCTCGTTGATCTTCTGACCGGTGGTTTTCTTTTCCCCGGCAGGAAGCTGCCTGAGTTCATCGAAGAGCGCGGGGATCACACCTTTTTTACCCAGGTATTTGATCCTGAATTGTTCAATCTCTTCCCTGGACCCAGCACGGAACCGGCCCGCTTCTTCAAAGATCCGATCAATATTCTGAAGCATATCGCAATCAATTCAGTCCGTAAAAATAAAAAAAGAAAACTTACTTCACGAGGGAAATGGAATATACCAGATCCTCCAGGGGCCTGTCAAACGGATCGGTCTCCACAGAGGCCAGGCTGTCAATCACTTCCATGCCTTCCACCACCTCACCGAACACCGTATAGGCGCCATCAAGATGGGGGGTACCGCCGATGGTTGTGTAGACGGTTGCTTCCTCCGGGGTGAATGGTGCATGCATGTTTCTGCGGACAAGCATTTCCAGCTCTTCGGGGGAAAACACCCTGCCCTGTACAATATAGAACTGGGAACCGGAAGACCGTTTTTCAGGATTCACCTGGTCGCCCTGTCTGGCTGCAGCAAGGGCGCCTTTCTTGTGGATCAGGTGGCTGTGTAACTCTGCGGGGAGGGTATAACCCGGTCCGCCTGACCCGAGGCGTTGTCCTTTCGCGGCATTTGCCGATTCCGGATCTCCTCCCTGGATCATAAAATCCTTGATCACCCGGTGGAACAACTGTCCGTTAAAATACCCTTCCCCGATCAGTTTGATCATGTTGTCACGGTGTTCTTTTGTCTCATCGCGTAGACGGACGATCATCACGCCCATGGTGGTTTCAATGCGGATCAGCGTCTGACCGGAAGGATCATCAGGCTGGGCATTGAGCAGAGAACCGGGGAGCACGGCACCCAGGCAAACTAACGCGGAAAAGATATAATTCTTCATAATAATCAATTAATTTTGGTTCCTGCAGCAGGAAGAGTGACATACAAAGATAGAATGAATGTGTAAGAAATGGTGGTTCCTGATCGGTTTTGCTGTGATCCCGCTTTTTGCGCACGGACAGTCTGTGGGGCTTGTGCTGAGCGGGGGAGGGGCAAAGGGAATTGCCCATATCGGTGTCATCAGGGCGCTTGAGGAAAACAGGATACCCATCGATTACGTGGGTGGAACCTCCATGGGAGCGATCGTGGGGGGGCTGTATGCCATCGGGATGAGCACGGATGAGATGATCCGCATCTTTAAATCCGATCAGTTCCAGAGCTGGTTGAGCGGCAGGATAGATCCCCGGTACAGATATTATTTCAAAGAAGAATACCCGGGTCCTGACATTCTCAGCATCGGGCTCAATTTAAAGGATTCAGTCACCAGGACGCAGCTTCCCATGAGCCTGGTACCCAATCACCTGATGGATTTTGCTTTTATGGAGATCTTTTCCCGGGCGAGTGCCGCTGCAAACTATAATTTTGACAGTCTGTTCGTCCCTTTTCTCTGCATCAGTGCTGATATCAGCAACAACAGGGAGGTCGTACACAGAAGGGGAAGCCTGACCCAGGCCATCCGTGCATCGATGACCATCCCCCTCTACTTCAGGCCGATTCTCATCGATGGGAACATCATGTATGACGGCGGGATTTATGATAATTTTCCGTTGGAGCAGGTGGAAAACCAGTTCAGGCCCGATGTGATCATCGGTAGCAAGACTGCCGAGAGAAATGAGCCACCGGACGAGTTTGACATCATGGGACAGATCGAGAACATCGTCATGAAACCTGCAGAGTATCACATTGAAAAAGGGAAAGGCATTCTGCTTGACATGAAGTTCAAAAACGCTTCTCTGCTGGACTTCGGAAGGATTGACGAGTATGTGGAGCTTGGGTACAGGACCGCCATGGAGAAGATGGACAGCATACGGCAGCTTGTGGGTGAGCAGGCGGACGACTCGGTGACCCTTGCCGAGAAAAGAAGAAGCTTCAGGGAAAGATGGCCGGAACTGAGGTTCCGGGATGTAGAGGTGAGCGGACTGACCGAGGCACAGCAATCCTATGTGGAGAACAGCATCAGGAAGCACGATTCGGTCATTACCCTGGACCAGCTGAGGAGGGAATACCTGAAACTGGCTCACGACCAAAGCCTGGTCTATCTGTATCCCCTGGCCGTGTATCAGCAGGAGGACAATCTTTTCAGGCTCGGACTGAGGGTTATTCCCAGGGCTCCCCTTGAAGCAAAATTCGGACTTTTCTTCTCCACGACGGGATTGTCACAGACTTACCTGGGTTTCAGTTACCGGCAGATCTCGGAAGTGAGCACCCACCTGAAAGGCAGCATACAGTTCGGTCGGCTGTATGACGGGGTGAATGTGGGGATCCGGTTTGATTATCCCTGGAAGGTCCCGATCTACTTCGATGGAAGTTTTAATTATAACAGGTTCAATTACAATACATCCAGCCCCCACCTGTTCTTTGAGGACCTGAAACCCTCCTATATCATCGAAAATGAATTCAATTTCCGGTTCGATGTGGGCATACCCAGGGAAGTGAACGGGGTATTTAAAGGAGGCCTCGGGATCGGGAACAACAGGGAAATCTACTACATGTCCAGGGATTTCACCACAGAGGATACATCGGATGTGTCAAATGTCAGCCTCATGTCCCTGTATGTGGCTTCAGAGACAAACACACTGAATAATAAACAATATGCCACAGAAGGGAAAAAAAGCAGTATATCCCTGCGTGCTGGTTACGGGATCGAGGCTTACAGCCCCGGATCGACCTCAGGCAGGATCACGGATGAGAGACTGAACTATTTCTGGTTTGCCGCCACAGTTGAGAAAACAGACCATCTGAAGATGAGCCGACGCTTCTCCCTGGGATATTATTATGCCATGCAGGCCACTTTTAAACCACTGCAGGTGAATTATCTGTCAAGCATCATCGAAGCCCCGGTATTCAGGCCCAATGTGATCACAAAAAGCATGTTCATGAAGGAATACCGTGCCCACCAGTTCATCGCTGCCGGGATCATGCCGCTGTACAACATCAGCCAGCAGATCCACGCGAAGGCGGAAGCATATGCTTTTTTTCCCTTACAGGAGATACTGTCCGATGAAAATAACAATGCGTATCTTGGAAGCTATTTCAACCGGATGAAAACAATTTTTAATGCCTCGCTGAACATTGTCTCACCCGCCGGGCCCCTTGGTTTTCATATCGGATACATTACAGAAGAGGAAAAACCCTGGGTGTTTCAGCTAAGTTTCGGGTATCTCCTGTTCAACAAAAGATCCACCGAAGAATGAAAATAGCCCTTGCAGGATACAACGGATTTCTCGGAAAAAGGCTCACGGTTGATCTGCCCGGGCATGATTACATCTTGTTGAACAGGGAACTGCTGTACGGAATGCCGGTAATACTGGGACGCGCCATTGAAGGGGCGCACATCGTCATCAATATGAGCGGATCACCGATCAATCAGAGGTGGACTGCCGCAAACCGGAAGAAGATATTTAAAAGCCGACACGGGGTGAATACAAATCTGGTGAAAGCCATCAACGGGCTGGAACAGAAGCCCGAATGCTTCATCACCGTCTCGGCCATCGGAATATACGAAAGCGGGGGAATACACGATGAATACAGCAGCAGCCAGGGTGAAGGTTTTATGAGTTCGGTGGTGCAGAAGTGGGAGGAACCGTTGGGATTATTGGACGACAGGGTGAAGCATGTCATTCTAAGGATTGGAATGGTACTGGGAAGAGACGGGGGTGTCATGAACCCTTTCCGGAAAGTCATGCGCCTTGGAATCGCTCCCGTGATGGGATCGGGAAAACAGATGGTTTCATTCATTCACATAAGGGATCTGACCGCCTCCATCAGGTTTATCATAGAAAACAGACTGGAAGGGGTGTTTAACCTCACCAGCCCGCAACCGGTGGAACACCGAAGTTTTATGAATGCCCTGGCGCGTGAGACAGGAGCATGGCTGAAAATCCGGATCCCCGCATGGATGCTGAAGCTTGTCATGGGGGAGATGCACATACTCCTTACTGAAGGACAGCACGTGATCCCGTCCCGTCTGACCGAGGAAGGATTCAGATTCATGTATCCCGGTATAGACCAGGCCATTAAAAACCTCGTTCAGGAAATTTGAAAAATCCGATCAAACAATTATTCGGTCAGACAGCGGTATACGGGCTGGGAATCGTTATGCCCCGCGTACTGAACTACCTCCTGCTGACCCCATTCTATACGAGGATTTTCGAGAGATCCGAATACGGGGTGATCACGGAGCTATATGCATATGTGGTCTTCCTGCTGGTAATCCTGACCTATGGAATGGAGACGGGCTATTTCCGTTATGCCAGCGACTCCCACAAGAAAGAAAATATATATACAAACGTCCTGTTTTCACTCTTTGTGACTTCGGCCGTTTTCATTGGCGCTGCG
>Ga0209206_10000259_pt1 | contig 10382 bp, 7 predicted proteins | sample ZodSprsou2mmetaG_FD_185478 | JGI IMG/M metagenome (GOLD analysis project Ga0209206, IMG submission 185478) | Hot spring sediment microbial communities from Zodletone spring, Oklahoma to study Microbial Dark Matter (Phase II) - Zodletone Spring... ...
AAATCACTTGAATATCGGTTAACCTTTTGTCCCAACGCTTAAAAGATCATTTTTAATCAAAAGACTAAATAAACTTGACATAAAGTGACTAAAGTTTGTATAATTAAACAGAATTGCATAAAGAGGAGTATAGCAGATGAGTATTTTAGAAAAACTGACCAATCAAATGCAGGGTACGATAGAGTCCGGAGTCTCTCTGGCTTTGCATAATAAAAACCAGGAAGTGGAGCCTATCCATCTGATATGGGCGCTCTTGACAAACACCCAATCGATATTGCACCAGGCACTCAACAAAATGAATGCGGACAAAGCAGCGATCGAGCTTGAGGCAAAGAGCCAGGCCCAGAAACTGCCGTCTGTATCCAGCGTAACGAAAGAGAATATCAGGCTTTCATCAAACCTGGTACGCTCATTGCAGAGTGCAGAGGGTGCCATGGCAGCGCAGGGTGACCAGTATCTTGCGGTGGATACATGGCTGACAGCCAACGCGAATGAGGGCTTTATGAGAGAGGTAATAGGAAAATACCTTGATATCTCCGAATTCAAAAAGACACTGGAGGCGATCCGCGGAGGTAAAAATATTGATTCTCAGAGCGGTGATGAGACACTTGAAGCGTTGGCACAATACGGGATCGATCTGAATCAGAAAGCCCTGGATGGCGCACTTGATCCCGTTATCGGCAGGGACGAAGAGGTACAGCGTATGATGCAGATACTGATCCGGAAAACCAAGAACAATCCTATCCTGATCGGTGAGCCGGGGACAGGAAAGACTGCGATCGTCGAAGGACTGGCGCAGCGTATCGTCAACAAAGAGGTACCGCTAAGCCTTCAGAACATGCGTGTGATCAGTCTGGACATGAGCAGGCTGATCGCGGGTGCCAAATACCGCGGGGAATTTGAAGACAGGCTCAAAGCGGTGGTGGATGAAGTCAAAAAAGCGGGGAACATTATCCTTTTCATTGATGAGATCCATACCATTGTCGGCGCAGGAGCAAGTGAAGGGAGTATGGATGCGGCCAACATCCTAAAGCCGGCACTTGCGCGAGGGGAGCTGCATACGATCGGTGCAACCACACTGAAAGAGTACAGAAAGTACTTCGAAAAAGATGCGGCACTCCAGAGACGTTTCCAGCCGGTCAAAGTGGATGAGCCGACGATCAATGAGGCCTTGCAGATCCTTAGGGGGATCAAAGATAAACTTGAAGCACACCACAATGTTACGATCACTGATTCTGCGCTGGTCGCTGCTGCAAAATTATCGGACCGTTATATTACCGACAGGTTTCTGCCGGATAAAGCGATCGACCTGATCGATGAAGCTGCAGCTGAGTTGAAAATGCAGATCGAGAGTGAACCCACGGATCTTGCAAAAGCAAAAAGGGATATCTCGACACTGCAGGTAGAGAAAGAAGCACTCAAGATGGAAGAGAGCGAGAAAAATACAGCACGCATTGCAGAGATAGAAAAAGAGTTGGCAGACCTTGAAGAACACAAGATTACGCTTCAAAATCAATTTGATAATGAGAAACAGACCTTTAATGATATTGCAGAGGTAAAGAGTCAGATCGATACACTCAGAACACAGGCAGAAGCGCTGAAACGCGAGGGAGACTTCTCTAAAGTAGCAGAGATAGAGCATGGACAGATCCCGGCACTCAGACAGCAGTTGTCCGCACTTGAGGAGAAGTGGACCATGATGATGAAAGAGGGGACTCTGCTGAAGAACTCCGTCGATGAAGAGATGATCGCCAGCATCGTAAGCCGCTGGACAGGTATCCCGGTCAATAAAATGCTTCAGAGCGAAAAAGAGAAGATCCTTCATATCGAAGAGGTGCTCAAAGAGGAGGTCGTAGGGCAGGAAGAAGCACTGAAGGCTGTTGCAAGAGCGATCAAGCGCAATAAAGCAGGACTGAGCGATCTCAACCGTCCGATCGGCAGCTTTATGTTCCTCGGTCCCACAGGGGTCGGTAAAACACAGGTGGCCAAGACGCTGGCAAAATTCCTCTTTGATAGCGAGAAGGCGCTTATCCGTATCGATATGAGTGAGTATATGGAGAAACATGCCGCTTCCCGTCTGGTAGGTGCACCACCGGGGTATGTGGGTTATGAAGAGGGCGGACAACTGACCGAAGCGGTACGCCGCAAGCCATATTCGGTCGTGCTATTTGATGAGATAGAAAAAGCGCATCCCGATGTATTCAACACGCTGCTTCAGGTGCTGGATGACGGACGTCTCACTGACAATAAGGGTGTGACGATCGACTTTAAGAATACGATCATCATTATGACGTCAAATATCGCTTCTGACAAGATCATGTCCATCAGTGATCCGGTAGAGCGGAGAGAGGCAGTTCTGAGTGAGCTGAAGCTCCATTTTAAACCTGAGTTCCTTAACCGTTTGGATGACCAGGTGATATTCAACCCGCTTGACCTGGAAGCGATCACGAGTATCGTTGATATCCTTTTCAAAACCATTCAGGCGAAGCTTGCAGAGCGTGATATTACGATCTCATTGACGCAAAATGCCAAAGCGTATATCGCTGAAGCAGGGTTTGACCCGGTATATGGCGCAAGACCGTTGAAACGTGCGCTCTATGAAGTAGTCGAGGATCGATTGGCTGAACTGATTCTTGAAGATAAAGTGGTAGAGGGAAGTTCAGTGGCATTTGATGTACAAAACGGGGAAGTAGTAGTCAATATCTCTTGAAGAAAGCAGAGTTATTGCTCTGCTTTCCCTTCTCCCTCTCATGCAAAGAGTAAAAAGAGATACCGTTATACTTTGGAGATCTCGATACCCTGAAGTTTGAGTTTCATATCGCTTACGATCGTTGCATTTTCAAGTGCGGTTTTTTCTGTGATAAGCCCCTCTTTGACAAGTTCCAAAAGCGCTTGATCAAATGACTGGGAACCATAGACCTGTTTTCCCTCTTCGATCGCATCAAGAATCTCTTTATCTCTCCCCTCGGCAATCAGGGTTGCGACACGCGTCGTGTTTTTCATCACTTCCACTGCGACTACACGGCCGCCATCCTTACGTCTTACAAGACGTTGAGAGACGACACCTGCAAGTACGGAGGAGAGTGTCAAACGTATACGGTTTTGATCGTTAACCGGGAACATGTTGATGAGACGGTTGAGCGTCTCTTTTGCATCCAAAGTATGAAGCGTTGAGAATACCAGGTGTCCTGTACTGGCTGCATGAAGCGCCGTTTCCAAACTCTCCAGGTCACGTATCTCTCCTACAAAAATGACATCAGGGTCTTCTCTGAGTACTGACCTGAACGCATTTTTGTAAGATTTCGTATTGTCTCCGACACCTCTTTGCGAGATCAGTGACATTTTATCATGGTGGATGAACTCAATAGGATCTTCTATCGTTATGATATGCTTCTTTTGTGTGCTGTTGATCCTGTCTATCATCGTTGCGATCGTAGTGGATTTACCTGATCCCGTCACACCGGTCACGAGGATAAGCCCTCGGGGAGTATCGGCAAGCTCTTTGAGTATTTCGGGAAGCCTTAGTGCTTCAAACGAGAGTATCTCCATGGGAATCAGACGGAAAACAATACTGAGCCCATCGATATGATAGAAAAAGTTGACACGAAAGTGGCTCTGCTCATCATAGGTATAGTTAAGATCAAGCTCTTTGGCCTCCTGGAGGATTCGAAAGTTTTCTTCTGAGAGTATAGACTTGGCTACGTTTTCTATCTCTTCTACCGTACATACCTCAGTGTCCAAACCTAAAAGTTCACCATCTTTTCTATAATGGACCTTTGAACCCGATTTAAGGTGGAGGTCACTTCCATGGTTTTCAATGAGAAATCTCAGATACTGATCTAAATTTATATTCATCTTTTCATCCTTCCATACTGCATTCGTCTAATAATAACTTATAAAGAAAGAATTTGCAATAGTTTGATGAATTAAGAAGGGGGAAGATTACAATCTTAGGCACCGAGTCGTGGTTTTGTTACGTTGGTAGTCGTCTCAATAACATTTTTTAAAAGGAGGAAGAATAAAAAGTCTTCGGCACCTAAGATGTAAGACAATTATACCTATTTAAGATAAAATTAGTCTTAATTAAAATAACTTTTCATGATTTTTTTTATAATTTTTAAAAATCTATTTCAGACCAACCAGTGTTCAAGGTTAAATATATCCCTGTTTGCAGGCATTGCATGCCATCCGTTGGCTTCAAGATACATCATCTTGTCTCCGAAATATCCCACAATATACAGCTCTTTATAGATCGCAAAGGCACCGGAAGCAAAAGTTTCAAAGATCTTTTCATAACTTTCTGCTGCTTTATAGTAATGAAAGTCCATACTGTGCAGCGCAATGATAGCACTGTGAAGATAATCGTTGTTTAACATACTTCTGCTGACATGATAGTAGGCAGGGTAGCTGATCAGCGGTCTATCCATCAGTTCTTTCACGTAAAGTTTCTCTTTTTTATTTCTATACATAGGGGGAAGTATAGGGAAAAAGAGAGAGAAAGAAAAAAAATATTTCAAATTGTCATATCTTTTCCAAAGCTAAGGAGAGTGGAAGGGGTTACCAGGAACCTCCGCCTCCGCCTCCTCCCCCGCCGCCGGAGAAACCGCCGCCACCTGAAAAACCTCCGCCTCCGGTTTTGTTCGAAGGGGGCATGGCAGAACGTTCTACCGATGAATTGAAGCTGTGCAGGTTGGCAATATTCCCGTGATACCAATGCGGTGCAGCTACACTGAGCAATCCGTAGAATGAGAGCCAATGTTTGGTTTCGCCAAACAGGACTGCATAAGGAAGAAGCTTTTCAAGGTAAAGAGGGTCTTCCTTCAGGCGTCTTCTGATCTCATCCTCTTTCACTCTTGCGATAAATTCCTGCAATCCTAAAAGATGCTTGCGTGCATAGGCCCCTTTTTGCGTGAACCTTCCTATTTTTTTATAGGTATAGATCAGTGCAAAGAGGAGTATGATCAGGACCCCGAATGGACCGGTAAGGAACTCTAAAATACTTAGATGATGCTCGGTAAAGAGTACAGTAAGCGGTGTCATCCCCATGCCTGCAAAAAGGATACCGAAAATTTTGTGAAAGATGCTTTGCCCCGAAAGGGCGACGGAGAGTCCAGCCGAGCCAAAGGCGAGAGGAAAAAGCATAATAAAGATACTCTCAACACCATAACGTGTGTAAAAAGTGTAGAGGAGCAGGGCGATAAACGGAAGCAGAGAGAGGATGCTCTTTGACAGGAAGTTTTTTCTAATACGTTGCGGGTTTTCCAGCATGTACCCATCCGCAACTACCCAGTTGTAGAGTTTTTCATTGATCTCCGAAAACCCTTTTTGCAGCGTTTCGGCTTTGCTTCTGGAGCCCTGGGTGAAAGTGAAACTCTCTGAACCTTTGAAGAGTAGATGATCCAACAGGTATCTCTGGTCCATGCCAAGTCCCCTGCTATCCATTTTCGTACGTTTCAGCACGGGATCGGATGAATCGCTGTTTTGATAGATCTCCAGATATCCTTCTTCTGCCAGCTCCAGTACGGCTGCAGAGAAGTCCTTGTTGTCTGCGAACCTGTCAAGTACCAGTCCCGCTTCCAGGATACTCATCTCTTTTGGCGGATAATACTGTACGGCTGTTGCACGGTTGTCAACAAAACCGGTATGTTTATGATATATTGTTTTAAAGTAGAGCAAAAAGCCTGCAAGTACACCCCACTGCCAGTATCTCAAGATCCAGTCAAAAAATGAAGGCTCCAGGTTCTCGCGTCCCTTTTGATCCAGCCTGTCGGCGGGATAAGCCAGTTCGACGGTTGCACCTTCATAGGGGTTCAAATGAGAAATGCTGACCTGTAGATGCGAGGGGGTGTTCCATTGCGAGGATGCAGAGGAGGTAGCCGTACCGTATCTGCCTGTGTAGGTAGAGAGGGAGATATCGTAGCTTGGCAGTGATGGGGGCAGATAAAAGTTGGCCTGGATATGGTTGATGGGGATCTGCCAGCCTGTCCCGACAACATTCCACCTGATCGCATCTTCATCGCTATGTTGTGATGCGGGAAGTACGCCCAGCTTAACCCGGTATGAGATGGTGTAGGTATGTTTTCCCGTGACATAGGTTGAAGACGAGCCTATCTTGAGGCGGATCAGCTTTCCTGCTTTGCTGGAATGCTGTGACAACTGATCCCAAGCGACATCTCCTCCGTCCTTTTGTACGGAGAACTGATAAAGACCGATATCTTTGGTGACTGAGCCCACTTTGATCTGGGAAGGGATATCGCGAAATATCCCATGCTTTGAAGCGTTTTCAAAGTCATAGACGATCGTTTCGGTGATGGAGAGTTCACCGCTTTGTTCTACGGTGACATCGACCCTGTAGTTGTCGATCTTCTCTGCGAAGAGCGATGTAAAGCACCCCAGCAGGAGCAGGGTGATTACAAAAAAACGTTTCATGGATTTTAGAGATCGATTTTCGGCATCGTATTGACGGCAGCAGCTTCGCTTTCATCCAGCTCGAAGTAGTCACGTTCTGTGAAGTTGAATTTCTGTGCGATATAGAGATCCGGGAATGAGTGCACTTTGGCATTGTAGTCCCGTACGATGGCATTGTAGTAGCGTCTTGCGTTCTGTATAGCATCTTCGATATGGCTCAGCTGATTTTGCAGATCAAGAAAGTTGGTGTTGGCTTTGAGATCGGGATAGGCTTCTGCGAGCGCAAAGAGTTTCCCCAGTGTCCCGGTCAGCATATTGGCTGCGGCTGCTTTCTCCTCAATACTTTTTGCTTCAAGCCCCTGTTGTCTGGCTTTTATGACTTTTTCAAGTGTCTCCGCCTCATAGGTCTTGTACCCTCTGGCCGTATCAACCAATGCGGGGATAAGATCATAACGGCGTTTGAGCTGTACATCGATGTCTGACCATGCAGCATCGATACCGGCTCTGAGCGAGACAAATTTGTTGTAGATAATGATCAGATAACCGACCACACCGACGATGATAAGCAATACAATATTTCCAAAACTCATTTCTACCCTCCCTACTGAATAGTGTGTGGTTTATTATACTATAGTATTCGCTTTTCTTGGATATGCTAACCGAAAAGTTTTTTCATCGCGGTAAAGAAGACTTTAAAGAGTCCTTTGTTGCCTACTATCTGATCGATAAACTCATCATAGGAGAGACCCTTCTCCTCGAGGAAGCCGACAAGGTATTTTTCTGCCCCTTCCATGCCTGACTGTGCTTCGATCTCCAGAAGTTTTTGATAAAGCGGTTCAACCGTCTTTACTACATCTTTTGGCGCCGCTTTTCTAAATGCGGTATATCCTGTGATCTCATTGGTGAGTTTGTCTTTTTTTGATTCGAAATCGGTGATGACCCAGTAGTATCTTCCGTCTTTGGCCATATTTTTTACGACCGCCATGATCGATTGTCCCTTCCGGATGCGGTCCCACATCACTTTAAATACGACCTGGGGCATATCGGGATGACGAATGAGGTTGTGCGGTTTGGCAATCAGTTCGGCTTCTTTGTATCCGGATATCTCCACAAAGTAGTCATTGCCATAGGTGATGACACCCTTCGGATCGGTTTTGCTTACGATATATCTTTTGGGATCCAGAGTGATCTGTTCATTTTTAGGGGGTGGCCTTTCCATCTATGTTTTTCCTTCCAATCTAGCAATATTTTGCGGTGGCATTATATAGAAAACTCATTAATTAAGAATGATAACTACAAATATTACTTATTTAATTGCTTGATGAACTATTTATGATAAAATTTCATCAATACGATTCTCAGGAGGAATGCTATGGGTAACAAGGAAAAGCTGATAGATGAGTTGAAAGCGTTTAACCTGCACCATGATAAGAGATTAAAGGTGATGGAGAAAGCAGTGAAGGGACTGGTGCCACAGAAAGAAGCCTGTGTGAAGCTTTTTGACTGTCCGATCCATCAATGGATGGAAAGCAAAAAACCGCTGCTGAACAAAATATACGGTAGTGAAAACATTAAAGTCCTGGAGGCACGTCATGCGGAGTGGCATGAGCAGAGCGACAAGGTATGTGAAATGCTCTCGTCAAAAAGCGAGAAAAGTAACAGTCTCTTAGGTAAAATGTTTGGCAAAAAACAGGATATTGACGAAGGTGAACTGGATAAGGCAATGTCTTATGTGATTGACTTAAAAGAACTCACGGATACGATAGATTCGAGCTTTGGGCGTATGATCAAAAGAGCCAATGCGATCCAGAACGATATGTTTGAAGAGAAGCGATCCATGGCATACGACCTGAAAGACAAACTGGTCATCGCTCTCTCCTCCCGAGCACTGTTTGATCTGGAAAAAGAGAATCGGATCTTTGATGAAGAGGGGCTTGAAGCCTACTATGACTATCAGCTGAAGCATGAAGAGAGCCCCCTGGAGGTCGGCACGGCATTCAGGTTTGTCAAAAACCTGCTTGCCATCAACAAGAGTTTTGATGACAAGCTGATCGAAGTGATCATCCTCTCACGAAACAATGCTGCGACAGGGCTTCGTATCGGACGTTCCATCGAGCATTACAAGCTGGAGATAGAGCGGAGCGGATGGATGGCAGGGACACCGGTGGCAAGATACCTGGATGCATTCAAAGTCGACCTTTTCCTCTCTGCGCATCCCGAGGATGTCCAGGATGCGATCAATGCGGATGTGGCAGCTGCCACGATATTGCCGCATAAACCCAGAGCCGATATCGAGTCGGATATGGTCAAGATCGCATTTGACGGAGATGCTGTGATCTTCGGCGATGAGAGCGAGAAGATCTATCAGGAAAAAGGGCTTGAGGCTTTCCTGGCACATGAAAGAGAGAATGCAAAAAATCCACTCAGCAAAGGTCCTTTCTTCAAGTTTTTGAAGGTCATCTCCGATATCCAGAACAGGTTCCCCATGGAGAAGTCACCGATCCGTACAGCACTGGTGACTGCACGCAGCTTTTCCACACACGAAAGGGTACTCCGTACACTTGATGCCTGGGGTGTACGTATCGATGAGGCATTTTTCCAGGGAGGGGTACAGAAGTATGAAGTGATCAAAGCCTTCGGAGCGGATATCTTCTTTGATGATCAGGATGCTCACTTGCAGTATACAACTCAAGACACTCCTTCGGCGAAAGTGCCCTACAGGTATCAAAGTCTGATAGAAGAATAGTTTTCTCTGGTATTTGATCACCTTTATTGAATCTTAAGAGGAATCGTCCTATAATTATTATGTATGAAAATGATTTGAGTTTTTAAATATTATTTGTTGTGCCAAACTTGTTGCGAAGCAAGGACGGAAAGCCACGGGTCTCAAGCAGACAGCCGGGTTGCCAGATACCTCTTCACAGAATGTATTTTATGTTCTTGTTTCCCTCCGGTTTTATAGCCTGCATATAATATTTATTCAGTTTGTTGTGCCAAACTTGTTGCGAAACAAGGACGGAAAGCCACGGGTCTCACGCAGACAGCCGGGTTGCCAAAATGAATTTCTACGCTTCGTTTGTACAACAAAAAAGACCTCTTTATTGTTTGGTAGGATAATGATTACAGGCAATTAAGATGGTATTTAAAATGTGTTATAAAGGAAAGATGAATGAAACAACTCATAGCCGCTTTGGGACTCTCCCTGGGGTTGATGCTCTCCGGATGTGGAGGAGGAACAGATGGTACTGCCTCAGCTTCAAATACAGGAATGGTAGCACTAAGTCTGACGGACGCACCGACGGATCATGAAGAGATTACCGGTGTATTTGTCACGTTTACAGGCATTAAATATAAATATGCTCACGATGACAATGGAAGTGAAGACAATGAGAGTGAAGAGAAGTGGCAACAGATCGATCTTAACGAATCCAGAACGATTGATCTTTTGACGTTGCAGGATGGAAACACGACACTGCTTCAACACGTAGAACTTCCTGCAGGTGAGATCGAAAAGGTACGTTTTGTGCTTGATACTACAAAGTGTTACATTGAGATATTGGGTGAACCTACACCTTTGAATGTTCCAGGTGGTGAGGAAACAGGCCTCAAGTCTACCAATGGATTTATAATCCCACAGGGTGGTACGGTGAATCTCACAGCAGACTTTGATGTAAGAAAATCTATTGCTCCACGGGGACATACTGGCCTATATAATCTTAGACCAACGATCAGACTTGTCAACAATATCGAAGTTGGAGAGATCAACGGTACGGTGAACGTAGACCTAAATGGATCTAAAGCTATCCTCTATGCGTACAGTGATGGAACGTGGGATGACAATGAAACAAACACAACTGAAGATGGTCTTCGATTTACAAATGCTGTAGTGAGCACTGAAGTGAAAGATGGTGAGTTTGCTCTGCATTGGCTGACGACCGGTATCTATGATCTTGTATTGGTAGAACATAATATAG
>Ga0209206_10000261_pt1 | contig 10364 bp, 9 predicted proteins | sample ZodSprsou2mmetaG_FD_185478 | JGI IMG/M metagenome (GOLD analysis project Ga0209206, IMG submission 185478) | Hot spring sediment microbial communities from Zodletone spring, Oklahoma to study Microbial Dark Matter (Phase II) - Zodletone Spring... ...
GATGGAAGCCTTTCTATATAGGAGAGAGAAGTATTGAAGGCTAGATTATTTGTTATGTACCCATTGAATCCTACAGAACCACTGAGTGCATGATCATTGGTAGTATCATAATAGTGAGGATCCATCGCATCAGTCACCAGCCACTGTTCTTGTATATTTTCACTATTGGGGTCAAGACGTCTGAACTCACTTCGAAGAGCCAGTTTTAGTTCATTGTCATCATCCAGAAACTTACTTGCAGATCCTCCAAGCTTTACTCTTTGCTCAAAAGTATTTGGCATTGGGTGTCCGTGGGAATATGGTAAGCCTTGTGGATTATTTACTTGATCATCAATGTTTTGTTGCAGTTCTATACCATCTTCTACACCTGTTCTCGGTGCATTGTAAAAGTGGGTACAATTACCATGATCGTGACACACTTTGAGTTCACTTGTTTGATACTCTGCATTTGTTTGCAGTTCCCATTCACCAATTAAAACTTCAATAGTATTTGCAACTGTAAACTGTTTTTGACCAAAAAGACCATCTGCGCTGTTTCCTTCATATTCGGAATGCAGGTAGTCGCTGTAATCCACTTCGGTTTGCATATGCTCCAGACCTGAAAAGAGCTCTTTTGCATGCCAAATGACTCCTAGCTGTTCTTGATCCATTACGATCGATGTCGATTCTGCTGTAACGTTTGGGATTCCGTAATCTTTGTGAAGAATATCTCCGTAGATTTTGATCACATTATTTTCATCGGCTTGGTACCCTAGAACGATATGGGATTGTTCCGAGAGGGTATTGGAATCTTTGACAGTATGATTGTTTCCGTCTTTATAACTCTCTGCATCATGGTAGAATCCGTTGACCGAGAGCGAAAGGTTGTGATCGCTTGCTTTGAGTGTGGTACCTAGTGTGGTACCTGCACCGTTTGTTCCGTAGCTTGATGTGGTATCGAGTGAGTAGCCTTGGCTGAGCAACTCTTTGTTGTGTTCCTCACCTGTCACACGTATAACACCACCACTGTAGTTCCCATAAAGCAATGATGACGGTCCTTTGATCAGCTCTATATTTTCACTTGCTCGTGCCATTATACCTACGGCATGGTCTTGACTCATCGCAGAGAGATCGTTGAGGATCACATTTCCGTTTGTTACACCTACCCGATATCCATCCATACCGCGAACTACAGGACGCCCAACGGCAGGACCGTAGCTCGCGCTATCGACAAACTGTTCATCTTCGAGATAGTCCCCAAGTGTTTCGCCCTTGGCCTCTTTGGCCAGGGTACTGGTGTCTTTTTTTGCGGTGTCGTCTAAAAAATCCTCTTGTGCTTCTGTCGTGACATCTATAGTGTCCAATTCTATACCTTGTGCATAGAGTCTTGCAGATATGAGAAGAGAGAGTAGAAAACTACTCTTGATTGTGATCGTGGTCATGGTTTTATTGTCCCGTAACCGGAGCGATCCCTACCATCATCTCAGCTGTTTTCCCTGCACCGAGAAGCTCTTCAAGATCAAATGTTGTATGTTCATGCCATACACCATCATCGTGGGAATCTATCAGGTGAAGTTGTTGTGTCTCTTCAGAGAAGTAGAGTACACCATCTTCTGTCGAACTCATACCAAATTGATTTTCTATACAGTTATCGACACCGGTAAGTGCTGTTTCATCAACAGAAGAGATATTTTCATCATAGATATACATTTTCCCATTTCTTCCCATAGCCAAGTAAAAAGTTTTACTCTCTTCATTTACGAATGTATGAAAACCACAAAGCCCATTTGCTTCATGAGGAATTGTATTGGTTAGATTTTGTTCTAAGGCATATTGCTCAGCTAGATAGGTGTTTAAACGTTGCATCGCAGTATATTTAGCGCCTGCAGTAACATTGAACTCATCATTGCTGTGTGCAGCCAAATGGTACTCTACCTTACCTTCATCTTCATGTTTATGAAAATGTCCAAGGTAGTAAAAATCTTCCCATGTTGCATTACCGTCTTCTGCATAAGAGTAGTCTTGATCAAACATAACGATTTTACCTTCATCGTTTGAAGCGTTTGCATCACCCTTATTGTCGATCCAAACAAAAAGTTTTCCATGATTTGCTGCGTCCATGTTGAACTTAGTGATATCTTCACCTTCCTCATCTGTTGCTCCCTGTAAATTGAGAACCGAACCGTCATCAACGGTATAAGCGTTTTGCTCATTCGTAGAAGCGCTGTAAAATACTAAAGTTTTTCCATCTGATTCCAACTCAGGAAGCTCTTTTTCCGAACCTCTTGAATCACTACTACTGCCGCTACAACCGCTAAGAACGAATATCGCTGCCAAAATTGAGGCAGCACTTATTACTCTGTTTTTTTGCATAATTAAATATCCTATATTATTTTTATAATGTGTTTATAGATCGAGATTTTGGTTTGTTATTATAAAGAGGAATAGGATGGAGGTGCGCGGATACTAAAAAAGGCATGTGGTTTAAAATGATAAAAGACTCTTACAACCGTGTCAAAGACAAAAGGCAGAAAAACAAAAGAGAAGGGTTCAACATTGATGATATCTACACCGTAATAGAATTGCTCTAGGACATAAACCGCACAGTTTGTGTCATGTAAATGATCAAAATCATTGTGAAAAGCCGAGTGTACGAAGGTGAAAATAAAAGAAGCAAATAAAATACCTAATATATGGCGACGTGTTTTATAAAAAAATCTGTCCATAGATGTAAAAAAGGCGTTTTTATATGCTAATTTATATGTCATGTGCGAATAATAGCTTTCTGAAACTTATAAAAACTTTATCTATTATATTCTAATAAGTTAATCATATATAATAAAGTTTATTTTTTTATTTTAATTAATTATAGTGTATTTATTCAACTTTTGTAGTACTGTATTGAAAGACAAAACTGAGATAGCATACCCTCATCCCATTCCTTAAGGACAGTGCACCCTTGCCGGGAAGGGCTTTCATCGCGGGTATAAGATACCAGTATTGAATTCTTTTCCGGGTACGCTATAGCATATCTCAGGTTGTTTCTGGCCTTCTTCCGGAAGATCTGATAAAGAGAATAAACAGCCCCAACCCCACGATCATCAGCAGTGCATTTCCAAAAATGTCATGGGCGAGATAGAAGTTGTCCCGGCCCCCTTTCTGTTCTACGAAGTAAACCACAATAAGGATACGCAGTACATTTACGAGGGTGAAGATGAGGTAGCCTGCCCCCATCCAGAGCGGTTTGACCCAAAGTTTTGAAGGGTATGCCACTATCGCTGCAAAGTAGAAGAGGATAGGGATCATACCGTTGCATGCCTGTGTAATGATGATCCTGTAGAAAGGCGAGATGATGATATCGATGCCCTGAAGCTGTCCGGGTTTCAAAAAAGGCTCAAGCATCATCAGTGTCAGGGAACTCTGCGTATCATTGAGCACCCTGGAGAGGATGGTCGTATCCGCATAGAAGAGGACAAAGAACAATACAAGCGCAAGCAGATAGAATAGGACGAACTTTTTCATGACCTATACTATAACACAATAATGGTGCAATTGGAGTATCAACGGTGAGAAATCTCTGGTGATAATTTGGATACAATACGAGAATCATTATACGAGGATATGACTATGACATCAGCAGAAAAACTGAAAAACCTTTTGGAACTGGAAGTGATCCCTGATCTTGAAGTGGCGATCGATGAGCTTTTTGAGCAGATCGACAAGGCGAAAAGTGCTTCAAAAGAGCAGAAAGAGGATCTTGAAGAGTTACGTGAGATGCGTACAGAGTGTTTTGCGATCGTTGAAGAGTTGAAGCGTGGTGAACTGGATGAGGAGGAGATCGAAGAGCTTCTGGCTGAGTTGATCGAAATGAAAACTGAGGAGTAGTTACTCCACAGTGACACTCTTTGCCAGGTTTCTTGGCATATCTACATCATTCCCCAATCTTACAGAGATCTCCAGTGCAAGCAGCTGCGTGACGACCATCATCTCGAAGAACTCCAGCATAGGATGTGAATCATACTGCGTTTTGATGAAGTCATCCGCCAGATCGAACGGTTCAGGCGAGATCGCACAGATGGTCGCATCTCTGGCACTGAGCTCCTCGACATTGGACTTGATCTTCTCATAGTGCATACTCTTTGGCATCAGTGCGATCGTAAAGAGTTCGCTGTCAGCCAGTGCAATGGGACCGTGCTTCATCTCTCCTGCCGGATACCCTTCGGCATGCCGGTAGCTGATCTCTTTGAGCTTCAGAGCGCCTTCCAGGGCGAGAGGATAGAAGATGTCCCGTCCGATAAAGAAAAACCCATGCCCATGCAGGTAGCGTTTTGAAAGTCTGTGCAGTTTTGCATGGAGTGTGTCCGTGACGATAAGCGCTTTTGGGGTATGGAGCATTGCGGTGATCTCACGTGCCAACACTTCATCCGAAATATGCTTTTTTTGTTGTCCTGCATAGAGTGCAAGCATCCAGAGTACCATCGTCTGCGTGGCAAAGGCTTTGGTGCTTGCCACCCCTTTTTCTATCCCCGCCCGTGTGAGGATCGCCGCATCACTCTCCCGTACGATAGAGGAGTTGTCCACATTGCAGATGCTAAGACTTTTCAGGCCTGCACGCTTCGCCATCTTCAGCGCCTCAAGGGTATCTGCTGTCTCACCGCTCTGGGAGATCGTGACAAAGAGGGTGTCCTGTGTCAGCAGCGGCTCTTTATATCTGAACTCCGAGGCGATCTCCACATCGCAGCGTATCTTTGCAATGCGTTCAAAAAGATAGGCTGCCGTCAGTGCAGAGTGGTAGCTGGTGCCGCAGGCACAGATCTTGATCGCGTTGATCCCTTCAAAGAAGCTGTCACTGAGCTCCTCAAATTTGATTCCCTTCTCAAGCACGCGCCCCATCATCGTCTCGCTCATGACGCGGCTCTGCTCATAGATCTCTTTTTCCATAAAGAAACGGTAGCCGTCTTTCTGCGCCAGTGTCTTGTCGGCTTTGAGCGGCTGTTTGGTGAAGCTTTTTTCGCCATTGGCATTAAAAAGTTTCAATGTCTCTTTTGTGGCATAGCCGTACTCACCGTCCTCGAGGTAGTAGACTTCGCTTGCCTTGCCGATGATCGGTGTATCCGAAGAGGCAAAGTAGATCTCATTCTCGTCAAATCCAAGCAGCATCGGCGAGCCGTTTTTGGCAAAAAAGATGGTATCGGGTGCGCTTTCGGAGATGAGGAGTGTCGCATAGGCCCCCTCCAGACGGTCAATGGTCTGTTCAAAAGCCCTGAAAGGATCCTTGGATTGATCATAATACTTCTCGTAGAGGTGGACAATGGTCTCTGTATCCGTCTGGCTTAAAAAGTGAACGCCCTCGGAGGTAAGCTCTTCTTTAAGCGTTTGGTAGTTTTCGATGATCCCGTTGTGCACCACATAGCTGTATTTTCCCAAATGTGGGTGGGCATTGAGTTCTGTAGGTTTGCCGTGTGTGGCCCAGCGCGTATGTCCGATAGAGACACCAAATCCCTCGGAGCGGAAAGAGTGGGTTTTATCCCTGAGGTTTTCGAGTTTTCCGATCGCTTTGTAGCTGTCCAGTTTTTTGCCTTTGATGACAGCAATGCCTGCTGAGTCATATCCCCGGTACTCGAGCTCCTGCAGTCCGTCAAGCAGTATCTCTTTCTTCTCCTTGACACCTAGATATCCGACAATTCCGCACATAGATTACTCCCCTGTAAGTTTCTTCATAATAGTGCCGGTATTATGACAAAAGTTTCCATTCTTTTCGATGAGGAACATATCTTTTGCCCGATTTTTTATTGTATAGATCTTCGCGGTAAGGATATCAATGCCCAAAGCTTCAAAGGTTTCTGTCACATAGGCAAGCAGCCCTTTCTGGTTCTGGCAATTCAGATAAAGCGCGCCGTAGTTCTGTGAGTGTTCGCAGTCTATCTCGATCTCTCCGGGCTTGATCACCGGTATTCTGGTCAGCAGGCTTCCCTTCTTTACAAAGGAGTCATGGATGATCTGTTCGATTGCCTGCAGTTCTTCGGGATCTACTTTCTCTTCGAAGTCGATCTTGAAATATTTTGTATCATCAAAGAGCTTGTAGATATCCATATGGCGGATCTCCATATCGGAGAGTTTTGCGAGCAGATAGCCCAGGTTGATCGGTGTTTTGCGGATGATCTCTATGCTCAGATGCTCCCGGTTTTGCAGGGAAAAGGTATAGCTTTCCAGCTCAAAAGCCTGCGTGCTGATCTCAACGATCTGTCTGGGCGTGTAGCGCAGAAAGAGCAGGTTGGAGGGGATGCGTAGTATCTTCTCCTGCTGTGATTTTGTCAGTTTGAGAAAGTAGGGGCTGCGTTTGAGCGAGTGCTCTTTTTTGACCCGTTTGGCTGTCTCATCCAGCAGTTTTTCCTCCTCAAGTGTATCGAGAGCCTGCAGGTAGAGCGTATGGATCAGTTTGGAGGCAAAAGAGTTATAGACATTTTCCCCTACGGCATTCATATCGGCATAGGTGAGGAGATAGATCAGGTCGAGCATCTTTCTGGTCTTGAAGTGCGAAGCGAACCTGAGGATGACTTTATGGCTGTGAAGATCTTCCCTTTGTGCTACTCTTGACATCAGGGTATGATAGAGGATCAGTGTTTCTCCCATCTCGATGAGCCCGCTTTTCATTCCCAGTCTGGAGGCAAATATTTTAAAGAGCGAAGCCCCGACACTGTGATGGTCCTTTTTACGCCCTTTCCCTGCATCGTGAAGAAGCGTAGCCAGTTTAAGCATGGCTCTCTCATCCGGATTGAGTGCCTGGTAGAGAGACTGGATGAAAGGCTCGCTGATGTTTTCGAGATGCTTCACCGACTGTAGTGAGTGGATATCTACTGCATAGGTGTGGTATCCGTCAAACTGGGGCATATCCACCACGCGTTTCATAGGGGGAAGGAGATAGCTGAGCTGTCTGGCATAGGAAAAGGTTTTGAGTACGGGATAGGCATGAGGCTGATAGAAGAGTTTTCCAAGGCTCTGATAGAGTTTTTTGTTCAGGCGTTCGGGTTTTTCTGCATTGACCAGGGCGCGAAGCAGTGTAGGATGTGCCGTGAATGTCCGGTTGGCATGTGTCACCAGCAGTTCCAGGAGCACATAGATATCATCCTTCTCCGTTTCGGGATAGAGATAGTTCCCGGTGGTATCGTTGGTCTGAAATGCTCTTGTCAGGAGCTCCAGCCAGATAGTGCTGAAAAGACGCATGGTTTTGAGACTTTCTGTGACTTTTCTTGAGAATCGCATCAGCTCTTTGGGCGAATGGCCGTATCCGAGCAGCGAGGCGACATGCGGGATGAGATCGAGCCTGAGCTGATCCTCTTTTTTTTGTGTGACCAGATGAAGCGCAGAACGGACACGAAAGAGAAATTCCAGTGCGATACGGAAAGCCCTGTATTCATGTTCCGGTATGATTGTATCAGGAAGGTTTTTGATGCTGTCCACATTGTAGAGTATCTTTCCTATCCAGAAGACCAGGTTTGCATCACGAAACCCTCCCACACCCTCTTTGAGGTTGGGCTCCATGGTCAGAGGATATTTTCGGTGCTTTTCCTTCTGCTCCTGAAGTTTCTCCTGTATGAACCCTTCTATATTGTCGTGGCGTATCTGCTGAAGTACGTTTTGCGTGGATGTCCATATAAAGTTCGATCCTTCGATAAAACGTGACTCTATCAATGCGGTTTTGATCGTAATGTCGGTTTTTGAAACTGCAAAGAGCTCCTCGACAGTATGCACACGGTGGCCGAGTTTCAGCCCTGTATCCCAGAGGATATAGAGGATCTTCTCGATAAAAGCCTGCGTGTTGTACCCCGGTATCTCTTTGTAGACGATCATCAGGTCGATGTCTGAACGGACACAGAGCTGTTCGCGCCCGTAGCTGCCCAGTGCGATCATGGCAACTGGTAGGGAGTTTTTCATCGGTGCATAGTTGCCGAACATGGCACGAAGCGCGACCTTGTAGACAAGCTGGAGGATGCAGTCGATTTTCCGGGTATGCTGTACCAAAAAGTCTTTACCCTCCGAGGTGCGGAAGCTCTCTTCAAGGTTTTCCAGATAGTGCTTGATGTCGGCTTGAAGTAGTTTGGCGATCTTGAAATCCTCGGCATTACTGTAGAGAAGCTCTTCTACCTCGGCTTTGAGACTGTCCACTTTCAACTCCCTAATCTTTTATTGGTATAATACCAAAAACTATTGCCGCACCTGTCTCAAAGATGATGAAATATTGAGCAGAGTAGGTGTGAGTGGAGTGTATGGGTAGCCTATGACACAGTTGCAACAAGATCAATTGATAGAAAAAGTAAAAAGAAGAGAACGGTTAAGCCAGGAAGAGGGTGAAGCGCTCTATGACCTTGACCTCTATACGCTGGGTGAACTGGCAGATGCGATACGCAGAGAGAAGTACGGTAAGAAAAGCTATTTCAATATCAACCGTCACCTGAATCCTACCAATATCTGCGCGGATGTCTGCAAGTTCTGCGCCTATTCCGCGACACGCAAAAACCCCAACCCCTATACGATGAGTCATGAAGAGATGCTTGAGATCGCTTCCAATGCGGTCAAAAAAGGTGCCAAGGAGATCCATATCGTCTCAGCACACAATCCTGATGCGGGCCTTGAGTGGTATATGGGTGCCTTCAGGAAGATCAAAGAGGCACATCCTCAGCTTCACGTCAAAGCGATGACCGCGGCAGAAGTCGATTTCTTGCACCGGGAGTATGGGCTCAGCTATGACGAAGTGCTTGATCTGATGATCGAAAACGGGGTAGACTCTATGCCCGGCGGAGGTGCCGAGATCTTTGATGAGAAGGTGCGTGAGTATCTTTGCAAAGGCAAGGTGACCTCAGAACAGTGGCTCGAGATCCATCAGAAATGGCACGAAAGAGGCAGGGAGAGTAACGCAACGATGCTCTTTGGGCATGTGGAGACACGGGCGCACCGTATCGACCATATGATACGCCTTCGCGATCTTCAGGATAAGACAGGGGGATTCAATGCATTTATCCCTCTGGTCTATCAAAGAGAGAACAACTACCTCAAGGGGTGCAACTTCCCGACAGGACAGGAAGTACTGAAAACCTATGCGATCAGCCGTATTATGCTGGACAATATCCCGCATATCAAAGCCTACTGGGTCACCGCGTCGATCAATCTTGCACTGATAGCCCAGGAGTTCGGAGCCGACGACCTGGACGGGACGATCGAAAAAGAGTCGATCCAGTCGGCCGCAGGGGCAGATAGTGCCAAGGGAATGCAGCTCGAAGAGTTCATCTCTATGATCAAAAATACAGGCTTCACTCCGGTAGAACGCGACAGCCTTTATCACGAGTTGAAAATCTATGAATAGGGTCTACTATCCGTATGAAGAGTTCAGGGATGACCTGAAGGTCTTAGCCGGGAAGATCGATCAGCCTTTTGATGCGATCCTCTGCATCGCCAGAGGCGGTATGACGATGGCCCATCTGCTTGGCGAGTATTATGAGATGCGTGCAGTCTACAGTCTCAATACGATCGGCTATGAAGATATAGAGAAAAACGAGAGTGTTGAGGTATTCAATATCCCTGATCTCAGGTCGGCAAAACATGTTTTACTCCTTGACGATATAGTAGACAGCGGAGATACGCTCATAGAAGTATTGAAGGTATTGGGTGAACACTACCCGGACATAACGTTCATGATCGCCTCGCTCTTTTATAAAAAAAGTGCTAAAATAGCACCCGATTGGTATGTCAAAGAGGCGACAGGCTGGATCGATTTTTTTTGGACAGTGGATCTCAAATAAGAGGATAGAAAATGGTATTAATGATAGACAATCATTACAACCATAAAATTCATAAAACTTCATAAACCTCTAAAAGCCTTTAATTAAGGCTTTTTAAACACACTCTCTGATATTATAAACTTTATAAAAATGTACCTAAATAGCTAAAAATTGGCAAAAAGGGTAGCAAGAGGGTAGCACGATATTATGGTAAAACGAATCAAATCTAAAAAATATGTAGGTGTATATTACAGAGAACTAACAAACGGTGACCGTGCATTTGAATTTACTTATAAAGATTTAGAGGGTAAAAAGAAGTGGGTTAAAGTTGGATTAGAATCTCACAATATTAACGAAGCCTATACTAATCGTAAAAGAATAGAAACAATCAATAAGCTAAAGCTAGATGGGGATGAACCAGACTTTATTAAAAAAAGAAAACCTGTTAAAAAAATTGATCGGCATTAATCCTCCTGGATTTTCAAGAAAAGTTTTTGAAACGTGAATCTTGGTGTAAATTGAACCTGTGATGGTAGAGATTACGGCGCCGTCCGGAGTTTTGTCAATAGGCCGATACGGCGGCTTTTTAGTTTAAGAGGTTATGATTAC
>Ga0209206_10000265_pt1 | contig 10307 bp, 8 predicted proteins | sample ZodSprsou2mmetaG_FD_185478 | JGI IMG/M metagenome (GOLD analysis project Ga0209206, IMG submission 185478) | Hot spring sediment microbial communities from Zodletone spring, Oklahoma to study Microbial Dark Matter (Phase II) - Zodletone Spring... ...
GTGTCTGCAGTGGGCGGAACGTAGAGATGGTGCGGTCTATCGGTGCGGACCATGTGATTGATTACACAAAGGAAGAATTCTGGCGAAGCGAGAAGAAATTTGATCTGATCGTAGACAATGCCGCATTTCAGTCGATAGGAAAGCCTCTGCGCGTGCTGAAAGCAACCGGCATATATGTCGGAGTTGGCGGCTCCTCATCAACCTTGAGTTTTCTGCAATCGCTGATTGTCAATCCTCTGATTGCAAGGATGAAGGGCAGAAAAGTAGTTTCATTCATGGCGAACGTGAAGCAGGCAGATTTGGTCTCCATAAAGGAGCTTCTGGAAGCTGGCAAAGTCGTGCCCGTTATAGACAGGAAGTATGCTTTGAGTGAAACGCCTGAGGCAATCCGATATGTTGAAAAAGGACACGCGCGAGGAAAAGTGATCATCACTATCTGATGATGGATAGCAGCAAAGACGCTTTTTTTGCACTTCATTGACCAGATTTGATTGTTTTCCAGCGACTTCGGTCAATAATGGCATTCCGTAACGAGACTGGAAGCCCGAAGCTCACATAAGATTGGCGACAGCGAAATCGGAAGCGCTTTGTTGTATTCTAAGGCGCTTTTGCAAGTATGTGAATGGACTTGCTGTATGCAGGATAGGGTTTCTCTCGACTGTACAATACCTGGAGGCAGCAAGTCCGGAATCGCTTGCGGTTCATGTTGAAATGGTTCAGGCAGGCATCGTACATCATTGACATAATCCCGGAAGGTCGATGTGATCGACCTCCCGGTTATTAGCATTATCTGCACTATCCAAGCTGTTCGCTGCTTTAGTCGAGATCAAAGCGATCGAGATTCATGACCTTGCTCCATGCAGCTACGAAGTCACGTACGAATGCCTCCTGCGAGTCGTCACTCGCGTAAACCTCCGCGATGGCTCGGAGCTGAGAGTTCGAACCGAAGATGAGGTCCACACGTGTGCCGGTCCACTTCTTCTCCCCGGTCGAACGGTCGCATCCATCGAACACCTCTTCGTCCTTCGACGTTGCCTTCCATTCCGTGCTCATGTCGAGCAGGTTGACGAAGAAGTCATTTGTGAGCGACTCCGGCCGCCTGGTCAGAACACCATGCTGTGACTGACCGAAATTTGCATTCAGGACGCGCATGCCACCCACAAGAACCGTCATCTCAGGCGCAGTCAATGTCAGCAACTGAGCACGATCCACCAATGAATGTTCTGCCGCCAGTCGATGTTCGTCGGCCAGATAGTTGCGGAACCCGTCTGCGGTCGGCTCGAGCGCGGCAAAGGACTCGATTTCGGTTTGCTCCTGCGTTGCGTCGGTACGTCCCGGTGTGAATGGAACCTTCACGTCATGCCCGGCATCCTTCGCAGCCTTCTCGACCGCTGCACATCCGCCCAGGACAATGAGGTCGGCAAGTGAAACCTGCTTCCCTCCCATCTGCGAGCCATTAAAGTCCCTCTGGATTTTTTCCAAAGTTTCCAGTACCTTCTTGAGCTGGTCAGGCTGGTTCACCTTCCAGCTGCGCTGCGGTTCGAGACGAATACGTGCCCCGTTCGCTCCGCCACGATTGTCACTGCCGCGGAATGTCGAGGCCGATGCCCATGCAGTCGATACCAACCGGGGAATGGACAATCCCGAATTGAGGATCCTGCCCTTGAGTTCAGCGATCTCGTCGTCGCCAATCAGCTCGTGGGTGACAGGAGGCACCGGGTCCTGCCAGAGCAGCTCTTCGGCAGGAACTTCCGGTCCCAGGTAGCGCGAGATGGGCCCCATGTCACGATGTGTCAGCTTGAACCAGGCCCGCGCAAATGCATCCGCGAACTTCTCAGGATTCTCCAGATAATGCCGCGCGATCGGCTCGTAGATGGGATCGAACTTCAACGAGAGGTCCGCCGTGGTCATCATCGGCCGGTGTTTTTTTGACGGGTCGTGTGCGTCAACAACCATGTCCTCTTCATCCACGTCCTTAGCCAGCCATTGATGCGCACCAGCCGGACTTTTAACCAGCTCCCAGTCATATTTGAACAGCACCTTCAGATAGCCCATGTCCCATTTAGTCGGGTTCGGCTTCCAGGCGCCCTCGATGCCGCTGGTGATCGTATCAGCGCCTTTGCCGCTGTTAAAGCTGCTCTTCCAGCCCAAGCCCATCTCTTCAATGGGGGCCGCCTCAGGTTCCGGACCGACAAGCGATGCATCGCCCGCGCCGTGACACTTCCCAAACGTGTGCCCGCCAGCTACAAGCGCAACGGTCTCCTCGTCGTTCATCGCCATTCGGGCAAACGTTTCCCGAACGTCCTTGCCCGAAGCGACCGGATCCGGGTTGCCGTCCGGGCCCTCTGGATTCACATAGATCAGCCCCATTTGCACGGCCGCCAGGGGGGTTTCCAGTTCCCGGTCGCCCGTGTAACGGCTCTTGGGCTTGTCGCTCGTCGCCAGCCATTCCTCTTCGGAACCCCAGTAAACGTCCTCTTCCGGCTCCCAGATATCCGCACGACCGCCGGCGAAACCGAAGGTCTTCAATCCCATCGATTCAAGTGCGCAGTTGCCGGCAAGAATCATCAGATCTGCCCAGGAGATATTCTTGCCGTATTTCTGCTTGATCGGCCAGAGCAGGCGACGTGCTTTGTCGAGATTTACATTGTCTGGCCAGCTGTTGAGGGGTGCGAAACGCTGGTTTCCGGTCCCGCCGCCCCCACGGCCATCGCCCATGCGATAGGTTCCAGCGCTATGCCACGCCATCCGAATGAAAAGCCCACCGTAGTGACCATAATCAGCCGGCCACCACTCTTGCGAGTCAGTCATCAAAGCATGGAGGTCTTTCTTCAACGCCTTAAAGTCGAGTTTCTTGAATTCCTCAGCGTAGTTGAAATCCGCACCCATGGGATTGGATTTGGCAGAGTGCTGATGAAGAATTCTCAGATTCAGTTGATTCGGCCACCAATCCCGGTTGGATTTGCCGCCGCCCATGCCTGTCACCGGGCGCTTGCCCACCCTATCCATGTTTTGGTCACTCATAAACGCTCCTTACATAGTGTAATTGGCTCTACTTGTGTTCATAGGTAAGATTGTCTGTCGCTCGTGCAACATAGTCTAAATTTAGACAATGTATTATTACACGCCAAAAAAAGAATCATTTCTTTTTCCGTCTTCCGTGCATTATAACTTGAAACTCAAAAATCTCGAAATCCTTAAGCTTTCCCTTTCCCTTGACCTCCAGTTGATCCCAGGGGATATCATATATATCACCGGTATCATCATCGATGAAATGATGATGCTTTTCGACATTGGCATCAAAGATAACCGCACCTTCCCTAATCGTCTGCATCCCAAGAAGCCCTTTTTCGACAAGCAGGTTCAATGTATTGTATACGGTGGCTCGAGAAACTGTGGGGCAATTTTTTCGAGCATGGGTAAAGACATCATCCGCAGAGGGATGTGTTTTGCATTTCAATACATATTCAACAACCGCAATTCTCTGAGGAGTGGGTTGAATATCACACTGCCGCAGGATCGAGATAGCATCTTTCATCGAATTAGAATAATTAGTATTTTAGACAATGTCAAGGTGAAAGTTGCAAAAATAAATGCAAAGAATACTGCTGCATAACCCCGAAATATGAGAAGAGCGGAGGGAGAAATCGATTTCTCATTGCTTTCAAATCCACCAGACTTGTCCTCACCGGCAGAATTGATTGTCTTCCAATGGTTTCCGTTTGAATTGGAATGGCCCGTTTGAATGCGAAAACTAAATTCACTGAAGTCCGGTGAGGGTGCTATTGGGCCGTCTTTCTTTATATATCACTTCTATTAGTCAAAAAATTTCAGGAATCCTCGGCCAGGCAGTTCGAACTGTACCGAATTTTCAGATTCTGGGCGGTGCCTTACCATCGCCGGCAGCCATTGCCGAAAACAGTTGACCTCTGTCCACAAAAATCGTATTTTTTAAGAAGGGCCTGTCTAATTAAATTTTAAGGAGAGAATTATGCCAGATAGAACAAATGAACTCAAGGCACGCGTCGAGGCGAAGAAGAAAGAGCTCGAGCAAAATCTGACCCAGCTCAAAGCTGAGGCTCATGGAAAAAAGAATGATGAAATCGAGAAACTGGAAAACCAACTCAATGAGCTCAATGAGCTGATTAAAGATGGGTGGGATAATATTTCCGAGGCGGCAGTTGAAAAAATTAATTCATGGCTGCAATAGACTAGAGCAGTATGGCAGATATTGGTAACCTTTGAAGACAAAGCTTCTTAATGTCTGGGAATCCATAAGAACCAGTTTCTATTTTATTCCCGGCTTGATGGTCGCTATCGCAACAGGTTTAGCGATTATCATGGTGTATTTTGACAGGCAGTTCGAGCCTGATTCCTATGGATTCCTTAGTTTCTTTTACTCCGGGGGAGTGGACGGCGCTCGTTCGATTTTAGCGACCATTGCCGGCTCGATGATTACGGTCGCCGGTGTTACGTTTTCGATAACAATTGTTGCCCTGACTCTCACAACATCTCAATTTGGCCCGCGTCTGCTGCGCAACTTTGTCAGACACCCTGGCAACCAGGTTGTACTCGGCGCCTTTGTGGGCACTTTTATTTACTGCCTCCTGGTGCTCGGATCAATACACGATCAAGAGGGATATCTATTCGTTCCGATCCTGTCGGTGAATCTTTCAATCTTGCTGGTTATCGCCAATGTGGGTATTCTCGTTTACTTTATCCATCACGTTTCCGCATCAATACAAGCTGATAACGTTGTCCAGGCTGTTTACAATGAACTGCTGGAGCGCTTATTGCCCTTGTTTCCTGACGAGATTGCGGATGACACAGGATCGACCGGTGAATTGGATCAGGACCGTCAGGCCCGGATAAACTCGTACCGCAAATCGCGATCAATCTCTGCTCCGAAAGACGGCTATCTGCAGGCTGTGGACATTAACGGCCTGCTGCGTATAGCCATCGCCACGGATTCACTTCTCTCTCTTGAGTATCGTCCGGGGGAATACATCACGGCCGATAGCACACTTGTAACTGTGAGCTTCGACGGTCAATTCAGCGACGAATCTGCAGAGGATCTTGCCAACTCGTTTTTTGTCGGCCCCCAGCGATCCCCACTGCAAGATGCAGAGTATGCCATCCATCAACTGGTGGAAATCGCCGTGCGGGCACTTTCACCCGGAATCAACGATCCATTTACAGCGATTTCCTGCATAGACCGTCTTGGCTCGGCAGTATCCTTCCTTGCGGGCCGATCATTCCCGTCATCACATCACTGCGAAGATGAGGGCAAACTCCGTCTGGTAACCAAACCATGGACCTTTACAGGTGTCGTCAATGCTGCTTTCGATCAGATTCGTCAGAACAGTCAATCAAATGTGGCGGTGACGACTCGGCTCCTGGAGACGCTCACTATGATTGCAGGCGTTTGCAGAAATGCAGAACAGCGGGAAGCCCTCTTGAGGCAGGGGAATATGATTCTGCGAGCGAGTGAAGAGTTTATATCCGAAAAGGATGATAAACAGGATGTACAGCAACGTTATCAGGCCTTGGGGGACGCGCTTAGCAGAAGTGCGGATTCCGGCGATCCAGATAATTGTCAGGCTAAGTAGTAGATTCCCGATTTGATTCCAAACAGACCGCATGCGAAACTCCCGCCATATTACAGCCGGCCGCGGTCGTCACTCGCTCCGCAGTGCATCAATCGGATCGAGCATCGAGGCACGGTGCGCCGGATATACCCCGAAGAAAAGCCCCGCCAGCAATGAACAGCCGAAGGCAAGCAAAACGGATTCCGACGAAATGCTTATTGCCCATGATGTTCCCGCGCTCACCAGAATAGAGCCCAAAATACCGAGGACAATTCCCACGAGTCCGCCGCTCACTCCCAGAATGGATGCTTCCATTATGAATTGCGTCATGATATCTTTGCGACTGGCGCCGACGGCCATTCTGAGCCCGATTTCGTTGGTTCTTTCTCTGATGGCGATGAGCATTATGGCCAGAATTCCGATTCCGCCAACGAGCAGGGAAATTCCGGCGATGCTGCCGATAAGAAGAGTAAAGGTGTCGGTGGTCTCCCGCTCTGCTTCGAGAATATCCGTTTGACTCTGAATCGTGAAATCATCGGGCAAAGCGCGCCTGTCGAGCCGATGTCTTTCGCGCAGCAACCCGGCGACCTGCATCATGGCATGATCCATCGCTTTGGAATCCACAGCCTGGATGTTTATTGCGTTGATATAGGCAAGATTAAACACACGCCGTAAAGCGGTTCGGATAGGGATGAATATCTGGTCGTCCTGGTCGGAGCCGCTTAGGTCGGTCCCTTTCGATTCCATTACGCCGATAACTTCGAAGGGCACTTTCCCAATGCGAATTGTCTCACCGATCGGATCATGTCCATAAAACAGATTGTCGACCACAGTTTTGCCCAGAACAGCTATTCGGCGAGAGGCGGTATTCTCTTCGTCGGTAAAAAATGCCCCCGAAGCGACATTAAAGTTCCGCACCTCCTGAAAATCCGGGGTGGTTCCAACCACAGTAGTGTTCGAGCTCGAATTTTCGTACTTAACCTGCAGCTTTTTGCTTTGCAGGGGTGCGGCGAATTTTACGGCTGAACAGTCCTGTGCGATCGCCTCGGCGTCTTCGACGGTCAACGTGGTGACAGTCCCCCGAATCTCCTGGCGTCCCGCGCTCTTCTGTACCTGTCCGGCATTTACAATCAGCAGATTGGTTCCCATCGCCTCAATTCTCTCAATAACTTCTTTCTGGGCGCCATTGCCGATAGCGACAATGATGATAACAGCGGAAACGCCGATGATTATTCCGGTCAGGGCAAGCACCGTTCGCATGGGATGTGCCGCAAGCTGTTTGCGTGAAATACGGACGCTTCGAGTGATCTTCACGGTATGGTCAGCCTCTCAATGCCTCGATTGGCTGAAGTGAAGCAGCTTTATTTGCCGGCTGCAATCCAGCCAGAATCCCGACCAGGCTCGAAAGAAAAACGCCGATAGCGATGCTTTCCCAGGAGATAGAGGCAGGTATTTTAGTAAAATATTCCAGTGTTTTTGCGCCAATCATTCCCAGTATGACGCCTATTACACCCCCTGTTAAAGTCACAGCAGTCGCCTCATACAGAAACTGCCGCATGATGTCTTTGCGCTTTGCACCGATCGCTTTGCGCAAACCGATTTCCTTTCGGCGTTCATTGATCGAAATGAGCATGATGTTAGCGACGACCACACCCCCGGCCAGCAGCGAAATGCCCGCAACCAGCGCCAAAAACATATTGAAGGTGCCGGAGACCTTCTCGGCCATCAGGGTAATCTCTGTCGGACTTGTAATCGTGAAATCGTCGGGCACGCCGGGAGCAAGTTGGTGCCGTTCACGGAGAAGCGACCGAATACTGGCCACTGTCATATCAATATCGGCGGCCGTGCCAAGAAGGATTTTGGCGGCGGAAATATAATCCACATTCGCGACACGCCGCATCATGGTGCTCAGCGGGACGAAAATACGATTGTCCATGTCTCCGCCGGCCGGACTGATGCCCTTATTCTGGGATATACCGATGACTTCGAATGGTACATTGCCAATGCGGATCTGCTCCCCGATGGGGTTCAGCGTTCCGAAAAGGTCGGTTCGCACTGTCGGCCCGAGAACACATACGCGAGCAAGACCATCCATATCCTCATCTGAGATAAAATCACCATCTGCGGCATCCCAATCCCATACAGCGGCCCATGACGGGGTTACGCCGAAAATTCCGGTGGTGGTCGATCTGTCCTGATAAATTACTTCCATCTGGCCTTTCACGCTCATCGGAGCGGCATCCGAGATTGCGCGTATTTCTCTTTTCAGAGCATTAATGTCCTCAAGCGTAAGACTGGTTGTCGGCTGAGAACCGGCCGGCCGGCCCACCTCACGTCCGCCTCCCGCCCGCACCATCAGACTCTCAAAACCGAATTTCTTGACACGATCCAGAACACGTTGTTGGGCGCCGAGTCCGACAGAGACAATCATGGTAATAGCTGCGATACCAATTACAACGCCGATCATCATTAGAAATGACCTGAGCCTGTTCTTTGCAAGGCTCTTAAAGACCATAGTGACCATTCTACCTGTCTTCATCGGCAGCATCCTGTGAGGCGTTTTTATGAATTTCTCGATCAAGCGGCCGCGGATCATTGTTTTTCGCATCACTGACAATGGAACCATCCGATATTCTGATGATACGCCGGGCGTGTTCGGCAATATCGGTTTCGTGGGTTACAATGACTATGGTTCTGCCTTTTTCATATAATTGCCGGAGCAGAGCCATGATTTCGAGGCTGGAGTCGCTGTCCAGATTACCGGTAGGCTCATCGGCGAAAATTATTTCTGGATCGGTAACAAGCGCGCGGGCGATGGCCACGCGCTGCTGCTGTCCCCCGGAGAGCTCATTGGGATTATGATGGATACGCCCCCCAAGCCCGACTGCTTCCAGCGCCTCTCGAGCGAGGCGCCTGGTGTCCGATTTTTCCGAGTAAATAAGCGGAAGTTCGACGTTCTCCAGAGCATTGGTGCGGGCCAGCAAATTAAAGGACTGGAACACAAAGCCGATCTTCTTGTTGCGGATGCCGGCAAGAGTTTCATCATCGAGCGTGCTTACCTCAACGCCATCCAGAAGCAGGGTACCGCTGGTGGGCCGGTCCAGGCAGCCGAGGATATTCATTAGCGTCGATTTACCGGAACCGGAAGCGCCCATGATGGCCACAAACTCCCCGCGATTAATCTCAAGCGATATGTCGCTGATGGCATGTACCTCGCCGCCGCCGCCCTTGTTGTAGGTTTTGGTCAGATTTGCCGCCTGAATGACTGCTTTATTCATTATCTGTACTCCTGGTTAGCAGATGGTATGAGAACTGTCTCTCCCTCTTTGAGGCCGCTGATAATTTCAGTGTAGCCAGAGTCCCTCCATCCGACCGTTACCTTTCGTTGTTCCTGTCTGCCGCCTGCAGCAACGGCCACATAGCGCTCGCCGCGCTGGCGCAGAATGGCGCTTGTCGGCACCGCCAAAACGTCCCGACGGGTTTCGAGTTCGATGGTTACGTTTGCGGTCATTTCAGGCCGAAGGGTTTTGCCCTGCAGATCCTCGATTGTCAGGGTAACAATATAGTTAACCACGTTATCATGTATAACCGCTTCAGGGTAAATAGCTGTAACGGTGCCCCGGAAATCGGTATCGGTATAGGTGTCAACGCTGAAGCGCGCGGTCTGCCCGATCTTTATTTTGCCGATGTCGGTCTCATCGACAAAGACCTGTACCTCCAGTCGGTCGAGATCGATTATGGTGACGAAAGTGGGAGCGGCAAGGCTCGCCGATACCGTTTCGCCCTCCTGTGTCGATACAGAGGCGATCGCTCCCGCGATTGGGCTGCGGATTGTCGTATAGCTCAACTGGACCTTTGAATACTGGAGATTTGCCTCTGCCTGTTCGACAAGCGCTCTGGCAACCTTCAATGCGGTTTCTGATTGATCCAGCTGCTGATCGGAGATGAGACCCTTTTTTAGAAGAGCATATTCCCGCTCAAATTGCCTTTGTGCAAACTCGGCGTCGGCACGAGCCTTTTCGACTGCGGCGATATTTTGACTGAGCCTCGCGCGCAGCTCGGAATCATCGAGCTCGGCAATGATCTGGTCAGCCCGGACATAGTCCCCGATATTGGCGCGCAGTCGTTTGACCACGCCCGATATTCGGGAACCGACCTTTACCTCGGCGCCGACCATCGGCTTTATAATTCCGGTCGCCAGTACAGCGGAGCCGATATCCCGCCTGATCACTTTCACCGTCTCAGGAGCTGCAGAGCTTTGGTCGCTGGCTCTCATGGCCACCACTGACATAATCGATATGGTCCCGACGGCTAATAAAGCGATGACGGCTATCCATTTTTTCTTCAATTCTGTAGTTCCTTTATGTTCAAATTATGTTACTCCCGATTTATTTCTATTGTCTGCTCATAAAGAGCAGGATGCCGCTCACTTGAATACATCCGAGGCCGGCACCAATAGATTCGACTGCTTTTCTGCAATCGCTATATTGGACACTCAATTTGAATAAAACTTGCAAATATCTCAAAAAGTGCATTTTCTTTTTTTTTCCGGATCTTATTCATAGTCCGGCAAATTCTCATCGGCCAAGAAATGAGGCGGTATATTTCAGAGCAGCGCATAGTATTACAGCGGTAAGCATCATTTATTTTGCTGTCCTCAGGCCCGGACAATTGCCCGTTTATCCGGAAGAATTCGGCAGCGAGAGAAGACGCCTGCAA
>Ga0209206_10000269_pt1 | contig 10271 bp, 6 predicted proteins | sample ZodSprsou2mmetaG_FD_185478 | JGI IMG/M metagenome (GOLD analysis project Ga0209206, IMG submission 185478) | Hot spring sediment microbial communities from Zodletone spring, Oklahoma to study Microbial Dark Matter (Phase II) - Zodletone Spring... ...
ACACCCGACTTTCAGGTCGGGAAATTGACCGGCAATTTCCATGGCGCGCTGGTTGCCTGCACTGAATAAAGCTGTTGAGAATACCTCAGCCCTCACAGGATCGCCGGCTGTTACGCTCACCACTCCCTTCCCTCTCCTGGTGTGAAGTGTTTCCGGATTCACAATATGGCCCGAATTTCCGAATTTTTTTTGGTTGTTCAAAGAATTTCCGCTGGTGGAAAGGGTTTCATTCTTCAGATCGAACACAAGGGGTTCGGTCGTTCCCGGAAGCGGGACCGATACTTTCCAGCAATCTCCGTAAGGATGGGAACCGAGTCCGTATACCAGGCTCCCCCCGAAACTGACAAGGGCTTTTTCAACACCCCGGCCGGAGATGATCTTCAGGATGTTTCTCATGGCATATCCCTTGCCGTAACCTCCGAGATCGATCTGCATCCCTTCTTTCAGGAATCTGATCCGGTCCCCTTCCAGAACCAGGTGCTCCATGCCCGCCGATCCGGCGATCCGTTCGGGAAGGATCCCGGCCTCCGTCCCGTGCTCCAGGTAATGATCCAGCACTGCCTTCAGGGTCACATCGAAGAAACCCCGGGTCTCCCGGTGGTATGCCACCAGCTCGGTAAAAATAAGGTGCATTTCAGGGTCAAGGGGGACCGGATGCCTGAAGGCGGCACGGTTGATCACGGAGATATCCGAATCAGGCCTGTACACAGAAAGCCGCTGCTCGATGCGGTCCAGCTCCGATGTGATCTCTTCCACCAGCAGATCGGCCGGGGCATCCCCTTTTCCAGGCAGCACCAGGTCCATGGTGGTGCCCATGGACCGGATCTGACGGTAGGCTGTTTTCATATCCGGATGATCCCGTTGTCTCATTTTTTAAGCTTTTCCCGGTGCAAAATTACAAAGATCACGTTGTTCATCGGCCGGCCGGGGGCGGATCGAAAATTCCGGATCTGCCCAGTCCGGCTTTTTGAAGCCTGTACTGCATGGACACCCTCAATACGCCGAGCCCGTATGCAATGCTGTTCTTGAGATCGATGGAGGAAGCTTCCTCAAAATAACGGGTGGGACATGTGATCTCCGCGATCTCGTATCCCCGGAAGAAGATCTGGGCAAGCATCTGGTTATCAAACACAAAATTGTCTGAATTCGCCCGGAAATTGATCGATTCGAGCACTTCACGGGAAAATGCGCGGTATCCGCTGTGGTATTCCGAAAGTTTCTGCCCCAGCAGCAAATTCTGAATGAACGTGAGGATCCGGTTTGCCAGATACTTGTACAGGGGCATCCCTCCCCTCAGTGCGCCTTTCCCCAGGATCCGGGAGCCAAGCACCACCTGGTACACCCCGCCGGCAATGAGATGACACATGGAAGGAATGAGCCTGGGTGTGTACTGGTAATCGGGATGGAGCATGACCACAATGTCCGAATCAAGCTCCAGCGCCTTCCGGTAACAGCTTTTCTGGTTGCCTCCGTATCCCTGGTTCTCCGTGTGTCTGACAATGTGCCTGATCCCCAGCTTCTCCGCGAGGCGGACTGTGCCATCGCTGCTCAGGTCATCCACCAGGATCACATAGTCCACGATCCCAAGCGGGATCTCCCGGTAGGTGGCCTCCAGCGTTTTTACCGCATTGAATGCAGGCAGCACGACGGTGACTTTTTTCCCGTCAATCATGGTCCCTCCCGGCTCTTTTCACCGTAAAAACGAATCCGTTCTTCTCACGAAGCACCTCCAGTTCGGGATATCGTTCAAGGTACTGTTCCTTTTTGTCCACCCTGATCACAAAATAGGCATCCTTGTCCGGCACATGGTTGAGCAACCATTCCGCCCGGTCCTTTTCCGGATCTTCCGGAGGTTGTTTCCCGAAATAGAACAAATGGGCATAGCTTTTGTAACCCAGGGTGTTCACGTATACATCACGGCCTCTGAGCTCCTTGAAAAATTTCACGGCGGTCCGCTGGGTATAGCCTTCGATCCGGCCGGTGAACAGGTACATGGAAGTGGCAACAAAGAGAAGCGTGACAACGTGAAGCAGCAGCATTCCGACGGGATTCCTCCTGAGGATCTGGATCAGGGAAAAGGTGATCCCGGCAAGCAGGAAGATCCCGATCAGCCATTCGTATCCGCTCCAGTGCACCTCGGCCTGGAGTGCGCTCCGGGTAAATTCATCCAAAAATCCGAATCCTCTTTCTGTCAGCCATCCCGGATGGGTTGCTGCCAGGGGGAGCGCAATGGCAGCCGCTCCGTAAAGAAGTGCGATCAGCCAGAGGAGGATCACCTGCCAGGTTCCGACCTCCAGCTTCCTGTCAAGCCATTTGTCCCAGACCCAGGCGGACAGGAAGGTGAGCGGGAAATAGGTCAGTGAACTGTAGTGGAGGATCTTGGTCTTGACGATGGAGAAAAGGATCAGCACCACCCAGAACATGATGGACATCCATTGCCGGAAGATCCGCTGCAGTTCCCTGCTCTCCGATTTTTTGGTGAAACTTTTCATGGCAATCACCGATGCGGGGAAGACGCCCAGCAGGACCACCACCAGGTGGTAGGCGAAAAACCCGCTGTGTCCGGCATCATAGGTGGAGAACAACCGGATCTGATAGTCTATGAAATCCCTGAGGATATGGCTGTTACCGTTTATCACCTGAAGCAAAAACCAGGTGCCTCCGGTCAGGGTGAGCACCAGGATGAACAATCCCACATGCCCGGCTGTGGTTGACAGCCTGAAACGCCTGAAGATCAGAAAGACCAGAAAACAGATCAGGAACACCAGGATGGCCACGGGACCCTTGGTCAGTACCGCCAGCCCGAAAAAGAAGGCCGAGAGGATGATGTTCCGGACCCTTTTCTGATTCCGGTCCGGGTCCAGGTAGAACACGAACCAGGCAATCCCCATGAAGATGAAAAGGTTGAACCAGGGATCGATGATCCCCGACTTGAAATAAAAGAATGGCAGGATGGCTGCACCGTAAGAGAGCGCCCACAGGATCCCGAAACGGTCCCCGTACAATCGCTTCCCCAGGTAGAACAGGACTGCAAGCGATGCGATCCCGCAAAGAAAATTGGGGAACCGGGCGGCAAATTCGTTGATCCCGAAGAACTTCATGGAAAGCACCTGCAGCCAGAAAAAGAGCGGCGGCTTCTCCCAGAAAGGCTCATAGTCGATCTGGACGGTTACATAATCGCCTGTAACGATCATCTCCCTCGCCGATTCGGCGAAATTGATCTCATCCCAGTCAAAAAGGTGCACGGCACCCAGAAAGGGCAGCAGGAACACAAGCGAAAAAGCAAGGATTCCCAGGTAAACGAGCACCGGTTTGTTCTTTACCCTCATCGACGTATTGCTTCAGGCAGGGACTGCCGGAGCCACCTGCGGTTATACCTGTTGATCCACCACCAGCCCAGGTACCCTGCCAGCAAGCCGATCACCGCACCCCCGGTCACATCGATCAGGAAGTGCTGTGACAAATAGATCCGGGAATATGCCACTCCCGCTGCCAGGACCAGGGCCAGCATGCGGACCCAGTTGTTTTTCAAAATTAATGATATTCCAAATAACAGCGCAAAGGCGGTGGCACTGTGACCCGAAGGAAAACTGTACCATGAGTGGAGATCCACCCCCGGCACCAGGTACAGGTCGGCGCCCGAACCTGCAAGTTCGAAATATTTGACCGGTCTGGCGGCCCCGCTGAAGAAGAGGTGCTTCAGCAGCTGCACGGAAATGCCGGAGATGGCAAATCCCGCAAGAAGGATCAGGGTGTACCGGATCCTGAAGAACAGGGTGACCAGGATGATCGCCAGGGCTCCCACCCCGCTTCCCAGCAGGGTCCATCCCCTGAAAAGGAAATCCAGGAAACGGCTGTGGAAACTGTTAAATGCCAGATGGACCGTTTCCCTGGGAAGTGCCAGGCAGAGGACCACCGCAGCCAGGATCAGGACCAGGGATGCGATCAGAAATGCATTGGTATACAAATTCTTTCGGGAAATATTTCGCTCCATGTCAGTCCGTTGTGTATGGATCGCCCAAAAGTAGTAAAATTGGCGCACAGATAGGGAAATCAATATTTTTTTTACTTTTGGCTTCACACCAAAAACGGAGCAGATGAATCCAGCGGAACTTAAAATGACCATGAACAGGCTGTTCGGCGCATCGGATGATCCCGTATCGGTCTATTTTTCACCCGGAAGGGTCAACCTGATCGGCGAACATACCGATTACAACGGGGGGTATGTGTTCCCGTGCGCCCTCACCTTCGGCACCTATCTTCTGGTGAGGATAAACGGAAGCCGGATAGTGCGTTTCGCCACGACCAATTTTGACCACAGGGGCGAGGTAAATCTGAACGAACCTTTCGAGAGGGAAGGAAAGTCCTGGATCAACTATCCGGTCGGTGTTCTGAACGAATTCCGGAAGCTGGCACTGGAAGTGGAAGGAATGGATCTGCTCTATTCGGGGGACATCCCCAACGGGGCGGGACTTTCCTCATCGGCATCCATCGAAATGGCCACCGCCTTTGCCATGAACGATCTGTACCGGTTCGGAATGGACCGCATGTCCCTGGCCCGTCTATCCCAGAGGGCTGAGAACCTCTTCGTAGGGGTAAACTGCGGGATCATGGATCAGTTTGCCTCCGGGCTGGGCCTGAAGGACCATGCCCTGTTCCTTAACTGCGACACCCTGGAGTATGAAAGGGTGCCGTTCAGGCTTGAAGGGATGAAGATCGTGATCGCAAATACAAATAAGAGAAGGGGACTGGCCGATTCGAAATACAATGAACGAAGGGCACAGTGCGAGGCAGCCGTGGAGGCACTTCGCAGGGGGAAATCCATCCGGAACCTGAGTGACCTGACCATGGAGGAGTTCGAAAAACATGCCCAACTGATCCCCGATGAAGTGGTTCTGAAAAGAGCACGGCACGTGATCTCAGAGAACAGCCGGACCCTCGCCGCGGTAGACGCCCTGAACAAAAGCGACATCGCCACCTTCGGGGAGCTGATGTACCAGTCCCACCACTCCCTGAGGGATGATTATGAGGTCACAGGTCGCGAACTCGATACACTGGTGGAGGAAGCCGCGAAAATCGACGGTACCGTCGGAAGCAGGATGACGGGCGCCGGATTTGGCGGATGTACCGTCAGCATCGTCGCTGAAAATGCCGTGGAAGACTTCATCCGGGATGTGGGTGCCGGCTATGCGGAAAAGACCGCACTCCAGGCCGACTTCTACGTGGCCGAGATCGGAGACGGTTCAAAACGGATGGAACCCTGAGCGGGTCAGCGGACGGTCAGGCTGGCTGACAGTTGTCCCTCTGCAGCTGAGGAGGGTCCCACAAGAATGTCAAGCACCCCCGGTTCCACCATGTATTCCCCCTGCCCGGTGTCGTAGTATGCCAGCTCATCCGGGCCCAGTGTCATGGTGACGGTCACCGTTTCCCCGGCATCGATCCATACCCTTTCGAATCCGCGAAGGTCCTTCAGCGGTCTTGGCACATCGGACTCCACATCCCTGACGTACAACTGGACCACCTCTTCGCCGCCCGATTTCCCCGTGTTGGTCACATCCACGCTGATTGTTACCTCCTCCGAAGGGGAGATCTCATCCTTTTCGAGGATCAGGTTTTCATATGCAAAGGTGGTATAGCTCAAACCGTACCCGAAAGGGTACAGCACCTCCCCTTCGAAGTACCTGTACGTCCTTCCATCCATTGCATAATCCTTGAAATCAGGAAGGTCGCTGACGGACCTGTAGAAGGTGACCGGCAGCCTTCCCGCGGGATTGTAATCACCGAAGAGCACATCCGCCACGGCTGTTCCCCCGGCTTCGCCGGGATACCATGCCTGAAGGATGCCGTCCAGGTGTTCGTTTTCCCAGTTGACGGACAGGGCGGATCCGGACATGAGGACCAGGGTGACCTGCTTCCCGGTGGCGGCCATGCGGCGGATGAGTTGCTGCTGTACCTCCGGCAGATCCAGGGATGTCCTGTCGCCCCCTTCAAACCCATCCACATGAAAGCCCCTCATCTCTTCCCCTTCCATGCGGGCGTTCAGCCCCATCACTAGCACCACGTGGTCGGCCCAGCCGGCCAGCTGCAGGGCTTCCTGCATCAGGTTCATGTCCGGCTCCAGCCAGTTCAGTGTGCAGGTGGCATCGCCCCTGCGGTCGCGGAGGACCACCTTGAAGGGATAGGGCTGACCGGCCCTGAGTTCCCGTTCCATCCGCCCCATTCCCCGGCGCCCCCTGAGGGTGTCGCCGTCAAAGACCAGCTGTGCGCCCCGGCCTTCCGTTCCGATGGAATGCAGTCCGTTTTTGCGGGGGACCAGGTAACCGCTCCATTCCACCCGGTAGGCGTCATCCGTTAGCCCTTCCACGGGAGGCTGTCCGTCCCACCAGTAAACATTGATCGCTGGATCGGTCCGCTCTACCACCGGTTCCGCTTCCCCATCCAGGTCCGGATAATAGCTGCCGGTGACCCCCTGCTCCGAAAGTGCTTCATCGGTGTAAAGGACCTCCCCCGGAACCGGGACCGGATAGGGAATGTCCTGGTGAAAAGGGCTTCCCAGCGCGTACCGGGCCTCGCCCATTTCACCCAGTTTGGCTTTGATCCCCTGGTAAACGCTCACGGGATTTACCGGGAACCCGTTGTAGTTCCCGTACTGGGTGGTCACATTGTCCGCATTGGGACCGATCACGGCCACTTTTCTGAGGTCCCTGTCCAGGGGCAGCGCCCCGTTTTCATTTTTCAGAAGGACAATGGACTTCCTGGCCATTTCAAGTGCCACCAGCCGGTGTTCGGGACTGGAAACCACTTCATAAGGGACATCGGACCAGGGCACCATTTCGTCGGGATCGAACATCCCGAGTTTCATCCTGGCCAGCATCAGCCGTTCCACCGAAACATCGATCTGCTCTTCGGTGATCAGCCCCTTGCTGACGGCCTCGACCAGTGCCGGGTAGACATTTCCGCAATTGAGATCGGTCCCGGAAAGCACCCCCAATGCAGCGGCTTCCTCCCTGGTCCCGACCACATCATGCCCGGAATGAAAATCCCGGATGGCCCCGCAGTCCGATACGATGTATCCATCGAATCCCAGTTCACCCCGCAGGAGTTCCTCCTGAAGCCAGCTGCTTCCGCAGCAGGGCTCACCCATGTACCGGTTGTATGCGCACATGACCGAATAGACCTTCCCCTCCTCCACGGTCTTTTTAAAAGCCGGAAGGTAGGTGTCCCTGAAATCCCGTTCGCTGGTCACCGCATCGAATTCATGCCTGAGGGGTTCGGGCCCGCTGTGCACCGCATAATGCTTCGAGGTGGCCACCACCTTGAAATAGCGGTCATCATTCCCCTGGAGCCCCCTGATGAACTGCACGCCCAGTTCCCCTGTCAGGTAGGGGTCCTCGCCATAGGTCTCATGTCCCCTGCCCCACCTGGGGTCCCTGAAAATATTGATGTTGGGCGACCAGAAGGTAAGTCCCTGGTAACGCTCCCTACTGCCCCTGGATATGAAATCATTGTACTTGGCCCTGGCTTCCGTTGAGGTGATGTCAGCCATGCGGAACATCAGCTCACGGTCGAAGGTGGCGGCCATTCCGATGGCCTGGGGAAAGACGGTAGCCTTCCCGGCCCTGGCCACACCGTGCAGGCATTCGTTCCACCAGTCATACTGCGGGATCCCCAGTCGCTCCACAGCTGCGGCTGCATTGGTCAGCTGGCTCACCTTCTCTTCCAGGGTCATCCTGGAAACCAGGTCTTTTGCCCGCTCCTCGAAGGCGAGCCTGGTATCCTGATAAGGATATTCAACGGGAGCATTGCACGCAAAAAATGCGCCCAGAGAGAACACGGTCAATACTCTTGCATATTTCATAATCGGCAGGTTTTATAAGGAGTTATCGGATGATCGCGGTCATGGGGCCTTAAAGATAACAAAACGGCGCTGATAACAAAACAGCGCTCTACTCCGCTATCTTCACGATCCGTTCCATGTATGTCCGGGTTCCGTCGCGCAGCATGAGCAGGTACGGACCGCTGGCCAGCCGGTTCACGTCAATTGTGACGGGATTGGGAGGATCTGTCATCCTGAAAACCTCCTGGCCGCTGTAGCTGTAAATGGTGATCTCCCGGACCGGTCCCCTCTGGAACAGTTCCACATTGAGCTGGTCCTTCACCGGATTGGGACCGAAACTGAAGGAGCCCTCGGACGGGGTGGTGCGGATCAGGCTTACCGTCTTCAGGATATCATTGTCCGGGTCGAAGACCACCTGTTGCACCGGTCCCCCCACCGGGATGCGGAACAGCTCCGCCGCTTCATCCTGCAGCAGCCTCTCCCGCACCATGGATCCGTCAGCCAGGAACATTTCCACCTCGAAGGGCATGGTAAACAGCGGCGTGCCCGGTGATGTGGTGCTCTGCTCGCTTCTCAGATACAGGGAATCGCCGGCCTGGTACCATGTCACCGTATACAGCGGGTAGCCTTCCCCGTAATACCACTGTTCGAAAAAGGAGGAAAAGTCCATCCCGCTTTCCGTTTCAAGCACATGCCTGAAATCCTCCCCGGTAGCAACCGCATTCCCATAGCGCCCGAGGTAGGTCCTGAGCACCCGGAAAAAAAGCACATCATTATCGAGTACATGCCGGATCATGTGCAGGAGAAGGGCTCCTTTCTTATAGCTGAGCCCGTTGTCAAAGAGGCGGGACGGATCGCCTGATCGCTCCTCGGGGACAAAGACGGATCCGGAAGTTTTTCCCAGGGCGATACTCATGGCATGGTTCATCCATTCATCTGCCATCTGCTGTCCCAGGAGCTGTTGTGCCGAGACATACTCCATGTACGAGGCGAAGCCCTCATTGATCCAGATATCCTGCCAGTTCCCGCAGGTCACATGATCACCGAACCACTGGTGTGCCAGCTCATGGGCCACCAGGAAAAAATCGAAATCCTGGATGGTGGTCATGGTTTGGTGCTCCATCCCCCCTCCCATGGGAGCCATCGCATGTCCGTATTTTTCAGATGCAAAAGGATAATCCCCCAGCAATTCCGAATAGGCACGGATTAGACGGCCCGTCTCGAGAATGCCGTTTTCCCAGTCCCCCAGCACCCGGGTGTCATCATAGATATAATTCTGGACCAGCACCGAGTCACCCTCCCCCGTGAGCGATGCCCTGAACGAATAATCTGTGTAATCCGCCACTGTGAAGAACAGCAGGTAATAGGCCATGGGATAGCTGGTCCGCCATCTGAAAAGCCGGGAATTTCCGGGCAGCTCCTCCACTTCCTCAAGGATCCCGTTGGAAGCTGCCATCAGGTGGTTGTCACAGATGAGGTCCATGCGGACCGAATCGATCTTGTCCGCAAGCACCTGTTTCACCGGGAACCAGTCCCTCGCATTGAACGGTTCCGAAAGGGTATAGGTCACCTGGAACCCGTAATCCAGGTCCCTGGCGGATGTGATCCCGGCAAAAAATCCCCTGTCCCTGCCCGCCTTGCCCCCGTAAGAAATTCTTACTGCAAATTCCTCTCCCGGCATCCTGGGCCTGTCCAGTGCCATAAAAACGGCATTCTCCTGGTGAATGTAACCCGCCTGAATCCCCGGGCCGGAAAGGGAATCGATTTCCAAAATCTCCACTCCGGTCACCTCCAGGGAATCCTGCAGCTCCACAACCAGGGTATCCAGCTCCCTGACGGCTCCCACCAGGACCGTGGCGCTGCCGTCGATCAGGGTGCTTTCGTTGGTCACCCGGAGGACCAGGTGGTAATATTTGACATCGTAGGCGGTAAGCCACTGCGCGTAGAACGGGTTCTGATAACCTGCAGCATCCACAATCTCCGCACAACCCTGGGGTTGGAGCCGGGCTGTGGCGGACAGTGCGCTGAACGCCAGGAGGAGACAAATGGCGATCCGGTTCATGCTACATGCTGAAGCGGAACACGGTCTTCGCTGCAAATGCTTCGCCGGGTTTCAGAAGCGTGGAGGGGAAATGTTCCCGGTTGGGACTGTCCGGGAAATACTGGGTCTCCAGGCAGACGGCCGAATGGGGTTCGTAGACGCGCCCCTCCTTTCCACGGATCCCCTTCACATAATTGGCGGTGTACAGCTGGATCCCCGGAAGTGTGGTCAGCACCTCCATGGTGCGGCCCGACGCGGGGTCGTGCAGGATTGCCGCCGGAGAGAGTTCCCCGCGATCCGCGGCTAGCACAAAATTGAGATCATAGCCAGGTGCCACCTGCGCTAATTTATCACCCAGGGGCCTGGCCTTTCTGAAATCAAAAGGGGTATCCC
>Ga0209206_10000275_pt1 | contig 10244 bp, 7 predicted proteins | sample ZodSprsou2mmetaG_FD_185478 | JGI IMG/M metagenome (GOLD analysis project Ga0209206, IMG submission 185478) | Hot spring sediment microbial communities from Zodletone spring, Oklahoma to study Microbial Dark Matter (Phase II) - Zodletone Spring... ...
ATCCCGTACATCGAGCCGATGTTGATGATGCTGGCCGGCCCGCCCCGTTCGACCGCGTGATTGCGGACCTCGCGCGCCAGCAGGAAGCAGCCCGTCGCATTGGACAACTGGCGGGTAAACTGCTCGCCCGTCACGTCGCGCCAATCGGAAGTGACCCGCTCGTAGCCCGCGTTGACAAGGATGTCCACCTTGCCCGCCTGGGCGACGGCATCACGCACGCACTGGCCACCGGGAATTTTATCCGGATCATTGTCCCCGCCCTTGACCAGAATCTGGGGCAGCAATTTACAAATCAGTTTCGTCGGGGTGTCGTCATAAAAAGGCACCACCCAGTCAACGCATTCCAGTGCCGCCAGCATACGCATGCGTTTATCCAGCGTATTGACCGGTCTGTCAGACCCTTTCAAACGCTGCACGGACTTGTCATCATTGACGGCAACCACGAGTCTGTCGCCCAGTTGTCGGGCCTGCTCCAGGTAACTGACATGGCCGGCATGCAGAATATCGAAACAGCCATTGGTCATGACGATCGTCTCGCCGTGCTCCTTGGCCTCGTTAATCTGGCGCAATAATTCGTCTTCTTCCATGACGCCGCGGGGTAATTCGTGTTGTTCCCGAATCGCGCGCCGGATTTCCGCCACACTCACGGTTGCCGTACCCAGTTTGCTGACCACAATGCCGGCGGCGATATTCGACAGTGCCGTGGCATCGGCCAGGTTGTCGCCGGCGGCCAGGGCTGCAGCCAGCACCGACACCACCGTATCCCCGGCGCCCGTGACATCGAAGACCTCCCGGGCGTGGGTCGGCAGATGAATTGCCGCCTTGTCTTTTTGTAACAGGGTCATGCCCCGTTCGCTGCGGGTGATCAACAGGGCATCGAGTTCCAGTTCCTGGATCAGGCTCTGGCCTTTTTGAACCACTTCCTCGTCACTGGCGCAATGGCCAACGACACCTTCGAATTCGGACATATTGGGCGTAATCAGGCTCGCCCCGCGGTATTTGCCAAAATCGTGTCCCTTGGGATCGATGATCACCGGCTTGCCGGCATCGCGTGCCAGTTGTATCAGGGTTTGCATTCGCCCCAGGGTGCCCTTGCCGTAATCGGACAGCACCACCACGTCACACTGTGGCAGCGAATCGGTAAAACGCTGGAGTAACTTGTCACTGTGTTGCGGCTGGAAACCGTCCTCAAAGTCCAGGCGAATCAGCTGTTGATGCCGGCTCAGCACCCGTAGCTTGGTGATCGTCGCCAGTCCCGGAAGACGGGTCAGGTGACAGGTTACCCCGTTGGCACCGAGGATCGTTTCCAGACTGCTACAGGCCTCGTCGTCCCCGGTCAGGCCGTGCAACTCCACGCTGCCACCGAGCGAGGCGATATTCAATGCCACGTTCCCGGCACCGCCGGCCCGCTCCTCGGACTGGCCGACCAGTACCACCGGCACCGGCGCTTCCGGGGAGATGCGCGAAGTGTCGCCGTGCCAGTAGCGGTCCAGCATCAGATCGCCGACCACCAGCACCCGGGCCTGTTCAAACTGGGGCAGTTGGAGTTTCATCATGGGCTTGCCGGTAGTAACGGCTTACAGATCCTTGAGGATATAAATCGCACCGCAATAGGGGCACCTGGCTTCCCCGCCCTGCTCTTCGATGGGCAGGTAGACCCGGGGATGGGAATTCCACAGGGTCATGTTGTCCATCGGACAATGCAGCGGCAGTTCCGCGCGCGTCACTTCGTAACGGTTGGCCGCGTTAGCCTGTACAGGTTTGCGGATTACCGAAGAATTTGGGCTCGATTTCCGGGTCACTGCCTTCGTCTCCTCGTTGCTCTTGTTTTATTTTACCCGGTTACTGCGCTGTTTCGGATTGCCATCGTCACACTGACGCGATCGGCTTCATGCAGTAACGGGGTTTACGTAGGCCAGCCAGTCCGTGTACTTGTCGACACGGCCATGGACCAGATCAAAATAGTGACTCTGCAGCTGTTCGGTCACCGGCCCGCGCACGCCGGAACCGATGGTCCGGCCGTCGAGTTCACGGATCGGCGTCACCTCGGCGGCGCTGCCGGTAAAGAAGGCTTCATCGGCCACGTACACTTCGTCGCGGGTGATGCGCTTCTCGCGCACCTCGTAACCCAGATCCCGGGCCAGGTGCAAAAGCGTGTCGCGGGTGATGCCTTCCAGTGCCGAGGTCAGCTCGGGGGTATAGATCACGCCGTTGCGCACCAGGAAGAAGTTCTCGCCACTGCCCTCGGCCACGAAACCGTCCACGTCCAGCAGCAGGGCTTCGTCATAACCGTCGCGGATCGCTTCCTGCAGGGCCATCATCGAGTTCATGTAGTTGCCGTTGGCCTTGGCGCGGCACATGGTGATGTTGACGTGATGACGGGTAAACGAGGAGGTCTTGATACGGATGCCCTTCTCCATGCCCTCGGCGCCCAGATAGGAACCCCATTCCCAGGCGGCGACAATGGTGTGCACCTGCAGGTTGTCGGCGCGCAGACCCATGCCCTCGGCACCGTAAAAACACATCGGCCGGATGTAGGCAGATTCCAGACCGTTCTCGCGCACCACCGCCAGCTGGGCGGCGTTGAGGGTCTCCTTGTCGAAACGGATCTTCATATTGAGGATATGGGCAGAGCGGAACAGCCGATCGGTGTGCTCCTGCAGGCGGAAAATGGCGGTGCCCTGCTCCGCCTTGTAGGCGCGCAGGCCTTCGAACACCCCCATGCCGTAATGCAGCGTATGGGTCAGCACATGCACCTGGGCTTCGCGCCAGGGCACCATTTCACCATCAAACCAGATGACGCCATCACGATCGGCCATCGACATACCACGCCACTCCTCAATCCGTAAATTCAGTAAAAATCGCCAAAGAGGCTTATTCTAAGCGAAATCCGCGGGTTTGTCGTTCTGGAAAAGGGACGAGGGACGAGGGACGAGTGACTAGGTTTTTTATCTCCCCTCCCCCTGACCCCCTCCCTGTGGGAGGGGGAACGGATCTTTGCGGTTAGCAGCCCGGTAGGCCCGATATAGCGAAGCGGTATCGGGCATCTCCCGATTGCCGGGCACCGCGGAGTTTATGTCCGAAGGGTGCTCTGTCCGGCCTGCTCATCATCCGAAGGGATGTAGGAGCGGCTGCGCCGCGACAGGCCTGTCAGTACCATAGACAGTATCGCGCCACAGGCGCTCCTACCCCCCATAGACCATACAGCGGGTTTTCCTCGTCACTCGTCACTCGTCCCTTGGCCCTGCCCGACAGGGGCAGGGCCGAGCACCCGCTCCCAGATCTGACTGACGAAAGACAGGTGCTCACCAAACTCACCTTCCGGGGCCAGGACTTTCTGCTCCTGCAACGCCATGCGATGGGCATGGCCGCGGTAGGCGCGGTAGGCGTCCTTGAGCTGTTCGGTGTCCGTCTCGCCCAGCAGGCCGGAGTCGGCCAGGGTGTCGAGGATGCGGATGTTGTCGGTCCAGGTCAGCAGCCCGGGGTACTGGTGGGCGTAGCCGAGGACGAAGTACTGGACCAGAAATTCGATATCGACCATGCCGCCTTCGCCCTGTTTGAGGTCCACGCAGCCCGGCTCATTTTTGGCCAGCTCGGTTCGCATGCGCTGGCGCATCTTGACCACTTCGGCGCGCAGTTCGGCCAGATCCCGTTCGCGGCCCAGCACGGTTTTGCGGATACTGCCGAAGCGCTCGATGATATCGGCATCCCCGGCCACGCCGCGGGCGCGCACCAGGGCCTGGTGTTCCCACAACCAGGCCTTGTTCAGCTGGTAGGCCTCGAACGAGGTGAGGTTGCTGACCAGCATGCCCGAGGCACCGTCGGGGCGCAGGCGCAGATCGGCCTCGTACAACACCCCGGCCGGGGTGTGGGTGGTGAGGATATGGATCAGCCGCTGGCCGAGCCGGGCGTAAAACACCGGTACCGCCAGCGGTTGGGGACCGTCGGTCATCTCGTTCTGATCCTCGCTGGCGTGCAGGAAGACCAGATCCAGATCCGAGCCGTAGCCCAGCTCCAGCCCGCCCAGTTTGCCGTAGGCGATCACCGCAAAACCCAGCTCGCCGCTGTCCCGGCTGGCGACCGGCTGGCCGTGGCGCTCGCTCAGATGCCGCCAGGCCTGCTGCAGGGCCTCTTCGAGGATCACCTCGGCAATCCAGGATAAGTGGTCGCTCACTTTCATCAGTGGCAGCACATCGGAGACATCCGCCGCCACCACCCGCAGGACATTGGTGTGCTTGAAATGGCGCAGCGCCTCCATCGCCTGCTCGTGATCGTCCGGTTCGATCAGGGCCAGATCGCCGGCCAGTTCCGCCGCCAGATCCGCCCTGGCCGGCGGGGCATAGAGGCTGCGCACATCCATCAGTTCATCCAGCAACAGCGGATAGCGCGACAGGTAACGCGACAACCAGGGACTGGCCTGGCACAACTTGACCAGCTGCGAGAGCACCAGCGGGTTTTCCACCAGCAGGGCCAGGTAGACGCTGCGCCGGGCGATAGTGCGCACGATCTCCAGCACCCGCTCGAAGGTGGTATCGGGATCGTCCACCTGCGCGGCGGCACCGAGCAGCAACGGCATCAATCGATCCAGCCGGCTTTTGCCGTTGGTGCTCAGCGACTGGTAAAGCCGGCTGCCCTGCAACTCGCTGACCCGCGCCAGCACCGCCGCCGGTTGCTGGTAGCCGGCCTCGGTCAGCGCGACCCGGGCCGCTTCGTCGTCGAGATTGGCGTGCCACAAATCGTAGAAGACGTTCTCGTTCTCCTCCTCGACGTTCTGCGGCGCCGCGAAGACCTGATCGAAATGGTTATGCACGTGCTGGCGATGGTGTTCCAGCTCGCCATAAAAGGATTGCCAGTTGTCGAAGCCCATGCTCCAGGCCAGTCGCAGGCGCGGATATTCCTCCTCGGGCAGATCATGGGTCTGCTGATCCAGCACGCCCTGCAGGCGGTGCTCCACATCACGCAGGAAGCGGTAACCGGCTTCCAGTTCGCGCACCACGAACTCGGGCAACACACCCATCTTTTGCAGTAACGGCAGCACCGACAACACCCGCCGCTCCTGCAAGGCCGGCTCGCGGCCGCCGCGGATCAACTGAAACACCTGGGCAATAAACTCGATCTCGCGAATACCGCCCAGTCCGAGCTTCACATTCTGCTCCAGTCCCTTGCGTTTGACCTGTTTGGCAATCATGCCTTTCATATCGCGCAGGGATTCATAGGCCCCGTAATCGAGATAACGGCGATAGACGAACGGATGCAACATGCTCATCAGTTCCTTGCCGGCCGCCTGATCGCCAGCCACTACCCGCGCCTTGATCATGGCGTAACGTTCCCACTCGCGACCGTGCGCCTGGTAATAGGTTTCCAGCGCATCGAAGCTGGTCACCAGCGGCCCGCCGTCACCAAACGGACGCAGGCGCATGTCGACCCGAAACACGAAACCTTCGGGGGTCTGCTTGTCCAGCATGGCGATCAGCTTCTGGCCGAGCCTGATGAAAAACTCACTGTGGCTGAGTGTGCGTCCTTCACCGCGCGTCTCGCCCTCCTCGGCAAAGGCGAAGATCAGATCAATGTCGGAGGAGACGTTCAGTTCCCACGCTCCCAGCTTGCCCATACCCAGCACCACCAGATTCATGGGCGAGCCATCTGCATAACAGGGGGTGCCGTACTGTTCACACTGGCGCGGATACAACCAGTTGAGCGCGCCATCGATACAGGTTTCCGCCAGCCAGGTCAGGTCCCGGCAGGTCTCCTCCAGCTCGGCCCAGCCGGCCAGGTCCCGCCACAGGATGCGCACCATCTCGCGCTGGCGAAACCGGCGCAGCGTGTGCAGCAGGGCAGTTTCATCCTCAACCGACTCGACCGCCGCCTGCCAGAGCGCCGTGAACCGCGCCCGATCGGCGGACTGCGACAGGCGTGGCTGCAAGGCGAGAAAATCGCCGGGATACCGCAGCCACTGGCGGGCCACGTATTCGCTGGCCGCCCACACCGCCGGCAGCGAGTCGCCGACCGCCTCATCCAGCGAGTTGTCGCCCAGCGTCGGGACAAACTCCCCCCACCAGCGCGCGACCTGTTTGGCCAGCGGTTCGGGTAACTTCGAAATAGCCTGATCGACGTTGCTGCTCATGGACAAAAAACCTGGAGGATGTGCCGGATACTATGACCAAAACCGCCAGCCGCCACAACCGTTCTTCTAGCAAGGCCGCTGTAAATAACGCAAAGGACGCAAAGACGCGGAGGACGCAAAGGATATTTATTTTAATGATGGCAAGAATACCCGAATACTGTCTTAGCCATTAACATTCTATAACCAATTCAAATCTGCTTATATTTAAGCCCGTCCTCGCAGTCAAAATAATAAATACATAATTATTTTCTCTGCGATCTTTGCGTCTTTGCGCCCTTTGCGTTTATTCCCACTGACATATCTATGGGCACAAAATAAAAAAGCCCCGCCATTTCTGGCGGGGCTTTTTATTTTGCCTGAACGGTTAAGGCAGTCGGTTACATCATGCCGCCCATGCCGCCCATATCCATGCCGCCCATGCCACCAGCAGCAGCACCGGCGCCCTGCTCTTCATCGGGCTTGTCGGCAATCATGGCTTCGGTGGTGATCATCAGGCCGGCAACCGAGGCCGCGTTCTGCAGGGCAGTCCGGGTGACCTTGGTCGGGTCCAGGATACCCATCTTGATCATGTCACCGTATTCACCGGTGGCGGCGTTGTAACCGAAGTTATCCTTGCCTTCTTCCACCTTGTTGCAGACCACGGAGGCTTCTTCGCCGGTGTTGGTCACGATCTGACGCAGCGGCTCTTCCATGGCGCGGCGCAGGATGTTAATGCCAACATCCTGATCATGGTTGTCACCCTTGAGACCGTCGATGCCGGTACGGGCACGCAGCAGGGCCACGCCACCACCGGGGACTACGCCTTCTTCCACCGCGGCGCGGGTGGCGTGCAGGGCGTCTTCCACACGGGCTTTCTTCTCTTTCATTTCCATTTCAGTAGTGGCGCCAACCTTGATCACGGCCACACCGCCGGCCAGCTTGGCCACGCGTTCCTGCAGTTTTTCCTTGTCATAATCGGAAGAGGCTTCCTCGATCTGGGCACGGATCTGGCTGACCCGGCCTTCGATGTCGGCCTGGGTACCGGCACCATCGATAACCGTGGTTTCTTCCTTGGAAACGGTCACTTTCTTGGCCTGACCCAGATCTTCCAGGGAGGCTTTTTCCAGCTGCAGACCGACTTCTTCGGAGATCACGGTACCACCGGTCAGGATAGCAATATCCTGCAACATGGCCTTGCGACGTTCACCAAAGCCCGGGGCCTTGACCGCGGCAACCTTGACGATACCGCGCATGTTGTTGATAACCAGCGTCGCCAGGGCTTCGCCTTCAATATCCTCGGCGATGATCAGCAGCGGCTTGCCAGCCTTGGCCACGCCTTCCAGCACGGGCAGCAGTTCGCGGATGTTGGAAATTTTCTTGTCGTGCAGCAGGATGTAGGGTTCTTCCAGCTCGGCGCTCATGTTCTGCTGGTTGTTGACGAAGTAGGGCGAGAGGTAACCGCGATCGAACTGCATCCCTTCAACCACGTCCAGTTCATTCTGCAGACCGGTGCCTTCCTCGACGGTGATGACGCCTTCCTTGCCGACCTTGCCCATGGCACCGGCGATGATGTCACCGATTTCCTGATCCGCGTTGGCGGAGATAGTGCCGACCTGGGCGATAGCCTTGTCGTCAGCGCAGGGCTTGGAGAGTTTCTTCAGCTGTTCAACGGCCGCGGTGGTAGCCTTGTCGATACCACGCTTGAGATCCATCGGGTTCATGCCGGCGGCAACCGCTTTCATGCCTTCGGTCAGGATGGACTGGGCCAGCACGGTCGCGGTAGTGGTACCGTCGCCGGCAACGTCAGAAGTCTGGCTGGAGACTTCCTTGACCATCTGCGCACCCATGTTTTCGAACTTGTCCTTGAGTTCGATCTCCTTGGCCACGGAGACGCCATCCTTGGTGATGGTCGGCGCACCAAAGCTCTTTTCGAGAACCACGTTGCGGCCCTTGGGACCCAGGGTGACCTTGACTGCGTTGGCCAGGGTGTTCACGCCCTTGAGCATTTTGTGACGGGCATCGTCACTGAATTTCACTTCTTTTGCACTCATGTTCTTTCCTCACTGTATAGAGTAAGCTACGTTGACGGATTGAAAGCCGGATCAGGCTTCAACCACCCCCATAATGTCTTCTTCACGCATGACGAGCAGTTCCTCGCCATCGAGCTTGACCTCGTTGCCGGCATACTTGCCAAACAGCACCTTGTCGCCCACCTTGAGGTCCAGCGCGCGGACTTCACCGTTTTCCAGAATCTTGCCATTGCCCACAGCGATGACTTCGCCCTGGATCGGTTTTTCGGTGGCTGAATCGGGAATGACGATGCCGCCGGCCGTGGTACGTTCTTCTTCCATGCGACGAATAATCACGCGGTCATGCAAAGGACGGATTTTCATTCTCAGCTTCTCCTGAAAGTTATTTTCTTGGATTTTCAAACGATTGACCCGAACAGCTACCTGCCCGGACAGGAATTTCAGCCGGCCTGTTAGCACTCTATGCCGACGAGTGCTAATAATAGCGGTCACGGCCGGGCTGTCAAGACCAGTCTCTTGATAGGGTGATGTCGCGAAAATTCAAGGCTCAGTCGTCATCCTGACGCTGAAATTCGCCCTCGATAGTGCGCGGCCCGCCGGGCCCGGACTGGCCCGGACCGCCGCCGGGCGGGCCGGTGCGGATCACGCCGCGGCGAATGGCCCAGCGAATCAGCCCCTGGCGCAGGGGTGGCACCAGCAGGATGAAGCCGACGGTATCGGTGACGAAGCCCGGGGTCAGCAGCAGGGCCCCGGCCACCACCAGCAGCAGCCCCTCGAACAGCGGCATGGCCGGCAGCTGGCCGTGGGCCAGCTCCGACTGGAAGCGCATCAGGGTGGAAAACCCCTGCCAGCGCAGCAGGCCGACGCCGATCACGGCGGTCAGCACCACCAGCAGAATAGTCGGCCAGGCACCGATCACCTCGCCGATCTGGATCAGGAAATAGATTTCGATCAGCGGGATGGCGATAAACAGGATGAGGAATACACGGAACAGGGGCATCGTCCTTCACCAAAGGGTGGATTCAATGCCTAGTGTAACAGCTTGACGCTTTGCCAGTCGTGCGGCGGGCTGTTATCTTGCGTGCCATGAGCGAACTGTCCCAGTGCCTGGTACTGTGCACCTGTCCCGATACCGAGACCGCGCGTCAACTGGCCGACCGGCTGGTGGAGGGACGGCTGGCGGCCTGTGTCAATATCGTGCCCGGGCTCGAATCGGTCTACGAGTGGCAGGGCAAGCTGGAACGTGACAGCGAGGTGTTGCTGATCATCAAAACCCGGCAGGACCGCTACGGCCAGCTGGAAGAGACCCTGCAGCAGCACCACCCTTATGAACTTCCGGAAATTCTCAGGGTCTCTTTAAATGGAGGACTGCGGGATTATCTGCAGTGGATTGATAACGCACTGGAATAATTATGATGAAAAAACTGTTTGCCGGCCTGTTATTTCTGTTTGCTTTCACCGTTGTTGCCGAAGAGGAGCTGCTGGAGCCGGACAAGGCGTTCGCCTTCCAGGCCGAGGTTAAAGACGGCGCGATCCACGCCCGCTGGGATGTGGCTGACAACTATTACCTGTATCGCGGCAAAATCCGCTTCGAGGTCGATAACCCGGACATCAAACTGGGCGATCCGCAGCTGCCCGACGGCAAGATCAAGGACGATGAATTCTTCGGCAAGGTCGAGATCTACCGCGGCAGCGTCCCGATCACCATTCCGATTCAATCCGGCAGCGGTCCCTTCGAGTTGACCGCGCACTCCCAGGGCTGCGCCGATCTCGGTGTCTGTTATCCCCCACATCGCCAGACTGTTCAACTGACCGCCGCCGGCACCACCTCTGACAGCGGCAAACGCTCTTTGCAGTCCCTCAACGAGGATCTGGGCCTGAACCAGGGCGATGACGAGGTGCTGGATCCGGATGTGGCCTTTGCCCTGAGCACCGAGGTGGTCGATGCCAATACCGTACGCGCCACCTGGCGGATTGTTGCGGATCACTACCTGTACCGCGACAAGTTCGAATTCTCCGTCCAGCAGGGCGATGCCCGGGTCGGCGACGTGGTGCTGCCCCCGGGCAAGGAAAAACATGACGAATTCTTCGGCCAGATCCAGGTGTTCAAG
>Ga0209206_10000276_pt1 | contig 10221 bp, 7 predicted proteins | sample ZodSprsou2mmetaG_FD_185478 | JGI IMG/M metagenome (GOLD analysis project Ga0209206, IMG submission 185478) | Hot spring sediment microbial communities from Zodletone spring, Oklahoma to study Microbial Dark Matter (Phase II) - Zodletone Spring... ...
ATATTTGATCTATAATCATAAAACATTATATTTTAATATGCATCACCGGTCATTCGGGCTCCACGGTCCATGTAACCTCCGGGTGGGTGCCCGGGGCAACGACCGCATTCAGGATCCGGAACGCCAGGTCGAAGGAAGAGAGTGGTTTCTTTGTCTTCACCTGCAGGATGGTGGTTTCATGGGCTGGCAGGACCAGGATATCCGCATGGGCATGGAAGGTGTACCCTGAAAGGTTTTCCACCAGGTATTCCGCATCCGAACTGTTCGCGATGTTGACCATCTGCACTTCATTTCTTTCCCCGGCGCTGATACTCAGGGATTGCCTCACCAGCGGGATGAGGTACTCCGGCTTTCCCACCAGGGTGTTGTCGAACCAGACAACCGTCCTTCTGCCGAACAAAGCTTCCTTCAGGGCTTCGGGGGATTTTTCCGTTGCGAATACAAGGGTAACGGGACGGTGGCCTCCTTCGGGGATCCTGAACAGCCAGTCTGTCGGACCATGGATGTCGGAGTTGCCCAGGATCGCCAGGTCATGGTCCAGCGCGATCTGAAGGGCTTCGTCGGAATAGATCAGCTCATTGACCACCTCTATCCCCTGCAGAAGTCCTTCCGAGATGAGCTCCAGGTGCATATCCGTCAGGGTGGCGATCCCGTCCGGCCGCTGTGCGGTCCAGTGGGGGTGGTTCCAGAAAATATAGGCTCCCTGCCGCCGGGCTTCCCTGAAGACTTCCATCACATTTTCCCTGTTCAGCGCATTCACGTCCTCGAGAAAAATGGCATTGGCATGGCCCGGAGGCATGCTCCGGGTGATCTCCGCTCCCCGGATCACGATCAGGTCACTTTCCCCGGCTGCCTTCAGCGCAAGCTCGTAGCTGCGGTTCATGTCCGGATGGGGAATATCGTTTCGGTGGGGCTGGTATTCGATGTGGTCGGTGATGGAAATGGCATCCAGTCCCTCCCTTAATGCTTCCTGTACACGGATGGACGGCCAGACCGACCCGTCCGAAAACACCGTGTGCATGTGCAGGTCACAGACAAGGGTGCTGTACCCGGGGATATCCGGGAATTCGATCCGGCGGTCCTGTTCCCGGTCCGGAGCCGACTGCCCCCACAGAACAAGCTGGGAACCAAGGAACGCGGCAATGAGCAGTTCCCTGACGTGAAAATGGTTATTCATGATCGGCTGATTTGTTCACTGGATTTATACAAGCTTCCATAAATCTAATAAAAGTAATCGGAGGAAATGAAATCTTCGGCCATTTTTGGGAGAAATAGGAAATATAAAATTAAATTAGCGATACACGGCAACGAATATGCAGAGAGATGAGATGATCCGGCAGCTGGATAAAGCGGCCGGCCCATGGGATATCATTGTGATCGGAGGAGGGGCATCAGGGCTGGGAGCCGCAGTTGACGGGGCTTCCAGGGGTTACCGGACGCTTCTCCTGGAACAGCATGATTTCGCCAAGGGCACCTCCAGCAGGAGTACCAAACTGGTCCACGGAGGGGTCCGATATCTCGCACAGGGGAATATCTCACTGGTGCTGGAAGCGCTCAGGGAACGGGGCAGGCTGAAGAAAAACGCTCCGCACCTGGTGAAGGACCAGTCCTTCGTGATCCCCTGCTATACGTGGTGGTGTGTGCCGTTCTACACGGCGGGACTCACCCTGTATGACCTGATGGCCGGCAGTCTGGGCATCGGACGGTCCGTTCCCCTTTCCGCGGGAGGGGCAAAACGCGCCCTTCCGAATATCAAGACTGCGAAATTAAGGGGGGGAGTGCGGTATTTTGACTGCCAGTTCGACGATGCCAGGCTGGCCATAAACCTGTGTCAGTCCCTCGTTGATCTGGGAGGATACGCCGTAAATTATATGAAGGTGACCGGACTGCTGAAGGAACGGTCAACCATTTCCGGAGTGGTGGCAAGGGACGAGGAGACGGGGAAAGAATACAGGCTCCAGGCGAAAGCGGTGATCAATGCCACCGGTGTGTTTGTGGACCGGGTGATAAAAATGGCCGATCCGGATGCCCGCGACGTGGTGAAGCCCAGCCAGGGCATCCACCTGGTGGTCGACAGGCGGTTTCTCAAAGGAGAGGAGGCACTGATGATCCCCAGGACCCCGGACGGCCGGGTTCTTTTTGCCGTCCCCTGGCACAACAGGGTGGTGGTGGGGACCACGGACGTGGAAAAGCAGCATTCCGATCTTGAACCGGAGGCCGAGGAAGAGGAGGTGGACTACATCCTGGAAACCGCCGGAAGGTACCTGGATGAAAAACCGGGCCGGAACGACGTGCTGAGTGTTTTTGCGGGCCTCCGTCCGCTGGCGGCCCCGTCCGGGTCGACGGCGAAAACCAAGGAGATCTCCAGGGGGCACAAGATCATCGTATCCGGGGGAGGGCTCATCACCCTTACCGGCGGAAAATGGACCACCTACCGGAAGATGGGAGAGGATGTGATCGATTTGGCGGCACGGCGGGCTGAACTCCCATTTAAAAAGTCAGTGACCCGCAGCCTGCGGATCCACGGATACCGGGAAGGTGTCAGCCATGACAATCCCCGCTACTGGTACGGTTCGGACGAAGAGGCCATGATGGCGCTGGTGGAGAGGAACCCGGAAACGGGGGAGGTGCTGAGCGAAAAGCTCGGGGTGATCGCCGCGCAGGTTATCCGGGCCACCGCTTCTGAAATGGCCAGGACCGTTGAAGATTTCCTGGCCAGGAGGATCCGTGCCCTCCAGCTGGATGTTACGGAAAGCATCCGGATCGCTCCCCGGGTGGCATCCCTCATGGCAAAAGAGCTGGGAACGGACCAAGACTGGGAGAAAACCCAGGTTGAATCCTACACGGCACTGGCCTCCCGCTACCTCTTACATCAAGCCAAACCTGATGATTCCTAACAATCTCTAATAATCTCTAACAGGACCTAACATCCCTAACTCACCTAACTCTTCCCCCATGCCAAAAAACTACATCCTCGCCATCGATCAGGGCACCACGAGTTCAAGAGCCATCGTTTTCGATCGCAACGGTCAGCCTGCGGGGACTGCCCAGAAAGAGTTCAGACAGATCTATCCGAAACCCGGATGGGTGGAGCATGATCCCGCTGAAATCTGGTCCTCCCAGCTGAAGGTGGTTTACGAGGCCATATCAAATGCCGGAATCAGGGCGTCGGACCTGGCCGGGATCGGGATCACCAACCAGCGGGAAACCGCGGTCGCCTGGGACCGGGACACCGGAGATCCGATCTGCAATGCCATCGTATGGCAGGACAGGAGAACGGCCGAACTGTGTGATGAACTGAAGGGGAAGGGACTCGAGCCCATGATCAGGGAGAAGACGGGACTGGTGATCGACGCCTACTTTTCAGCCACGAAATGGAAGTGGATCATGGAGCATGTTCCACAGGCCAGGGAAAAAGAAAAATCCGGGAGACTGGCCCTGGGAACGGTCGATTCGTGGCTCATATGGAAACTGACCGGAGGAAGGGTGCATGTGACGGATGTGTCCAATGCCAGCCGGACCATGCTGTTCAATATTCAAACCCTGTCGTGGGACAGGGAGTTGATGGATTTGTTCGGTATTCCTGAAGGAGTGCTTCCGGAAGCCAGGTCCTGTTCTGAGATCTACGGTTACACGGGCAGCGGGATCTTCTCCAGTCCCGTTCCCGTTGCAGGGATCGCAGGGGACCAGCAGGCAGCCACATTCGGACAGATGTGCCTGACCCAGGGATCTGTCAAGAACACATACGGGACCGGCTGTTTCATCCTGTGCAATACGGGCGATGCACCTGTGGAATCGAAGAACAACCTGATCACCACGGTGGCATGGCAGCTGGGGGGGAAGACCACCTATGCCCTCGAAGGAAGTATTTTCATCGGCGGTGCGGTGGTCCAGTGGCTGCGGGACGGACTGGGACTGATCAAGGACTCAAGGGAGGTGGAAAAGTTGGCCAGGACTGTTGAGGATAACGGAGGGGTGTACTTCGTGCCCGCCTTCACGGGACTGGGAGCGCCCTACTGGGACCCGTACGCCCGGGGAATGATCGCGGGCCTGACCAGGGGTGTCACCGCCGGCCATATTGCCCGTGCGGCCCTGGAGAGCATCGCGTTCCAGGTGAATGATGTGATCCGGGCCATGGAGATCGACGCCGGACTGGAGATCAGGGAGCTGAAGGTGGACGGAGGGGCATCGGTCAACAACCTGCTGATGCAGTTCCAGGCCGACCTGATCGGGATCCCCGTGATCAGGCCGGAAATCACGGAAACAACCTCCCTGGGAGCAGCCTACCTGGCCGGACTGGCGGTGGGTATCTGGGGATCAGTGGACGAGATCAGGGATCACTGGTCAGTGGACCGGGAATTCCACCAGCAGGTATCGGCCGGGGACCGGCAGGCCCTGAAGGATGGCTGGAAAAAAGCGGTTGAACGCGCCCGCAACTGGGAAATTTAAAACCTAACTCAACTCTTCCCCATGAACCAGATTATTGCAGAATTCATCGGCACCATGCTCCTGGTCCTGCTGGGCAACGGAGTGGTGGCCAACGTACTCCTCCAGGACACAAAAGGCCATGCCGGGGGCTGGATTGTGATCACCCTGGGGTGGGGACTGGGCGTCTTTGTCGGGGTAGCCGTGGCAGGCCCGGTCTCCGGTGCCCATATCAATCCGGCAGTGACCATCGGGCTGGCGGTAACCGGGCTTTTCCCGTGGGGAAGTGTGGTTCCATTCATTATCGCCCAGCTTCTGGGAGGTGCCGCCGGGGCATTCCTGGTCTGGGTCTTCTACTTCCATCATTTCAACAGGACCATGGATCCGGCAGTGAAGCTGGCCTGTTATTCCACCGGACCTGCCATCCGGAGACCGGTCAACAACCTGGTCAGCGAGATCATCGGCACTTTCGTGCTGATCTTTGTGATCCTCTATATCTCGGAACCGGTCATGGACTTGGGTGACGGCCAGCAGGTCAAGATGGGGATGGGAACCCTGGGTGCGCTTCCCGTGGCCCTGCTGGTCACCGCCATCGGCCTTTCCCTCGGGGGGACCACCGGGTATGCCATCAATCCTGCGAGGGATCTGGGGCCCAGGGTCATGCATGCCATCCTGCCCATGAACCACAAGGGAGGAAGCGACTGGCCCTATGCCTGGATCCCGGTGGCCGGACCGGTGGCCGGTGCGCTCATCGCCGCGGTAGTTTACCTGGTCCACCAGTGGATGGTGGGCTGACTGTCATTTATTTATTCATACCGGAGGGCTTCCACAGGGTCGGTTCCGGCGATGCGTACGGCATGGTACAGCACCGTCAGAACCGCCACGAGGACCGTGATCAGCGAGGTGATCAGGAACAGGTCGGCCTGAAGCGTGATCCGGAAAGAGAATTCGTTCAGCCACCATCTGGCTATGAACCAGACAGCCGGGAGTGCGATCAGCAGCGATATCAGGATATACATGGAAAAGTCCCGGATCACCATCATGACGATCCGCGGTTGCATCGCACCCATGATCTTTCTGATCCCGATCTCCCTGGCCCTTTTTTCAGCCGTGAATGAGGCAAGTGCAAACAGCCCCAGGGATGCAATGACCATGGCAACCAGGGTAAAGATCTTCAGCAGGGAGGCCATCCTTTCTTCCGAGCGGTACATGTCGTCAATCACTCCGTCCACAAATTCATACTCAAACGGATACTGGGGCAGGAGTTCATGCCATTTTTCCTCCATGAACCTCAGGGCACCCTCCCGGCCGCCGGGAGCCACCCTGACAATCATATGCTGCAGGTTCTCCGCCGGAACGGGTGCCAGGGCCATGGGCTCGATGCTGTTTCCCAGGGGCTGGAAATGAAAGTCCTTCATCACACCCACCACCTGTCCTGTAAGTCCCATGAACCGAAGTTTCATTCCCACGATCTCCTCTTTCCCGATGATGCCGGCCAGGGTTCCGTTGATGATAAAATTTGCCATGGTGTCACGGAGCATATCTCCCGGATAATCTTCCGAGAATCCCCTTCCTGCCTCCATCGTGATCCCCATGGCCTGTGTAAAGTCGTCATGGACGCCCGTATAGGAAACCAGCAGCGATTGTTCGGGGTCTTTTCCTTCCCAGTTGATCCCCGATGAATTTGAACCGATCCTGTAAGGGGGCTGCATGGAGGCTGTGATGCTGACAATATCCGGATCCCGCATGAACTCTTTTTTCAATACCCCGTACTCCCGGTTGAGGTTTCCCCGCAGCTGGATGTGGACCAGGTTCGTTTTATCGAATCCGAGCTCTGCACTCCGCATGTAGTTCAGTTGCCTGGAGGCGACCAGTGCACCGGTGATCAGCAAAACGGCCAGTGAGAACTGGAACACGACCAGGATCTTCCGGAGCAGCCCGCTCCCTTTCCGCGGATCGGCCTGGTCCCGGATGGCAGCATCCGGTTTCATACCGGAGAGGAAGAGGGCAGGATAGCTTCCTGCAAGCAGGGTGGTAAATAGAAGGACTGCCAGCGCCCCCAGGATGTACTCCGCTGAAAAAAGCTCCGACGGTTCAATATCCTTTCCAGAGATCAGGTTAAACGGACTGATCAGGGCCAGCACGGTCAAAAATGCAAGGACCATGGCGCACAGCACCTGGATAAAGGATTCAAACAGGTGCTGGCGCACCAGCTGTTCCCGGGAGGCCCCGCTGACCTTTCTCAGTCCGATCTCCTTTGCGCGGATGGAGGACCTGGCGGTGGAAAGATTCATGAAATTGATGCAGGCGATGAGCAGCACGAAAAGGGCAATGGCCGAAAAGATATAGACATAAAGGACCGCCCCGGGAGAATGCCCGTATCCGAAATAGGAGTGAAGATGTATTTTATGGAGGGGGGCCACCATGAAGTCGATTGTATTTCCCTCCTTATGAAGACCGGTCACTTCGGTGATCTTGCGGCTCACCACTGAGTCGGCGCAACCTTCCTGCAGCTTCACATAGGTCATGATCGAATTGGTGTTCCAGGAATCGGTGTACCGGGGCATGGTTGTCATGTAGTGCCATGGCAACAGCACATCGAATTCGAGCACTGTGTTTTTTGTGGTTCTTTCCACCACCCCGGAAACCGTGAAACGGTCTTCCTGATTCACCAGGACAGATTTGCCCAAGGGGTCCTCGTCACCGAAGTATTTCCTTGCAATCTCTTCCGTGATCACCATGGAGTAAGGGTCCCGCAGTACCTCCTTTCTGTTACCGTACTTGAGGTGAAAACCAAACAGCTCAAAAAAGGAAGAATCGACAGAGAAAACCCTGTCTTCGAAGAATTTGTGATCTCCGTATGTGAACAGCATTCCTCCCGCCCTGGCCATTCTGCACTGCCGGGTGATCTCAGGGATTTCTTCTTTCCAGACGGGACCCGATACATAAGGGGTCACGGTGACATGGTAGGGTTCCTGGCCCGAGTAGTACTGGTCTTCCTCCACCCTGTACAGCTGTTTGTAATTTTCGTGGAACCTGTCATAGCTCAGTTCGTCCGCCACCCAGAGCAGCATCATCAGCGTGCATGCCAGGCTGATGGAAAGACCGATCATGTTGATGAGTGTCATTTTTCTTTCCCTGAAGAGGATCCGGAAGGTCTGAACGGTTCTGGGCAGGATCATGGTTGCAAAACTTTTTAATAAAAGACGGATCATCATCAGCTTCATTACAGTTCCAAAAGATTATCTTGGAAGATAATTTACCAACGTCACATGCAATGATAAGAGATATTGATCTTTTTGCCCTGATCGAACATGAGCATCAGCGCCAGAAAAGGGGGATCGAACTGATCGCCTCGGAGAACTTTGTTAGCGCGCAGGTGATGGAGGCCATGGGCTCCTGCCTGACCAACAAGTATGCCGAAGGTTATCCCGGTCACCGCTACTATGGCGGATGCGAAGTGATCGATGAGGTGGAACAGCTTGCCATTGACCGCCTCTGCCGGCTTTTTGGGGCCGAATATGCAAATGTGCAGCCCCATTCGGGGGCGCAGGCCAACATGGCGGTCTTCCTGACGGCACTTGAGCCGGGTGATACCTTTATGGGACTGGATCTTTCGCACGGGGGACACCTGTCCCATGGATCGCCCGTGAACAGTTCGGGTATTCTTTACCGTGCGGTTTCCTACGGGCTGGATGAAGAAACCGGCCTGATCGATTACGACGCCATGGAGGAGCTGGCGCTGAAGGAGAAGCCGAAACTGATCGTGGCGGGGGCGTCGGCCTATTCCAGGGAATGGGACTATAAAAGGATGCGGAACATTGCCGACCGGATCGGGGCGATCCTGATGGTGGACATGGCCCATCCGGCGGGACTGATCGCTGCCGGGCTCCTGGATAATCCGCTTCCGTATGCGCATGTGGTAACTTCCACCACACACAAAACCCTGAGGGGTCCGCGCGGAGGGATCATTCTGGTGGGGAAAGACGGGGACAATCCCTGGGGTCGTACCACCAAAAAGGGCGAGGTTCGGAAAATGTCCTCCGTGATCAATTCTGCCGTGTTTCCCGGGATCCAGGGGGGACCACTGGAGCATATCATTGCGGCCAAGGCGGTTTCATTCGGAGAGGCGCTGACCGATGAATTCCGGGAGTACCAGAAGCAGGTAAAGATGAATGCCAGTGTGATGGCAGAGGCCTTTATCAACTTCGGATACAAGGTGGTGAGCGGGGGCACGGACAACCATTCCATGCTGATCGACCTGCGCACGAAGGCTTCGGATGTGACGGGCAAACAGGTGGAAAACATCCTGGTGGAAGCCGATATCACGGTGAACAAGAACATGGTCCCCTTCGACGGCAGGTCGCCTTTCCAGACCAGCGGGATCCGGGTGGGGACCCCGGCCATTACCACCCGGGGCGTGAAAGAAGATGTGATGCCGGTGATCGTTGAGCTGATCGACCGGGTGATCATGAACATGGACAACAGGAGTGTTGTGGAAAAGGTGCGTCGCCAGGTGAACGAGATCATGGCCGACTATCCCATGTTCGCATGACGGACCCATGGAGTGGTACGCTTATATTGCGGTGGTGGCCATCGGTGTGCTGGCGGGGATCATCAACACGCTGGCTGCGGGGGGGTCCCTGATCACGCTCCCGCTGCTCATGGCCCTCGGTCTTCCGCCCAATGTGGCCAACGGGACCAACCGCATTGCCATCTTTCTCCAGAACGTGGTGGGGGTGACCAGCTTTCACAGGGAGAAAGTGATGGATTTCCCCAAAGGGTTCAGGGTCGGGATCCCCGCCCTGCTGGGTGCGGTTGCGGGTGCTTTCATTGCCGTGAACATGAACGACCGGGCCATGAAGATGGCCATCGGGGGGATCATGATCCTCATGTTCTTCGTGATCCTCCTAAGGCCCAACCGATGGCTGCAGAGCCATGAGGAGCATCCGCCGCTTCCTTACTGGGTACAGGCAGTCATCTTTTTCATGGTGGGCATCTACGGGGGATTCATCCAGGCGGGGGTGGGGTTCTTTCTGTTGAGTGCACTGGTGCTCGGATCGGGTTTTGAGCTGGTCAGGGCCAATGCACTGAAGATCTTCATCATCCTGCTTTATACCCCGCTTGCCCTGGTGATTTTTTTCCTGCACAGGGATGTGCATTTGTGGATGGGACTCCTGCTGGCGGTGGGGACCATGATGGGGGCATGGATCGGGACCAAAATTGCCGTGAGGTGGGGAGCGGTACTCATCAGGTTTGTGCTCCTGGCTGCCCTGCTTATCGCAGCTGCCAAGCTGATCTGGGACGCGGTCAGGGCACTATGATGTATCTGATCCACCCATTCTCCCTGAAAGCGGCAGCCTGATCGATGGAGAAACGGCTTTCTTTGGCGGCTTTCACGACCATTTCCCAGATGCAGTTGTCGCTGTAATTGGCACTGTTCACACTCGCATTCACGACCCTTCCTTCCCGGTCCACCTGGATGTCCACGGTGACCTCGATCCTGCTGGTCACCTCGCAGCCCGATACATCCGGCTTGGGGATACTGCGGCCGGTCCGGCCCGAGCCCAGTCCCCCGAAGGTGATCCCGTCACCCAGTCCACCGCCGGTCCCGTACCGGTCCGCCCCAGGCTGTCCGCCGGGATCCCCCTGGTTCCCGCTGCCTTCCGTCACGCCCTGGGAGCCTTCCGTTTCCCCCACACCCTGCCTGCCAAAGGCATCCCTTCCGAGGTTGTTCAGCCGATCGGCCTGTTGCTGGCGCTCGCGGTGACGGCCATCGTCGCGATGCCGCTGGGG
>Ga0209206_10000277_pt1 | contig 10199 bp, 8 predicted proteins | sample ZodSprsou2mmetaG_FD_185478 | JGI IMG/M metagenome (GOLD analysis project Ga0209206, IMG submission 185478) | Hot spring sediment microbial communities from Zodletone spring, Oklahoma to study Microbial Dark Matter (Phase II) - Zodletone Spring... ...
GGTATACCTTTATGTTCGGGACGCGTACCCTGGTCCGCCAGGCGCGTGAGGTTGGTGCTGAGGATTGTGATTTTATTATTGCGGAGGACGCTCTTGCTACCAAAACGGACGAAGCGTCCAAGTCCAAAGAGGATTTGAGTGCACTGGAGACTGATGTTTTCGATGACGAACGTGCCCTTATTGAGCAAGCGAAGCGTGACGCGGATGCTTTTGGGCAACTCTATCAGCGCTATGTCAGGCGGATTTACAATTATCATTATCGGCATACAGGGAGTGTCATTGAGGCTGAGGACCTGACCTCGCGCACCTTTTACCGTGCTTTGCGCAGTATTAAGCGGTACAAAGATAAGGGATCGTTTCAGGCATGGCTCTTTCGTATTGCCCATAACTTAGTTGTCAACTGGTATCGCGATCGGAGCCGCCGTCAGATCATTTCCCTGGATGTGGTTGATGAAAGCCTTCATACACACAGGGGTGATCCGCAGGCAAGTCTGTTAGAGACGGAGTCTCAGCAAGTTTTTGCCCGTCTGCTTGACGAACTGCCTGAAGAGCGCAAAACTTTGCTGATTTTGAAATTTGTCGAGAAGATGTCGAATGCTGAAATTGCCAAAGTTTTGGGCAGAACTGAGGGCGCAATCAAATCTTTATATCACCGTACCTTACTTGGTTTGCGGGAGCTGGTTCAAGAAGGAGAATTTGATTATGGTTTCACTTAGAAGAAAGTATATTAGTTTGGGCGAGGGCCTTTTGCCCCGCGAGCAGCAGGCCTTAGAACATTCCATTCGTGTTGCACTCGCGCCGGCTTCTCCCTCCGAGTTTTTTGTCTCCGATTTGGAACAGCAACTCATTGATGAAGCGAAGCAGCACCAACAGGACCAGCAAGCGTTGCTGCAAGGGCTGCGTGTTGTTGGCTTCATCGGGGGGGGCCTGCTCTCTATTGTTGGCGGTGTACTGATGTGGTTGCTCTGGCGGAGACACCAGACTCAAGAGTCCGAGAATAGATCCGTTGACGCTTCGCGAATACCCTTTTTCAAATCCGCCAAACTTGCCAAGGCACAAAATGTTGTGTAGCGTTTTATGCTGTAGCCTATCGCAACCTCCTTGCCCAATTTGCGTATACAAGATAGGAAAGAAGTATACATAAGGCATAATGGAGGTCATAATGTCAAATAATGAGCATCCTGAATCTGTAGAGTCAATCCGGCCAAGGCCACTCTCCTCGGAGACGCGCCACCCGGTGCCACGCTATCACCGGCGTTCTCTTTTCTGGCCGGTTATTTTGATCGGTATTGGCGTGCTGCTTTTGCTTTCTAATCTGGGCTATTTCCCTGCTTCCGGATGGGCAATTCTGTGGCGTTTTTGGCCGTTGGCTTTGATCGCGCTGGGCCTGGATGTGTTGATTGGCCGCCGCTCGACGGGCGGAGCCATTGCCGGTGGAGTATTGATCTTTCTCTTGTTAGGGATGGCGATTGGGGTCGCGTTTTTTGCAGAGCAAATTCCCTTTCTCGTTGAATTGGCCAAACCCACGACCCTACACTTCGAGCATGTGGAACATCCGGCAGCCGGTTTGGAGAGCGCCAAAGTTGCCATTAGTTGGACCAGTGCGCCGGGCTATCTCCGCGCTCTGAATGATTCTGCCAACCTTATCGAGGCAGATGTGGCTTATCGTGGGGAACTGGCCTTTAAGGTGGATCAAGACGGTGACCATGCGGATATTGTGCTCGATAGCTATTTGCAGGGCGTCTCATACACCGTGTTCGACTTCGATGACCGGCAGGCTGAGTGGGATGTGCGCCTCAGTCCCGATGTGGCGCTTGACCTGTGGCTCGATTCTGGCTCTGGCAGTTGTAATTTTGACCTGACCGGGTTGGACATCACAAATCTGGACGTGGACTCAGGCTCAGGCGGCATCAAATTGACGTTGCCTGACGCCAGCAACTTCGAGGGCAAGCTGAACAGCGGCTCTGGTTCAGTCACGATTATGTTGCCTGAAAATGTGGGGCTGCGCGTGGATTTGGATGATGGTAGCGGCAGTTTCCGCTATGACGACCGCTTTGAGCTGGTCTCCGGCGACTACGATGGCGATGGTGTGTGGGAGACCGAGAACTACGACGGCGCCGACTACAAGATTGACCTGGAAATTGACCAGGGGTCAGGGAGCATTCGGATTCAATAACCACCGCAGCACTGCTCGCGAAGCTGGCCCTGGAAGGACAGCCTGGCGTCGCCGCCATCTCACGCGCCGAGGTGAGGTCATCGAAGGTATGCGCGATCACGAGCGTGCGACCACGTTGCAGTTTCTGGATACGTTGACATGCTACGCTTTTGACGCGGCGATTGCTGATTAAACCGGCGAGTTGATCCGCCAGTACCGCACCCAAGGCATTACATTACTACAACGCGTCCACCACCTGTTTCAATTTCTCCACATTCTCCGGCGACATTGGGCCGGCCGGCGCGCGCGCCGGGCCGGCTGCAATGCCGAGCAAATTCAGGGCCTCTTTGGCAACAACAGGAAATGTCCCCAGCCCAAAGGCGTGACGCAGGGGGGTCAGCGCATTTTGGGCAGCTAAGGCACGCTCTAAATCGCCCATTACGAAGGCACTGTAAATCTCGACGACAAGCGCGGGCGTGACGTTGGCGGTGGCAGCAATCGCGCCTTTTGTGCCGTGAAGCAATCCGGCGTAGATGAGGGTGTCGCGTCCCATCAGCACAGTGAAGTCATCCGGAGTTTGATGAATGTATTCGAGTGTCAGTGAGAGATCGCCGCTGGAATCTTTGATACCTGCGATGTTGGGATGGCCCGCTAACCGGGCCACGAGATCCGGCGAGAGATTGACACCGCCGGTGCGGCCTGGATTGTTGTAGAGCAGCACGGGCAACATCGTTGCGTCTGCAATGGCGACGTAGTGGCGGTAGAGTTCCTCCTGGGTCGGGCTGATGAACATCGGTGTGAGCACGGAAACGGCACTGATGCCACACTGTTCGGCGTGTTGGTTCAGCGCGATGACCTCACGGGTGGTGATGGCCCCGGTCCCGGCGTAAACCGGCACGCGCCCGGCGGCCTCTTCGACGACGATCTCCCAGACGCGCTGTTTCTCGTCCGCCGTGAGCGCGTAAAATTCGCCCTGGCTGCCCGTGGGGAACAGTCCATGGACGCCGCCCGCGATGAGGTGGTTGACAAGCTGGCGCAGCGCCGTTTCGTTTAGCGTTTCGTCTACGTTAAAGGGGGTGACCATTGCAGGAATAATGCCGTGAATGTTCATATTAATCTTGCTCCATTCTTTTTACTTCCAGCGACATCCCCAACTGCTCGAAGATCGTGTAGGCCTCTTGCCACATCGTCGTGCCACGCTCCGGGTCACCTTGCATGCGTTCGTAGATGGCCCAAGCGCGGAGGGTGCGGGCGCGCTCGCCCTCAGCGCCCATCTCGGTGAAGACGCGCAGGGCCTCGGCGAGGCAGTCTGCCCCGGTGTATACTTGCTCATTGATGACGAGAGGAGTGGATCGCTGCGCGGCAACCAATCCCAATGCGCGCCACGCGCTGCCGATGTCCTCGCGGCTTTGTTGGGCCAAGGTCAGCGCTTGCCGGGCTGCGACCTCGGCGTCCGTGATGTTTCCTTGTCCCAGATAGGCCTGGGTCAAAAAGCTAAAGGCTTCGGGAAATTGGACGTCAATGTCCTCGGCGATGTGGATGGCCTGGTGTAAGTTTTGCTCTGCGGCTTGATAATCGTGTGTGGCGGCCTGCATCCCGCCCAAGTTGCTGAGGCATAACATCTCGCTGTAGCGGTCACCAATCTCGCGGGCAATGGTGAGCGCGTCCTGGAAGATGGGGACGGCGGCGGCATAATCACCAAAAGCGCCCACTGTTGTGCCCAGGTTGTTGAGCATCACGCCTTCCTCCAGACGATGGCCCAGTTTGCGATAGATGGCCAGGGCTTGTCGGGTGAAATGCACCGCCGGTTCGTATTGCCCCAGCGCGTCATACGCTGTGCTGAGAAGATTGAAAGCCGAGGCCGTTTTACGTTCCTCGTGTAACGTCGTGCTGATTTCCAATGCCTGATTTCCCAGCGCCAGCGCTTCCTCCAAATCGCCCAATCTGCACCGTGCCCAGCCTTCCAGGATCAGGGCGTTTGCCAGTTCGATTTGGGCATCAGCCTGCAATGCGATTCCGGCGGCTTTTCCGGCACTTTCTAAGGCGGCTTGATTGTGACCCTGGGCGTTTTGCGTCCAGGAGATTTCCGTCCAGGCGCGGGCGCGGGCGGCTTGATCATCAAGTGCCTCCGCTGCGGCGAGCATGGCCTGCGCTGCCGCCATCGCTTCGGGATAGTTCCCCTGAACGCGCAACATGCGGCTCAAGCCTTCGTGCAGGGGGAGTTGGCGCGGCAGGTTTGCGCCCCCCTCCGACAGGAGGGCCCCCTCCGGTAGGAGGGCCAGCGCTTTTTGATAATACTCAATAGCCCTTTGTGTATCATACGTTTCCCCGGCGTAATCGCCCGCCTTATGCAAATATTCGATGGCCTGCGCTTCCAACCCCGCTTGTTCGTAATGGTACGCCAGGTCTGCGTAGTGCGGCTTGAGCAAGGCGATGTCGCCAGCGTATAATGCCTCGATGGCCTTGGCGGCCCGGCGGTGTAGTTCGCACAGATGGCGCTGCAATTGCATATCGTACACCGCATCGCGCATCAGGATGTGTTTGAAGAGATAGCGCATCAGGTAGGTGACTTCTGACCAAATCTGAGCTTGTGCGGCGGCTTGAACTTCTGGCAAGATGTCGCTTTCTAGCATTCGGGCCAGGATGCGGGTGTCGAATTCCCGTCCCAACACAGCCGCGCCCTTGACCACGTTTTTGACGTTTGTCGCCAGCCGATCCACGCGGGCAATCAGGATGGCGTTGATGGTACTCGGTACGTCGTCAGGGATGTTAGGCTTGGGCAACCATGCGCCTGTATCCGGTTGCCACACCAGCAAGTCGTTCTCCTGGAAGTAGTAGAGGAATTGTTGGGCGAACAAGGGGTTAGCCTGGGTGCGCGCTTGGAGCAGGGCGAGTAAGTGTGCGTTAGCTGGTCCGCCCAAAATGGCCTCCGCGAGGTGAGCCAGGTCGTCCGAGTTCAGCACGTTAAGATCAATGCGCGTTACCGGGACGGTGTCGGGCAGCACCAATTGGGGCGCGCTCCCATCGTCGGCGTAGCGGGAGACTAAAATCACAAAAAGTGGGTGCAATCCCACGTTGTGGGTGAGGAAGGCCAGCGCTTCGTGCGAGGCACTGTCCAGCCATTGCAGGTCCTCAATCACCAGCACCACAGGATGAAAGACGCTTTCGGCCAGCAGCAACGCGCGGATGGCGTAGAGGGTGTTTTGATAGCGCAATTGGGTGTTCAACGATGCGTAGAGTGAGTTGGGCCAGTGCAGGCCGAGCAGCGCGCCTAACAGCGACTGGGTGCGGATCAGTTCGCGGGTGATGGCCTGGATGCGCTGCTGTACTTGTGCGTCACCCGGTGCAAGGGTTTGCAAATTGGCGATGAGGCGCGCCAGGCGATTCTCGAAGCGGGTGGTGTTTTCCGCAGGTGTGCCTGCTGTTTGGTTGAAGTATTGTTTGAGAAAGTAGATAAAGGGATTAAAAGCCTGGCGGAGTGTCTGGTCGGTCTGTCCGGTGAACCAGACGAAGCCGCTCCTGTGCCCTTCTTCTGTAGGGTTGGACTGGGCGGATAGTGCTTGGCGCAGTTCATACACCAGGTGTGACTTGCCGATGCCCGCTTCGCCATAGATGTAGGCGACGCCCGCGAACGTACCGGGGTCACCAAACAGCGGCTTGGTTGCGGTTACCAACTGTGCCAGTTCCGCCTGGCGTCCGACCATGGGGTGATCAAAAAAGCTCTCCACGTTTGCTTTGTGGCTTAACAGGCGGTAGGTGGCCTGGCTCTCGGAAAAGCCTTTGTAGTGCATATTGCCGATGTGTTCAACGGACAGGTGGGGCTGTGCAGCGGCCACCTCCGACATCAGGATATGGCCCCAGTTGGCGTTTTCCATCAGGCGCGAGGCCAGGTTGACGACGTTGCCGATGGCGGTGAACTCCGCGCGTTCGGCCCCACCGATGAGGCCCGCGTAGACCGTGCCAAAGGTCAATCCGGCACGAAAGCGTGGGGGTGTGCCGGGCGAATGCGCGCTTTGCAGTGCCAGCAAAAAGTTCACTGCCCGTTCCAGATCGTTTTCGTGGGCCATCGGTGCGCCGAACAAAATCAACATCACCGGTCCCTTGTCGCCAAAATCAAGCTTGTTGAAATGGCCGCCGTAGTCGGTCGCAGTATCCATCACACTGCTGACAAAGACTTCCAGGTCGGTGAATGTACGTGGTTCCTCGAACGAGATAAACGCGACCGCGACCTGGCGAAACTCGGCCCGCACGCCAGAAGCAACGAGATCCAGCACTGCTTCTGGAACCAGAGAGCGTGGCTTGGGGTGTGGAGATGTGGTGGGTGTGGCACAAGTGGCCACTGGACCAAGGGGAGCCGGAGCGGTCATCGAAATGAGGCGAAAATGGGGCGGCACAAGGTCGAGTGGCTGTGCCTGTACATAAGGCTGAATGATCGGCCAGATGGCGGCATCAGCGATAATGTCGCCTGTGCTGGCCTGCTGTTCGGTGCGGGCGCAGGCTGTGATGGCTGGCCCTCGAAAACAGTATGTGTGACGCTTTTTGCCACGCAAGATATTCCAGGCTACTGCCCCGCCTGATAGGCCGATCTTAACCCCCATTTCGAAGTGACCATATCTTGTGTCCAGTGTGCCGTGCTGGGTGAAGAAATCCTGGATAAAGAAAGCGGTGCATAAGGCGTGTTGCGCTACAGTGTCAGCTTGAGTGTCGTTGTGGTTCAGAGGGAAGACAGCCGTAAACGCATCTCCCGCAAAACTGGAAATGAAGCCGCCGTGGGCATAGACCTGGGCCACCGGCGGGCTAAAGATGCGATTGAGCGCATCGGCCAGCACCTCCGCCCCATCCACGGTGTGCTGCATCAACACCTCCGTCAAGGCCGTAAAGCCGGAGATGTCCACTAACATGGTCATCGCCTGAAGCTGCCCTTCGTAGGTTTGTTGTTCAAGCTGGTTATGGATTAAGCTGGGGATTAAGTTTAAGCTCATTTTTCAACCTGTTTGGACCTTCCCTGCTTGAAATGTGCCTTTGTCGATCTCCATAAATACATTCGCCACAAGTTGACCTTCATATTGCTCATGCTTATCCAAAGTTCGGGTGATTGTGAATCCACAACTCTCATAACACCGAAGCGCCTGGGTGTGCCAGGGATAGGTATCCAGCACCACCTTATCAGCCCCCAGCTCCTCAAAAATGAATCCAAGAATCATCATCAAGGCTTGCCGCCCAATTCCTCTGTTCTGGTAGGCCACGTCCCCAATAACAATATCGACAGCAAAAATCCGCCCTGAGTGTTTGGCCAAGCCGTGCCGCTGTTTTTGCGAGTCAGTAAACTGGAAGAGGTTAATAAATCCAATGGTTTTCTTCTTATATAGAATCATCACGGGCGCTTCATAAACGTTCTCTCGAAACAGCTCCCTGAGATCCGTGCGTGAATAGCGTGTATCTCGCCCACCAAAGTATTTGAGAATTCGAGCATCATTAAGCCACTGATAAATATGCTCAATATCACCATTATCCTGACTTTCAATGGTTCGGAGCAATAATTGTTTGTTCTTGATATGCATAGGTAACCCAAGTTGCTACCTTGAACCGTATAAAACCTGACAGGTTTCATAAAAGGCCTTTGTCGCCAATTTTTTGCGTTGGATAACATTTTTATGCTTACAAAGCACTTTTTTGTAGGGTACCTGCCCCTTTATCGCGGCAAATCAAAGTATACGCCGCCTCTCTCTAACGCCTCTCTCAGTTCTGTGTAAGCCAACCTCCGCGTGCCGGTGCCTTTCGCGGCACAGAGCGCAGCGGCAGTGCCGGCGGCCTGCCCCTGTCCCATGCAACAGACAGTGTTGCGCGTGGACATGTGGGCTTCGTGGTCGGAGGTGATGAGCATCCCGGCGGCGAGCAAGTTATCCATCCCCGCGACGCGCAGGGCGCGGTAGGGGATGCCGTAGGTGCCGCCATCCTTGATTTGCAGGCGTGGCGCGCTGTCGTGGAAGCCGTAGGCCATCACGTCATCGTCGAAGTGGTGGCCTTCGAGCACGTCGTTCAGCGTGATGTCATAATCGCATGTCACCAGCCGCCCGCGCCGGATGCAGATGGAGGGGCTAGTGCGGGCGATGAAGGCTTTTTCGCAGCCGGGGACGTAGTCGCGCAGCAATTCGACGGCGCGGGCTTGCCGTTTTCGCAACTCAACTTCGGCCTGGGCCACGGCGTCCCGGTTCGTAGGGCTGACGGGCATGGTGAAGTTTATCTTGATGAACATAAAGTAATCATCGTGAACGGTGGTGGTGACGAACGACATCCCGATCTCGCGCGCGGCTTTGACGAAGTCGGCAGGCAGCTTGTGGACGTGCGCGTCCACTCGCACGATCTTACCCGGTTCGCCACTGCGCACGCCCTCGGCATATTGGCTCACCGCATCGTGTTTGGCGAAGAACTCGTAGTACTTCTCCATGCTCACCCCGCCCACGCCAATGCTGTTGACGACGGGGTAATCATTCGGTTCGACAAAGTCGGCCCCGGCAAAGGCGGCGAGATCGCCGTAGCCGGTGCAGTCCACGAAGGCTTTGGCGAACACTGCCTCGCGCCCGGTGCGGCTTTCGGTGATGACGCCTTTGATCCAAGCGGTGTCTGCACCGCCGTCGCCCATAATTGCCCCAGCCAATAGCGTGTTCACGCAAAGGAGGATGCCCGCCTCGTGCAGCATCTCCATCGACACGCGCTTGTAGATTTCGGTGTCAATAGCGGTGCAGGTGGAATCGTAATCATAACCACTCGTCATCTCCACGTGGCCCGTGGTGCCCCCCGCTTCTGCGAGGCGATCTATGATGTCCTGCGGGATGCCGCGCACGACCTGGCGCTTTTCTACACCGGGGAACGCCTTCCATAGATTGTAGAAGCTGTGCAGGGCCGTGCCGCCCTCCACGACGATGCCGCCGGTGTAGCCCTTGGCCTCGACGAGCATTGTCTTCGCGCCGTTGCGGGCGGCGGCCAGCGCCGCAACCACGCCCGCCGTCCCGCCGCCCGCGATGACGACGTCCACCTCGCGGACGGGGAGTCGTCTGGATGGTTCTTGGTAGTAGTGCACACTGAGTCTCCTTGAACTGTAAGTTGGCTTGCCGTTATTCCAAACAGAGTGAGTACGGCTAACAATCTCACTCCGGGGCTTTTTCGAATGTTTTTTGAGGGACGGTTTGGAGTAACTTAATATTGGTTCTGAGCCATTCATTGACTAGTTTTTGAAGTTCGATATCGCTTTCCGCGGCAAGTTTGCTCATAAATTCGTTGACGTCCGGGTCCAGATAAATGGGAAAACTGAATTCTGCTTCTGGATGATAGAATTTGCCCCGCACACCTTTGGAGAAATCGTATTCTGTTTTCATTTTATACCTTCTTTACTTTGATATTGTTCTCTCTCTTGTGAGGTTGCCTTGCGTGCCGAGATGATGCGAATTTTGTACATGTTCTCGTTCATATGTCTGAATGTATGTACCACGATGCGTAAAACGCCATCACTGTCAAGCCCCAAAGTGATCCAGCGTTCTTCATAGTTACTGTGTGTCTCATCATAGATGGAAAGTTGATTCGGGTCATGGAACACCGTTGCGGCTTTGCGAAAAGAGACCTTGTGTTTGCGAATATTGGTTGTCTCCTTGGTTGGATCCCATTCAAATATGTACTGCAATTGGTTCTTCCTATATTGCCTGTGCTATCTGCTTTGTGAAATTATTGGTAATGGATGGATAGTGCAGCTTCTGTGTTTAAGATATGCTACTTTGTGGATTTTTCAAATCGAAGCGTTGTTGTCGCTCTTAGCCTATTTTGCCAGGTTGATACGTAACTCCGTATCACCAGCGGCAGGTAGAGGCGGTTGGACGCTCCGATGTAAACCGTCACCTGCGCCACATTGTTGCCGGGGTTACTGTCGAGGATGGGGGCGCTGACCCACGCAATGTTGACGAGAGCGCCGCTATACGTATCGCTGGTGGTGATGGCGACGGGCAGCGCGTAGTGCATGGAACTGGGCTGCATCGTCCACGCGCATGTGATG
>Ga0209206_10000279_pt1 | contig 10185 bp, 8 predicted proteins | sample ZodSprsou2mmetaG_FD_185478 | JGI IMG/M metagenome (GOLD analysis project Ga0209206, IMG submission 185478) | Hot spring sediment microbial communities from Zodletone spring, Oklahoma to study Microbial Dark Matter (Phase II) - Zodletone Spring... ...
TCATAATGGTATCAATGCAGCCACGTTGACTTTCGATACTACCGCAACACCATCATCATCAGTTGTAGTCGGCAATAAGGTAGATCGGGTTCCGATTATTGACGGCGTTTTCGATGGAGCGGATGTCTGGGGCGAAAACTCATCCAATCTGGAGCTGGAACACCAGGCTTTTGCAGATAACTTTATTTATGATGTGACGGTGATTGCATCATATGATGATCACAATATGTATTTCATGGTTCAATGGAGCGAGGTTAACCAGGGCGACTACGTTGTTGGTATGAATGACAGACATCTGGACTGGAGTTATGATGATGTAGAGGAGGAATTCTTTGTCAATGACCTCTATGAAGACAGAGTAGCGCTCATGTTTCAGGACTCCAGATCACTTATCGAGGATTGGAAGCTGTATGGCTGCCTGACCGGTTGTCATACCGGTGAGGGACTGCCGGACAATATGCAGTCGGCCTCACCTTCTATTATAATCGATACCTGGGAATGGGGCGCCATGCGTTCCGAGAACCTCGATATTGGCCTGGATCGAGCGCTGACCAGTGCAGGATTTGTCCAGGACGGCGGCGTTCCGCCTTTCCGGCAGAATTCGGAAATTATTCAGCGCCTCGTTGATAATGAAATTGTTGATGATACCGTGCCGATTTATATACATGTGAAACAGCTCAGTGATCCGGAATACGTGCCTGATGATATTCTCTGGGAGTATCTGGCGGTTCCCTTCACCGACACAGTGAGCTGGACTGCCAATTCCTATATTTCGGGATGGTATGCAATGCCGCCTTCGACTGGAAATGATATTTTGAAGAGCGCCGGACAGTTTTCGGAAGGAACCTGGACAGTTGAATTCTCCAGACCGCGTATAACCGAAGATCCTTATGACGTCCAGTTTTAGTTGAAAAATAGATTAATAAAAGGGCCGCTCGATGGGCGGCCTTTTTTATTGAATAGTAACGAACCATTTCTCGTTTTATCTTTTGCTTGCATAATCAGAGCTTTTACATATAATCTGTCACATGTCAAACGAGAAGATCAAAGCGATACTTATAGATGTCGGCGGGCCGCTGGTGGATGATTCCGGGCTGGATATTTACTGGAACGATTATCTTGTTAAGACTCTGCCGGATTTGATCGGCCGCAAAGTCTCGATCAGTGAGATCGAGGAGGCCAATCGAAGGTCGATCGAGTCTTATGCTCCCTCGCTTTATTCTGCCACTATCTGGCATTTTGTGCAACCGGATGTGGAGAAGTTCAAGAAGCTGAGGGGCGCTTTTGATGATCTGAATACCAGTCAGTTCTACGAGTTTCGAGAGGAGGCGGGAGAGGTCTGCCGGCAGCTGTCGGAGAAATATTCGCTGGCGATTGCCGCCAATCAGCCCGCTTCCACGGCTGATTATCTCGAGGAAAAGGGCATCCTGAAATACTTTGATTTCAAGGAGATGTCCGGTTCGATCGCTTACTCCAAACCGGATTACCGTTTCTTCCTCTATATCGCTCACAGGCTTGATGCTTCGCCGGAAAACTGTGTGATGGTAGGCGACAGACAGGATAATGATATTGTGCCGGCCAAAAAGCTGGGGATGAAAACGGTGCGGGTCATGGTCGGATCGCATAAAGAGCAGAAAGTAAGGATGCCGTCAGAACTGCCCGATAAGACGATTTCTTCTATTTCCGAGCTTTCTGATGCAATAAATGATTTGCAAAGTTAGCGAAAATTAGTATTTTATTTTTTTAAAGCCATATTGTAGGGTGACATAGACACATCTTTTTCGGGAGAGTTGCCATATGCTCGCAAAAATTCTTTCTGCGGCTGTGCTGGGCATCGATGCTTATGTGGTGGAGGTGGAGGCGGATATCTCGCAACAGCTTCCGGCATTTGCCACTGTCGGGCTGCCCGATGGCGCGGTTAAAGAGGCCAAGGAACGGGTGGCCGCGGCCATCAAAAATTCCGATTTCGTTTTTCCGGCCAAGAAGATCACGATTAATCTTGCGCCGGCTGACATCCGCAAGGAGGGTTCGGCTTTTGATCTGCCGATAGCGGTCGGCATCCTGGGCGCGACCGGCCAGATTCTGCGTGATGATTTCGAGAAATTCATCATGGTCGGAGAGCTTTCTCTTGACGGCACACTCAAGCCGGTGCCGGGGATTCTTCCGATTGCAATTCAAATTGCCAAAAAGAAAAATTACTCCATGATAGTTCCGAAGGAAAATGCCATGGAAGCGGCGATTGCTACAGACCTCGATGTATATCCCCTGGGATCGCTGCGTGAGACTGTTGATTTTCTCGAGGATGGTTCCGGAGTTAAGCCGTGCAAGATCGATGTCGATCAGGTCTTCAATCAGGCTCTGAAATATCCGATGGATTTTTCTGATGTCAAGGGGCAGGAGACCGCCAAACGTGCGCTCGAGGTCGCCGCCGCGGGGGGACATAATATCCTCATGGTCGGGCCTCCCGGTTCCGGTAAGACCATGCTGGCGAGAAGACTGCCGACTGTACTTCCCAACCTTACTATGGAGGAGGCGCTGGAGGTTACCAAGATTTATTCTGTTTCAGGACTTCTGCCTGCTAACACCGCATTGATTGCCACACGGCAGTTCTGCTCGCCGCATCACACAATCTCAGATGCCGGATTGATCGGCGGGGGACGTGTACCCAAGCCAGGGCAGGTTTCGCTGGCGCATCACGGGGTGTTGTTCCTGGATGAGATGCCGGAATTCCGCAAGGATATTCTGGAGATGCTGCGGCAGCCGATGGAGGATGGCCAGGTTACGATTTCACGTTCGATGGTCAGCCTGACATATCCGTCGCAGTTTATGCTGGTGGGCGCGATGAACCCGTGCCCGTGCGGATTTTTCGGCGACACCAACCACGACTGCACATGCAATCCCGGGCAGATTCAGAAATATATGTCCAAAGTATCCGGTCCGCTTCTGGATAGAATCGATATCCATATTGAGGTGCCGGCGGTTAAATTCAAGGACCTTGCCGCAGAGCCGACCGGGGAGAAGTCCGATTCGATTCGCGAGCGGGTCAATCATGCGCGCAAGATTCAGATTATGCGCTTTAGTGATGAGCCGGGCATGTTCTGTAATGCCCATATGGAGTCCAAGGATTTGCAGAAATTCTGCCCGCTTGATTCGAAGTCGCTGGAGCTGTTGCGTACCGCGATTACAAAGCTGGGTCTTTCTGCCCGCGCCTATGACCGCATAATCAAGGTTGCGCGTACAATCGCAGACATCGAAGCCGACGAGCAGATCGAAATCCGGCATATCTCCGAGGCGATTCAATACCGCAGCCTTGATCGGAATTTGTGGATGTGATGAAAAATTCATTATTGGTACCCCACATGCAATGTGGATTCAAACATTTTGCCTGCTATGTTCATAAGCAAAGACGAGCTTCGAGCATAGCAAATAGTCTTTAATCATGAAACTAAAACATTATGATCATGATGGACGTGCGAGATTCATTACATTCTGCACACATAATAACATTTGTACCCCACCTAACAGGTGGACGAAGAAAATTTCACCTGCTATGTTTCTTTCTAAATCAGACACTTTGTATCCCACCTAACAGGTGGGCGAAGAAAATTTCACCTGGCATGTTGCTCTTCAAAATCAGACATAGCAGGATGATCGAGCAAACCCACATTTCATGTCGGGTACCATAATGGGACAAAAATACAAAACGACGGCACTTTTCCACCTTATAATATGTTATCCTCTCTCATACTAAGTAATAGCATGGAAAGTCAGCTAATTCTGAAGTGGCTTCCATGCAAACAACACGGGGGGATAAGGAGGTGACACAATGGTTGTGCAAATAGTCCGCTTCAAGTCAGGATTGCCAGAGGAAGAAGTCATTAAGACATGCGAGGATCGTGCGCCGGATTACAGGGCTCAGGATGGCCTCATACAAAAATATTATCTGAAGTATAGCGACACGAACGAGTACGGCGCGGTATATATCTGGGATTCGCAGGATGCCCTGGATGCCTTCAATAAATCTGAGCTGCGCAAGACTATCCCTGAAGCATACCAGGTTCAGGGTGCCCCCGATATTGGCACCGCAGAAGTGATTATGACCCTCAGGTCTGAATAGTCGCGCACTTATTGAAGGGCGGGGAAGGGTGCAGGCTGACGAACGGCATAATATCGGTTTTGCATCAAGAGCTGATAGAGAATTTCGGCATTCTCCCCTCTATATGCCCAGTAGATGATGTCTTTATCCCCTATTAAGATCCGTCCGCGTTCAACAAAAAATATTTCATAGAATTCACATTTTGTCATCTGGATCTTTTTAATCATAATATTGACGACCGCGGGCGGATTCAAGAATGCTACGGTATCCACACTATAATCACGTTTAAACAGAATTCCCGTGCCAATCGACTCATCCTTCCAAAAGATATAGACGTCATCAAGTTCATTTTTGACTCTCACATTTCCTGCAGAAATAAATCCCATCTCTTTCATCAAGGGAGCCCATCTCAAGATGAGTCCATGCGGCCTGTTATCGACAAACAATACGAATGCCAGCATAACACAGAAGCCGGTTGCGACCAACCACATTGCGTCTCCCGGATTAATACCGTCATGAACCAGCATTGCAGCTACCAGATTCGCCAGGAAGAGAATCTGGATTATTCGAATTGTGCTTCTCCTCATAATCCTTCCCCATGCCAATTCAGGCAGCTTTCAGAAAAAGCCTGCCCTGGATCGATCCTCAAAATAAAAATAATCTATTTCTGAGCACATCCAAATCATTTTTTCTTTGAGGTACATGTAAGGTTGAAAATCCCAGCTAAAAGGCAGTGTTGAAGCACTTTAAGTTTCGATCTCGTCTTCATGAGGAGCGAAAGCCCTTGGGCCAGAGCGAGTAATGATGTCAAAATTTAATTGATGCAAAAAAATTAGAGATTCTCACGGTCCGTCAGGAGCCGGATCCTCGATCGTCCTCGACCAGGGTCGGGACTCCCTCAGAATGACGCGCCCTGGTTCTTTTCTCTGTTGCAAGGTTTTTCAACAAGTGAGAAGGTATTGGCCGTCCGGAATTACTATACGGTTATTTCAGTGCGCTTCCATCACTGATGCCTTCCCGCGGGGTCGCAATCCCAACTTCGTTGGGCTCAAGACCCCGCGATACGTTCCTGGCAGCTTCTCAATAATTCCTGAAGAACCGGCCGCTGGCCAATTATCTCAATGCGCTTTTGCGACGATTGCTTTGGCCATGTTCTTGAAGATAATCATGTGCATGGGGTAGGTTATTTTCCAGTAGAGGAAGCCCCACAGGCCGCGGGGATAGTAGCGCATGGTCTGTGTCAGGCGGGATCGTCCGGGCGAAAGCGGCTCTACCAGATACTCCATCCAGCCCTGTCCCCAGAGATTCATCTCCGCCCGAAGTAATATCTTTTTGCCCGGTTCAAGGTCCTCCACACGCCAGAAGTCGATCGGGTCGCCGATTTCGAGTTCTGTCGGATGGCGCCGCCCCTTGCGCATGCCGATCCCCCCCAGCATCTTGTCGATCCAGCCCCGCAAGCGCCAGAGCCAGTCGGCATAGAAGTAGCCGTTATCGCCGCCTATCCTCGAGACCGTGGCGTAAAGTTTCTCGGCCGGAACATCAGCTTCGAAGTTGCGCTGGTCGATTTGAAGATGTGAGGGGTCAATCTGGATTCCACGCGGATGGAACTGTCCCGCAGCCTCGGTGCGTACGATCGCACCCTGGGTACCCCTGAGTGCGCGCCGTACAGCCTCCTCAAAGGCCATAGGCTCAAAATCAAAAATCTGTTTGGCCAGATCATCCTCAACCACAGTCTCGGACTTGAGCGAGCCAATAATAGAACGCGCCATCTGCACCGATAACGGCGTGACAAGACGAATCCAGTATGACGACAGCCGCGGAGTGAGCACCGGCACACGAAGTATAAAGCGGCGCAGCCTGAGAACCCTGGCTACCATCATCATCATGTCATAATATGAGAGCACATCCGGCCCGCCGATATCGATGATTTTGCCAACGCTCTCGGGCTTATCCAGGCATTCCACAAAATAGCGCAGGGCATCGCCAGTCGCAATCGGCTGGGTCTTGATCTGTACCCACCTGGGACTGACCATGACAGGCAGACGGTTGACGAGATGATGGATCATCTCAAATGAAAACGATTCGGTCCCGATCAAAATAGCGGCTCTAAATTCAGTCACCAGAATTCCACTCTCGCGCAGAATATTGCCGACCTCGTGACGGCTCCGTAGATGCGTCGACTGTTTTTCATCCTCGCGGCTTCCCAGCCCGCCGAGATAGATAATTCGGTGTACTCCTGCATCCTTGCATGCCCGGGATGTATTCTCGGCCGCTTTCTTATCCAGCTTCTCGAACTTATCCGTTCCCGCGGACATGGAATGTACGAGGTAGAATACGACCTCGATATCTTTCAGGGCCTGGGGTAATGTTTCCGGTTTGAGCACATCGGCCTCGACCAGCTCGACATCATCCCCCCAGACATCAATCGGAGCTCTGGCCTTATCACGCACCAGAGCCCGGACATGATGCCCGCGCTGGGTCAGTTTCGGAATCAGGTGCCGTCCCACATAGCCGGTCGCACCTATCACTAAAATTTTTGCCACCCGCCTTTACTCCTTCGCTATCTTTTTCAGCTCTTCCTTTGACGGCGTATCCTTGATGTCTCTGGCGAACTGCTCTTCTATGACTTTCGCACGGTAATCAAAAATATGCTTTAGCCGGCCCTCGATACTGAGCGCATGCACCAGCCTTCCCAGAAAGCCGAAGGGCAGGATATACTGGACACGGTCAGACATCAGAGTCCCGCCCTCGACTTCCTTAAATCTGTGCGTATGATGCCAGAATGCGTACGGCCCTTTTAGCTGTACATCGAGAAATTTATGCGGCGGGTCATACTCGGTGATCATGGTTGTCCAGCGCACCCGTATGCCCTGAAGTTTTATGGTATAGTCTATCAATGCCCCAACCCTCATCTCGATCGGAAGCGGGGTTATTATTTCGAAACCAAGCGACGGCGGAGTTATAATCGCCAGATTTTCGGGCTTCTCGAAAAACTCAAATACCTCATTGATCGGCTTTTTTATCAGCTGTTCTCTATTTAAAGTATGTATTTTCATATTATCACCCCCGATCTTTTCGATCTCTTCCGCAGGGTCACACCCCCGACAAGTAGGGGCCAGGACCCTGCTGTACGTTTAATCTATCATCCTTGTCTGTGGCAGGGTGGCCCATCCCCTTCAGGGGTGGGTTTCTAATATCCTTCTCCCACATCTAAAGATGTGGGACACCCAGCCTGTTTTCGCCCGCAGGGTCACATCCCGCCTTGTGCGGTCAATGACCCTGCACACGGGTTATCCTGTCATTCTGAGCGTAGCGAAGAATCTGTTTGATTCGTGAGAGATTCTTCGGTCACTTCGTTCCCTTATAATGACATGCCTAATGCTCGTCATCATGAGGAGCGAAGCGACGTGATGATCTCCGCGGTTATTTCTGAGACAGAGGCGGAGATTCCCACGGTCCGTCAGGAGCCGGATCCTCGATCGTCCTCGCCTCCGGCGGGACTCACTCGGAATGACAACTTCAATTACATCCTCTTCACTTTCTCTATATATTTGTCAACATCAAATTTTTTCTTGCAGCCGTTATAACTCATAAACCGTATCTTGCCGAAAATCTCACGCTCGAACCAGGGACGGTCGTGCACACCACCGATACTCCATGCGATTCCGGCATAGCCATTGGGATCGCGCCCGTCGAGCTCATATTTATCATTCAAATAAATTGCAATATCCAGCGCCTGTTCCGGGGCAGGAGTCCATTCCAGAATTTTCTTGGCCCAGTACATGCGCATGTAGCCGTGCATCTTGCCGGTCTTGACCATTTCCATCTGGGCGGCGTTCCAGAGCTCGTCATGGGTTTTAGCATTTTCGAACTCCTCCGGTGAGTACATATATTCGCGAAAGTCGTTGCGATGTTCCTCCAGCGTTTTCTTCGCCCAGTCAGGAAAACCGTCAATATTGTCATAATTATAGTTATAGAAACAATAATTATCCGCCAGCTCGCGCCAGATAATGACCTCGGTGAAAAAGCTCTCCTGTGATTTAGAACCGGGAGCGGCTTTCAATGTTTCCAGCACCACACGCTGGGCGGAAATTTGCCCGAAATGAAGCCAGGGCGAAAGGCCGGACTGATAATCCTCGGTTGGATCGTTGCGCTTATCGGTGTATTTCGTCAAGCGGTTGTTAATGAATTCCTTAAACTGATCCATACCGGCGGTATAGCCCGGCCGGATACCATCCACCTCGCCCACTTTCGTATCAACCTTGAGCGATTTCCTGGCCTTCCCCCAGTTTACTTTGGGAGTTCTGCCATCCCATCCGAATTTGTGTTTTTTTAGACCCGGGAATTCGACCAGAAAATCATCCAGCTTCTCGTCAACTTTTTTTCTGAACAAATGGGCGGCGTATTCCGCCTTATCCGAAATCTCCCAGGCCGGTATAATATTATGGGCATCGACCTGGTAGAAAGGTATATCGATTCGCTCCGCTATATCGCGGTACCATTTGCGATTGATTTTGAGCGGATTGAAGTCGGTCACCAGCATCCCCGTTTTTTGCTTTTTCAAAAAATCCGGCAATCTTTCCTCCGGCTCACCGAGAAGCAGGAAGAACGGGATGTTCTTCTTCTGCAGAGCTTTTTCAACCTCCTGCACACCTTCTATCATAAAGCCGTACTGGCGCATGGTGGCATCCAGATATTCCGGGACCATGCAGAATATTACCGCCAGCGGGGCCTTATATTCCACAGCCAGTTGTTGGGCGAAAAGAAGGGCCCAGTTATCCTCAACACGCTGATCACGGCTCATCCAGTAAATTACCGGACCCTTCCTGTGTTCGCCCTTCGCCAGGACACGGATTCGTCTGTCATCAATTGAAATCGACATCAGTCTTCACCCCATTGGATTTACTCCTGATCTTTTCCAGGTGTTTGTGCAGGTCCGAAAGACGCTGCATCGCTTCAATACCCAGGTCTTCCAATACATTATTATAAGCACCGGAAGATCGTCCACCAACTAAAAGAACAACCTCGTCATCGAGAATCTGGCGCAGTCTGCGAAGTTCCGGTCCCAGACGAGGATCATCCGGAGGATAGACAATACTTAATGCCACCGCCCGGGCCTCAATATTTTTGACCGCATTGGCAATTTCCTCGGCCGGAAGTTCCGGTCCGAGATAGATCGAGTGCCATCCCGCAGAGGAGGCCGCGATTGTTACCATCAATGCTCCGAACTCATGAATCTGGCCGGGCGGTGTGGTAACAATGATCTTCGGAGCGGATTCATCAACTTTAAGCGCCCCAACCATATTTCCCAGGAACGAGCGCACTACTGCAGAGGCCAGATGCTCATGTACCACGCGCAATGTGCCCTCGCGCCAGAGATCGCCGATCTTGTACATCAGGGGCTCCAGCACTTTTTCCATCATCTCCGGCTGGGTCAATTCTGATGAGGCCCTGAGCAGTATTTTCTCGAGCTTCTCCGAGTCAAGATCAACTATCGCATCCAAACATTCCTTCAGGTAGAGCCTCGGCTCATGATAAGATTCTCCATTGCCGCCCCCACTCGAATATCGGGGGTCGATATTGAAGTTAGAGGCGCTCGACTCCACCAGCATTTTCAGTTGCGGGTCCGAGAGCCTGGCAATCTGGCCGATACTCTCACCCGCCTGCGTGGCTTTGCGCAGAAGGATCAGCCTTTCAATCTCTCCGTCGGTATACATTCTGCGGTTCGAATCTGTACGTTCAGGGGTGACAGCGCTGTAACGCCGTTCCCATATCCTCATCACATGAGAGGAAAGTCCCGTTCTCTTTTCCACGACCTTGATTGGATGTTTATGTTCCATAATTCACCTTGCAAACTAATGTTCTAATATCGTCTAAGATTGATAACACAAGAATTTGACAAAAAGTTCGATGAAAAGCATAATTATTGAGGAATTTCATCAAAATAAGCTCGATAGTCAAAACGATTTCATAAATCTACAACAATAACTTATTGCGGTACATCATAAAAGGGAGAATTATGAGTATGTTTAGACATCTTTGGAACATTATCAAGACATTATAGGTTGCAGAAGTCGAAAGTTGAAAAT